>Ga0316608_1001178_pt1 | contig 10758 bp, 10 predicted proteins | sample MIS2016152B_MG_FD_207673 | JGI IMG/M metagenome (GOLD analysis project Ga0316608, IMG submission 207673) | Microbial mat bacterial communities from Middle Island sinkhole, Lake Huron, Michigan, United States - MIS.2016.152B | ecosystem: Environmental > Aquatic > Freshwater > Lake > Sediment... | reverse complement strand
AATCACTTGTTGGCATTCCTGTTTATTATCAAATTATTAATCAACCCGATAAATCGGAAGGCTTTAATATTAGTCCTTTAATTGTTTATACCGATTCCAATGGTATTGCTAAAACAAATATTAAACTAGGAAACAAAGAAGGTAGTTATCAGGTAATTGCTTCTGTAAAAGAAAATGCTAATCAAAATTTTACTGTTTTTAATTATTTCGCAAGAAAATCGAATTGGCTTTTTTTATTGATTGTAGGATTAATTGGCGGACTAGGATTGTTTTTATTAGGTGTTGAACTTATGAGTATTGGCTTAAAAAAATCTGTAGGAAGTAAAATAAGAACCATATTAAGTTCTCTTACAAAAAACAGATTAAAAGGAACAGGTGTAGGTATTTTTATTACTACTATAACACAAAGTAGTAGTGCAACGTCTGTAATGTTAATTAGTTTTGTCGATTCAGGATTAATGTCTTTTAAACAAACTATAGGAGTAATAATTGGTGCTGCTCTTGGCACAACTATTACTATTCAATTAGTTGCATTCAATATTACCGATTACTCTCTTTTGATGATTGCTGCTGGTTTTAGCATTCAATTTCTTTCAAAAACCACTCGTTTAAAAAATATAGGACAAACTATTTTGGGTGTTGGTATTTTATTTTTTGGATTGTATATTATGTCTAATTCAATAGTTCCGCTAAAAACATACGCACCTTTTGCCAATTATTTATTAAAATTAGAAAATCCAGCAATTGCAATGCTTGTAGGAATTATTTTTACAGCTCTAACGCAAAGTAGCAGTGCGTTTATTGGGATTATGGTAATTTTAGCATCGCAAGGTTTGCTAAGTTTAGAGGCTGGAATACCAATGTTATTAGGTTCAAATATAGGCACATCTGTAACTGCAATTATTGCAAGTATTCACACTAGTTCTGAGGCAAAAAAAGTAGCAATTGCACATACTGTTTATCGAATTGTTGGAGCATTATTAATTGTTTGGTGTATTCCTACTTTTGCAGATTTAGTAGTTCTGCTATCGCCAAAGATGTCTAATAATACCGATATTTCAAGTGTTGTGCCACGTCAAATTGCCAATGCACATACCGTTTTTTATGTTTTTTATACACTTTTAGCACTTCCATTTACCAATATATTTGCAAAATTAATTGATAGATATTCCCCTTTCCAAAAAACTACCGAGAAAGATGAATTTGAAACAAAATATCTTGATGAAAAACTAATTGACACTCCAGCTCTTGCGTTAAATCTTGCTAAACAAGAAATTATTCGTATGGCAAGAATAGTACAAATAATGGTTGCCGATATTTTAATTCCATTTATTGAAAAAAAAGACAACCTAAATAATATTCAAAAAAAAGAGAACCAAATTAATTTTTTGCATGAAGAAATTAGTCAATATTTACTTAAAATTGGACGAGGAAATATTAGAGAGGAACGTGTGCAAGAAAATTTCCAAATGATGTACACTATCAAAGAATTAGAACAAATAGCTGATATTGTTTCTACTAACCTTTTAGGACGGGCAAAAAATTGGATTGAAAAAGGATATGAATTTTCTGAACAAGGAAAAGAAGAGCTTAAAAGCTATCATTTAAATTCTATAAAGCAGATAAGTAGAGCAATTGAAGTGTTTCAAGATGTGAATTTAGAAAAAGCCAAGCACATGAAAATGAAACACAAATTATATAGAAGTGCTGAAATGGAATTAGAATATCATCATTACGAACGACTTATAAGTGAAATTGACAAATCGGTATCGAGTAGCAAAACTCACATCGAACTTATTAGCATGCTTAAAGCAATTAATAGCCATTCTACAAATATTGCAAGAATTCACTTAGATTGGGGCGGAAAAATAGATGAAAAATCGAGATAAATGCATAATTAAAATACTATTTCAAATCTATGAATAAGTTTTATCGAAATTTAATATTAATTTCTATTGTATTGATTAGCATAATAATGCACTTCAATCACTTTTCTAAAGATTTAATAAGTATTCATGTTTGGCGACAAGCACAAACTCAATCAACCATTATAAATTTTTATGAGGAGGATATGAATATATTAAATCCTCGTAGAAACGATAGGGGAAATGGTGATGGAATATTTAGAATGGAATTTCCTCTTATGCAATGGATTGTTGCTTGCGGATACAAAGTATTTGGAAATCACTTAATAATAACTAGGATTTTCATGTTTATTATTGGCTTATTCTCCATATTTGGAATTTACAGATTGATAATTACTTTGTTCCAAAATGAAATAATGGCTCTTATTGCAGCATGGACATTTAATTTCTCACCTAGTTTTTATTACTATACAATAAATCCATTACCCGATAATTTTGCGTTATGCTGCTCAATATGGGGAGTAGCTATGTTTTTTTACTGGTATAGGCAAAATAAGATATATTTATTAATGATTAGCGGGTTATTGTTAAGTGTTGGGGCTTTATGTAAGCTTCCATTTATTCTTTATTTTAGTGTACCGTTAACTTATTTTATAATTTATGGTATTAAAAATGGAGTTAAACAAAAAATAATTTTAGAAATAATTTTAACATTAAGCTATATTGTTTTTCCCATAATATGGTATTTATCAGTCGTTCCACAATGGCATGGAAATGGTATTGTAAAAGGAATTTTAGATAATGATGTGCCATTTTCTACAATTTTAAATTATTTGCAATTTAATTTATTTTCAACCCTACCCGAATTGTTGCTAAATTATGGATCATTGATTTTCTTTTTATTTGGATTTTACTTTATCATTAAAAATAAGGCATTTAAACATTATTTATTTCCATTGTTTGTTGTTTGGAGTTTTGCAATTTTAGGTTACTTTCTTTTTGAGATAAATTTAATAGCAAAGGTTCACGATTATTATCTTTTCCCATTTTATCCTATTCTATTTATAATAGTTAGCTATGGTGCATATTATCTTTTTTCTTACAAAAATAGAATTGTGAAATATTTTATGTTTTTTTTATTGTTAATACTTCCATTTACAACTTATATTAGAATGCATGATAGATGGAATAGTGATTCACTAGGGTTTAATAAAGATTTATTAAAATATAAAAATGAGTTAAGAAATGCTGTTCCTAAAAATGCATTATGTATTGCAGGAAACGATAAATCAAATTTTATTTTTTTCTATTATATTGATAAAAAAGGATGAGGATTTCAGGATGATAATTTTAATAAAGAGAGTATAACTGAAATGATTAAAAAAGGAGCAACATATTTATATTCAGACTCTAGACAGATTGAAAGCAATAAAAATATAATTCCTTATTTAGAAAAATTAATTTTAGAAAAAGGAACAATTAGGATATATAAATTGAAGAAATAATAGGGTTCTAATTTTATATAAAATCTAAAGGTTACTTTTGATTTTTAAAGAGCTTAAAAATCAAATTTTATTTATAATAAAAACGTAAGTTTGCTTTACAAATATAACAAAATGAACTTAAATCAAATTTATAAAAAAGCGTTACTATTTGAATTTCTATCGATTGAAGAAGGGCTTTTTTTATATGAAAATGCTCCAACTGCCGAACTTATGGCTGTTGCACACGAATTGCGAAAAAAAATAGTACCTCAACAAAAAGTAACATGGCAAATAGATAGAAATGTGAATATTACTAATGTTTGTATTTCGGGATGTAAGTTTTGTAATTTTCATTGTAAGTTAAACGATCCAAAAACCTATATTACCAACATTGATCAGTATTGTGAAAAGATAGAAGAGCTTTTTCAATATGGTGGAAATCAATTGCTTTTACAAGGAGGATTACATCCACATTTGGGATTATTATTTTATACTGATTTATTTCAAGAACTAAAAAAAAGATATCCTACTTTAAAACTTCATGCTCTTGGACCTCCCGAAATATTTCATATTGCTCGATTAGAGAAAAAAACGTATCAAGAAATTTTAACAATATTAGTTGAATCTGGTTTAGATAGCTTGCCTGGAGCAGGAGCCGAAATATTATCGGATAGAGTTCGCAAATTAATTTCACCAGGAAAATGCAATTCTCAACAATGGCTAGATGTAATGAAACAAGCTCACCAACTTAATATTACAACCTCTGCTACAATGATGTACGGACATATTGAAACAAATTTAGAAAGAATTGAGCATTTGGTAAAACTGCGTAATATTCAATCGGAAAAGCCCGAAAAAGCAAAAGGATTTCTAGCATTTATTGCTTGGCCCTTTCAAAATAAAAATACCGAGTTGAAAGTTTCAGTTATCTCGACAAAAGCAGATTCCGAAGAGTATATTAGAACGATTGCCATTAGCCGAATAATGTTGCCAAACATTCAACATATTCAAGCATCGTGGCTTACTGTAGGCAAAGATATTGCTCAAATTTGTTTATATGCTGGAGCCGACGATTTAGGCTCAATTATGATTGAAGAAAATGTAGTTTCGGCTGCTGGAGCAACCTATCAACTAGACTCCCTAACTATGCAACAAACAATTGTAGATGCTGGATTTGAGCCACAACTTAGAAATCAGCAATATGAAATTATTTTGCAATAATTTAATGCGAATTAATATTTCTATTTTATCTCTCATCAATATTTTCATTGATTTTTATTTTATTATTTACTAAAAACCTACTTTTGCAGCAATATAAAATCATTTTTACAAATGAAATACCTCTTTTTTTTATTTGCATTAACTTTAGCGGGGCAAAATTTATCTGCTCAAAAAAAGAAATATACTCCTGTTGATTTTGAAAAAGAAAAATCTAAAGACGCCTTTATTATTGATATTAACAATAATAATTGGATGAATACACCAAAAGAAATGAGAGTAAAAAATGTTTCGGTTGGAGTTAATCTATCTATTATGCAACAATTATTCGATCAAAACTCTAATGCCAATATTGCTATTGGAGTTGGAATTAACTTTGAAAATATAAAAAACAATAGTATTTTAAAGGTTAACAACAATGGTGTTTCTTATTTTGATAAAATACCAAATGAATTTGATTATCAAACAAATAAACTAAATACAACTTTTATTGAAGTTCCATTAGAAGTAAGAATTCTTAGCAATACCTTTAGAAACAACAGAAGTATTAAATTACATTTAGGAATAAAAGGTGGTTATTTAATTCATAGTTATGTAAAATATAAAGGAGACGATTATCGAATTGGATCAACAGGAGAAAAAGTTAAGTTTAAAGAATATCAAGTTAAAAACTTAGAGCCTTTTAGATATGGCTTATATGCTAGATTTGGATTTGGCAAATTTTCTATTTCTGGCTATAGTTCTCTTACCAATGTATTCAAAAAAGATAAAGGACCCGAAGTAACTGCTTATTCTATAGGATTAACCATTATTCCTTTTAAATAATCTTTATTTAATCGAATGAGATAGCTAATAAGCAACGAATATCTCCTTTGCGTTTTGCAGCAGGTTTCCAATTTGGCATCTTCTTAATTTCTTTTAAAACCATTTCATCAATTTCAGTTGAAACACCTTTTGCTATTGAAGGTTCTTCTATTTTACCTTTTGCTGTAACTAAAAATTCTACAGTTATTGTTTTTTGACGCAATTCAGCGTTTTCTTTTAATAAAGCTGAAATTTTATCTTTTACATATTCCTTCAACCCTTCATCTCCACCATAAAATTCTGGCATTTCGTCAGGTAGGTAAAAACCTTCTGTTTTGCTAGTTCTAGCAGAACCAATATCTCCATTCTTTAAAGAACCACGACGAGTATTATCTACTTTTACGTCAGACATCTTACTTATCATTTCCACAGAAATAATGAGTTGTTGATTCTTTCTTTTAATTGTAATTTGATTTATTGTAGAGTTATTATTTTGAATAAAAATTTCATTTTTTACTGCCTCTTTTATTGGAATATTCACTACTGCTTGATTTTCAATAGAAGTTGTTTTTACTTCTACTATTTTTGTTGATTGCTCAATCGCCATTTCTTTTGGTTGAGAATTAACAACTTTAGATTCATGTATATTCTTTTTTATTTTCACAACTTTTTGTTCAATCGCTTTTGAGCCATTTACACTTAGCTTAACTGATGATTTTGAATCATTATTATTAGAAATAACAGGAGATAAAAATATAGTTTTATTTTCTTGATTATTTAATAAAAAATAATAAAGTGTAATTATCGATAAAAATGCTAGTAATATTAAAAGAACGTTTCTAATAGTAATATAATGTTGTTCTACAGCTACATATCCAGTCATAGAAGAAATACGACTATTCACATTTGCAGCAATTGAATTAATAATCGGTAGGTCTTGTGAATTTAAAGACTTACCTAAATCGCTACAAAATTCGCACTCGCTCATGTGCTCCGATGCCAATTGTAAGTCTTTTTTAGATAATAATTTATCTTGAAAACCTACCAGTGCTTTAAGCGACAAACACTGATTGACTATATTTTTTTGTTTATTCATATTTCTCTAAATATACCTTTAGGTTTCTTTTTCCGTTTTGTATATAGCTTTTAACTTGATTCATGTTATATCCTGTTTCTTCAACAATTTCGGCATAACTTTTATCTTTTAGGAAAAATAATTCAATACATATTTTTTGATCGTCCGACAATTGTTTTATTGCTTCTTCTAACTTAAGTAATTGTATTTCTTTAATCTTTTCATTACTAAGGGTAATCTCATCATCAAATTCCACAATATCATGTTCGTTATTTTTTAATTCTTCATTTATGGTTCTATTTTGTTTTGTTTTTTTACAAACTTTTAATGCATGATTTTTTGTAACACTATAAAGCCAAGATTTAAAATTTTCCACTTCATATATTTTTAGATCGTGTAATAAAATCTCGAAAATTTCCATTACTGCGTCTTCTGTTTCAGTTGAATTTTGAATAAATTGATATGCTAAAGCTGAAATTAAATGAGTATATCGCTGAAATAACTCACCTACATAAATCGAATTTCCTGTTGATTTATACAAGTTAATTAATTCTTTATCAGAATGTTTTAGTTTATTGTTTTTTGTAAATAATTTCAACTTCTACAATTTATGATATATTTAACAAGCCAATTAATTCTCTATAAAATATTGTGTTATATCTTAGAGGGATTAAAATTGTTAAAATTCCATAAAATAATTGCAATTATTTTATGGAATTTTAACAACAATCTCCCTAATAAGAAAAAACTAGATTTATTAACACATATATATTTAATATTACTATGAAAAACTTTAAAAAATTAGCTCCAGTAAAAATTTTAGTTGCAGTTATTGCTATAGCATTTGTTTTTGCCTCTTGCAGCGATCATGGTTTATGTCCAGCATATTCTCAATATAAAATAAACCAAAATAGCAATTCAACACTTACTGTTAGTAGTATATCTATTAATAATCAAGCATTAAACGATATTTAATAAATTTGTTTTTAAAAGAAACCAAAAATCAAATTAATCTCTAATTTCTTCATTATATATTAAAGCAAAATAGAATCTATACTAAATTTGTTTGTTAAATGCATTAATATTTTTTCAAGATGGAGATTGATCTTTTTAATAAGAACTATAAAAAATTAATTTATCGTGCATATTTATTTAATTCAAAACAAGTAGTACTAAGTTAAGTTTTTCAACAGATACTAAATACGTATTTTTATTATACAAAATAAAAAATAGGCTGTCTAAAAAGTTAGACAGCCTATTTTTTATTTTTTACTTGCCATTAATTGTTTAATGGCATTTGCCAAACGTTTTACGCCTTCAAGATTTTGTTCTTTACTTACATACGAAAAATTTATTCGCATAGTATTTTTTCCACTTCCATCACAATGAAAAACATTTCCAAGAACAAATGCTACGTTTTCTTTAATTGCAATCTGAAAAAGATCTTCTGCATCATAACCTTCTGGTAAAGAAAGAAATAAAAACAAACCACCTTCTGGATTTGTCCAAGTTACTCCATTTGGCATATAATCTTTAAAACCTTGAATCATTATATCACGCTTCTCGCGATATAAATCAATTATATTATCCAAACTTTTTTCAAACAAACCTGTCTCCATATATTTTGCTGCAATTTTTTGTACAAATTCAGAAGTACATAAATCTGTATTTTGTTTTGCAACTACTATTTTATCTATTATGTCCTCATGAGCAATAACCCAACCTATTCTAAATCCTGGAACAAAAATTTTCGAGAAAGTACCAAGTGTTACAACATGACCTGTTCCATCCATTGCATACATCATTGGTTGATGTTCGCCTTCAAAACGTAATTCACGATATGGACTGTCTTCTATAATTAACACATCGTATTTATGTGCTATATCAATTATTTCCTGTCTTCTAAATTTAGGCATGGTAATTCCAGCAGGGTTTTGAAAATCAGGAATAATATAAATAAATTTTGGTTTTTCACCATTTAATTTTAATTCACTCAATTTAGTTTCCAAATCATCTGAACGCATACCATGCTCATCTAGTTTAATTCCAATCATTTGAGCACCATAAGATCCAAAAGAACCTAATGCTCCCAAATAAGAAGGTAATCCACAAATAATTTTATCGCCAGGATTAATGAATATTTTTGGAATTAAATCAAGCGATTGCTGTGAAGCTGTAGTAATTATCAAATTTTTAATAGAAATATCACAACCTTGTTTGCGATAGCGTTCTACCAACAATTCTCGTAAACTATTATTACCCTCGGTTGTTCCATATTGCAAAGCTGCAGTTCCATCATTTTTCAATACATCATCGGTAATTCTGCGTAAATCATCAATTGGAAAAGATTCTGGTGCAGGTAATCCTCCTGCAAATGAAATAATTTCTGGACGTTGAGTTAACTTTAAAAGTTCTCTAATGGCAGACCTTTTCATCCTTTTTGATCCATCCGATAAAATGGACTGTAAATCGCTAATCATATTAATTTCCTCCTTATTTTTAGATTATCTTAAGTACGTAATTTTGAATCTTTATTTCTGCTTTATCTTTGCAAGATAGTTAGTTTTTAACAAATTAAAGAATACTTATATCATAGATTTTAAGTGTTATAAAACAAAAATAGATATTATAAATATGTCAAAAAAATACTAATATAGATATATTAAGAATGGTTTATTACTAAAAAACACAATTAACTTAATTTTATTAAACAAAATATATTTTACATATTATTTAATAAATTGAATAAAAATACTTTTTTGCTATTCAAAATAGCAAAAACAAAAAAATTAACCATAACTAGGTTGTATGATTTAATGACCTAACATAAAACCAAAAAATGCTCAAATAGTTGTAAAAAGCAATAATATTGCGAATGAACAATTAACCGATTATGCAATTAATTTAAATAATTTTATAAAAAATCACTAAAATTAATTGCATAATCTAAATAGAATCACTTATTTTGATGACTTTTGTCATATTTATTATTAGAAATCATTATGAGCCGTCAACAACCAGTTCCATGCAATGGAGATTGTACTGCAAAAACAAATTCCGTTTTTCGTTATTTAACAAATGAAGAACAATTACAACTATCAACAGATAAGGGATGTAATATATATAAAAGAGGAAATATAATATATCGAGAAGGTAATAAAATTAATGGTTTTTATTGCATTAATAAAGGTATTGTAAAGATTTTCAAAACAGGAACTGAAGGAAAAGAACAAATTATAAGATTTGCAAAACAAGGAGATATTATAGGGTTTCGTTCTGTTTTAAATGGAGAAACAGCATGTTCAACAACAAAAGTTGTTGAAGATGCTATTTTATGCTTTATTCCCACCGAATTACTATATCATTTTATAAAAACAAATTCTGATTTTTCACTTAAGCTTTTACAATTAGTTTGTAAAGAACTAGGAGAGTCTAATTCTTTTCTAACAGATATTGCTCAAAAAACAGTTAGAGAAAGACTTGCTGAGGTGCTAATTTATTTAATGGGAATATTTGGACTTGACAATGAAAAAAATATTCAAGTATCACTTACAAGAGAAGAACTTGCAAATATGGTGGGCACTGCAACCGAATCTGTTATTAGACTACTATCAGAATTTAAATCAGACAAGCTAATTGAACTAAACGGAAGAAAAATTAAAATTTTAGATATTTCAGGATTAAATAAAATTGGAAATATGTATAAATAAAATACAATACAAAACTATTGACTGGCATTTATATTTTAACTACATTTAACATTATAGATTAAGCTATTAAAATAGCTATAAGTATATAAATATATACTTATAAAATGTACTAAAACCTACGCTAATTAGTTATTCTATGAAAATCCAATCAAGACTAATCATACTTCTGTCTGGTACTGCACTTGCTTTAATTATTGCAGCTTTAAGCTATTTGCATGTGCAATTTAAGGATCAAAAATTCTTTTTTGCCTCAAAAAAAGCTAGTGATGAAAACATTATTAATAATGTTTTATTTTACAAAGCAGAAAATTTTATTAATGCAACACGAACAAATTCTTGTTGGGATGAAATGGTTAAATTTACTCAAACTAAAGACACAATATGGGCGAAAAGAATTACAGATGAAATAATACATACTTTCAAACTTAACTTTTTAATAATTTTAAATACTAAAAAAAACATATTATTTCAAAGAAATAATATAAATAAAACAATTTTATTTCCTACTAATGCAATAAATATTTTATTTAAAGATCAATCTACCTGTCACTTTTTTATTGAAAAAGATACTATTTTAATTGAAATTTTTGGAGCCAAAATAG
>Ga0316608_1001176_pt1 | contig 10768 bp, 7 predicted proteins | sample MIS2016152B_MG_FD_207673 | JGI IMG/M metagenome (GOLD analysis project Ga0316608, IMG submission 207673) | Microbial mat bacterial communities from Middle Island sinkhole, Lake Huron, Michigan, United States - MIS.2016.152B | ecosystem: Environmental > Aquatic > Freshwater > Lake > Sediment... | reverse complement strand
GGCTTAAAAAGCCTTCTTCATTTAAAATATCCAGAACCAGATTATAATAAGGTTTTCGCATTCTTAAGTATCTTCTTTTTAGAATCTGACTTGATTTTTTCTATCAAAAGTTTCATCCAAGATTTTTGCTTTTTCCCTGAGCTATAATCGTATTTTGAGTAAGCATTTTCCTGCTCTGAAATATCGTTGATCAATAGATACACATTTTCAATACCCTTTCCTGTAATCGATTGAATGCTATTACTAAATGCTTTTTTAGTCAAGTAATTGATTCTGGCCATAAAAATTTTAACATCAGCATACCGCATAAGAAGCCCAGAGTCAGAAACCAATCCATATGGAGGAGTATCCAGAATAATGTAATCATAGCTTTTCTCAAGCTCACTCAAGAGGACTGAAACCCTATCGGAAGAAATAAGTGCCAATGGATTGGGAGGTATCTGTCCAGCTCTAATTAAATCGAAGCCAGGTACATTTGTTTTAAGTATTATATCTTTTAGTTTGGCAGAGTCAATTAGGTAAGAACTTAATCCATGTTCTTTGTTCAATGACAGTTCATTGAGAACGGAACTTGGTCTGCGCAAATCGAACTCAATTAGAATAGTTGAGTTATTATTAATTGCAAAACTACTTGCTAGATTTATTGCAGTAAATGATTTGCCTTCCCCTGGCAAAGATGAAGTAACCAAAATAATAGATTTTTTCTTCCCCTGTAGATAATATATCAAGTTACTGCGCACAGTTTGGAAAGCTTCTGCAACAAAGTGAGTAGGATTATTATATACAACATTGTTAATAGAAAGAGGATTTTCAGGAATAAACCCTAAGTGAGGAAGTTTGGAAATCCGATTAATATCGTTTGTATCATAAACTGTATCTGTAAAAATCCTTCGTCCAAGAATATAGCTTAAAGGAATTAGAATACCAATCACAACAGCAAGAAAAAGAATAATGAACTTGTTGGGTGATGTAATAGCTTCAAAATGAGGAGGTTCTATTATTTCACAATCGGGTAAGTTAGAAGATTTAATAATTTGAGCCTGAATTCTTTTTTCCAGCAATGATGTATAGAGTTCATCGGTAAGATTAAATTTTCGTTCAATTCCCAATAATTGGCGTTGTGTTCCCGGAAGCCTTGCAAACTCAACATTAAGTTCGTCTATTCTTTTGGTTGCCTCGTTTAGTTCCCCTTCAGTTGACACTATACTAAACCTTATATGTTCAGTAATAACATCTTTGAGGTTTTCTATGCTCACATTAATTGTTTGAAGCCGTGGATTGAGCAATTGATTTTTACTTATTATATCACTTTTTTCAGCATTTAGTGCTGTTAACTCAGTAATGAGATTATTAAGTAAGGGATCATTGAGTCCTAATGCGTTTGGAGCTAATATTTTAGCAGAGTCTTTATTATTGCCAAAATAACTATCCATTTGAATCAGGTAACTCATTCTTCGCTCAATTTCATTTCTCTGATTGGTAAGGGTGGCGAGCTGGCTGTAAATATTACCGGCTTTTTCATCGATATTCATTACACTTGCATTGCTTCTGAGAAATTGTAGCTGTCGTTCTGAATTCCCCAAACTGTCGGATAAGCTAGAAAGCTGATTGTCAATGTATTCTATGGTTTGGGTTGCGAGGAAATTTTTAACAGCAAGATTTTTTTCAATATAGGTTGAGATAAGATTATTTAGGAAATCAATCCCTTTTGTCACATTATCGGTACCCAAATTTACTGAAACCAAGGTTGATTCTAGAGAGTTTTGTTTGACTTCTAGGCCAGATTTAAAAATCTCAGCGAGCTCATACTTATTATTTATTGTAAAAAATAAGTCCTTACCATCGTATAGTTCTTTTTTATAATTTGAATTTAACAATAGCTTAAATGAATAATGATCGGAAACAATATCTTCACCGAATCTGAATTTTCCTCTTAAACTTATAGTAGCATCCTGAGTAATCCGACTACGGGTAGCCAGATCAAATAACTCGGCTTCATTACTTTGGCAGTTTATTTGAAACTCGTTATCGTTGACTATACTAATATAAATGAGAGTATTAATGGGCTGAATATGTTGATTATCAGGAAGTACAATAAAAGGGGAATTTTTATAAATATCGGTAAGTGTAAATTCTATTTCTTTAGGGATGTTGTCTTCCTGAATATAATAGGATACCAGAACATCCATTTTATCAACAACCTCTTGTATAAGTGGAGTTGAGCCTAAAACAAACAATTCATTTTGAAAACTTTTGTTATCATTCATAAGCGACTCAAGTTCAATTACATCTACCCCGCTGCTGGTTTGTCTTTGCTGATTTTTTTCATTTAAGTTCAGAACTATTGTAGAACTAACTTGAAATTTTTCCGAGGCAAACTTCAGGTATAAACCAGCTATAACAATGCCTGAAGTTAGAGTAACAGCAAAGAGCATCCAATGCTTAAGAATATCGTTTAGGAAACTTTTAAAATCTGGGGCAAAAGTATTATCTATGTTATCGGACATGACTTACTTGTTGGTATTAATAAAGGTAATTATTACAATAGCCGTAGAGATTACACTAAGAATTAAGTTGTATGGTACCGTATTCATGTTCCACTTTTTCCTTTTCAAGGGTTCCACATAAACCACATCGTTCGATTTCAGAAGGTACCATTCACTGGTAAGTAGGTTAATTGATGTAAGGTCGACCTTTATTACATGGCGTTCTGCTCCTTGTTCACGGAGAATGATTACATATTTGCGGTTTCCAAACTCTGTAACATCGCCAGCATATCCTATTGCTTGGAGGATATTGATATTTTTATAATCGAAAACATACACACCCGGCCGGTTTACTTCACCCAACACAGTAATTTTATTGTTAATGAATTTAATAAAAACTGATGGGAAGTAAAGGTACTGAGAAAGCTTCGACTCAATATGGTCTGACGCCTGTTCTAGTGTAAGGTCGGATAATTGCGTTTTTCCAATATAGGGTAGCTTTAAGAACCCCTCATCGTCAACAATATAACTTATTAAAGAAGGGTTATACACCTGTATATTTCCCTCCGAAAAGCTGGTTTTATTTTCATCTGCGCTGGTAATCTTTATGTAGAGCTCATCGCCAGGTCTGATCAGCTCATCATTTTGATTACCAATAAATTTAATAGGGTTGTTATCTGTATTAGTTTCACTACTTTTCTCTTGCAAATAAACAATTCTATGGTTGGGAACACAAGAAATGATGCTTGTAACAAAGATTAAAAACGTTATCAAATCCCTGATTTTCATGTAATAAAATTTTAATTATTCTCAACCATTGCTATACAATAGACAAATATAATGGATTTTTTTTCGCAGATTTCGCATAACGTCTTTTTTATGTATGAATTTCAGTGGATTAATTCTGAACGATCAGTGCACACATTTCGTAATTTTTAATTAATTTATTTCCTATCTCTTAATTGATCATTTTACACATTAGGATTGGAATGCCTAGGAAGAAAAAATGAAAATTTTCGCTTTTCAGAAAATATTCAGTTATTTGTAGCTTTTCCTTAAGGTAAAAGATACTGATCAAGTTTATTGCTTTCGAGTAATTAAGTATGATTTAAAATTGTTGTTTTAGACAATAATGCTCAGAATAGAATATTAATCAAATGAGTAAAACAATTGCAATATTCCGATACCATAAATATGTTGAAGTATGTGCAAATCATCTTGATTTATTCCGCAAAATTAATCCTGATATAGAAATACATGGCATTTATGGAGGTGAGAGGAAGGAATATGAAGAAATTAAAAGTCAGTTACATCTAGATTCCGATTTTTTTCTTGAAAATCTGAGTGACGAAACGAAATGGAAAAGCTTTGATATTGTACTTAAAGAGTGGTATCGACAAATAGGAAAGGGCTTAAGTTTCGATAGGATATTTTTACTCGAATGGGATTTGCTAATCTTCAAGTCCATTGCAGAAATTTTCCCGAATCTCAGCGATCGGCAACTTGCTTTTTCAGGTCTCGTGTCGTTGTGCAAAATTGAAAAAAAATGGTATTGGACTTCTAATGAAAGCAAAAAACTAGAATGGGAATCGCTTAAATCCTTTATTAAGGATGGATATAATTTTTCAGGACCATATTTTGCTTGTGTTTGTCCTGGGATGAATATATCCAGAAAATTTCTGGAATCTATAGAGTTTATAGATCTTCCAGAGTACTGCAACGATGAGTTGAGGTTCACAATTTATGCCGATTTAGCTGGCTTTGAGCTAAGGAATAGCAGATTTTTTAAGAAATGGTTCTCAAAAAAAGAATTTAAGTACTTTAATTGTAACGGTTTTGATGTACATGCCAAAATTATCTTAAAAGAGTTAAATAAAAGTAAAGGCAGACGAGTTTTTCATCCCTACCGAAAGACTTATAACATTCAAAATGAATTATTCAATGGTCACATTCGATTTAATTATTTCCCTTTTTCATTAATATTAAACACCTTAGGAAAGTGGATGCGAATTCATTTTAGTTAATTCCTATTTAACAACTACTAATTTAGAATTATGGATTTCACCCTTTTGTGTTTTTACATGTATATTATACATACCAGAAGCCATTGATTTCGTAGATATTAATATATCACCAGATGAACTTGATTTTAAAATACTTTGAATTTCCTTTCCATTTAGATCAAATACTTTTACATAAGAAATTTCCATAGTTAGGTCAAATATGCGAAGTAATGCAAAGTCTTTTGCTGGAACTGGAAATACAATCATTTTGATATCATCCTCAAATGGTTTCTCTTTTCCATAAATCAATATTTCGTTAACTTTTTTAAAACTTTTCGTTGAGTTTCCGCTAGGAGATAATTTTATATATTTATACGATGAATGAATGGTATCTGAAAGTTCAAAAACCTGATATTCATCTGAAAGGCCTGAATGAATGAATTCATTACCCAGTATTTGCCAATCAACACTATTCTGAGAACCAAAAATATCGAAGACTTGTTCCTCACCATAAGATAAATAGGCTGAGAGTCTTATAAAATCAACAATTGAAGATACTTTTAGTTCCATTATAATTTCCTCTTTGCTAGTGGATCCTAACCAATAGGTATTTTTGCTAGAATCTAAAGCGTTTTCCGGTCCAAAGTTTGGTACAAATGACTTGGAACTTGCCTTGGCAATATCTAGCTCAGTAGCTTCAGGCTTATAAGGTAGAACTGTGACTTTAATTTCACGTTCACGGCTATTGTCACCATCCGATACTTTTAACTTTATTTTTATTTTTTGATTTTCTTCAAATGAAGGTGCAATAAACCTAAATAAACTACTACCGGTATACTCTCTAGTAATCGACGTTTCAGTTTTCCAATAATAAATTAAGTTATCATGATTATAGTCATATGTATGAGAAGCATCTACTTCTCCAATAAAACCGCTTGTTACTTTATGATTAAACTTTAGAATAGGAATTGGCAGGGAATTATCTGAAGCTGAAGAATAATATTCTATTGCCCCGATATCTGAAGCTAATCCATTTATTCTATTTCGGAGTAATAAATCATGGTTTATAAAATCAAAATTCAATCCCTTATCTATAAGCGATGACTGAGGTTTTAAACTAAAATTAAAAGAATTAATGTCTTGAAAAAGCGGGTCAAATTTTAGCTTATTTTCACCCCACTGATTAATCATAACAGTAGATGTAGGATTAAAATAATTATTGTGGCTTGCTGTAACTTTTGATTCGTCAGCTGCAAAAGCCTGCTTGACATCATAAAAAATAGTATTGTGTACAATAAACTCTATTCCGGAATAACCTTCCAAAGCATTTTCTTTTTGATCAATGAATGTGCAATAGTAAACATTTGCAGATCCAGAAATTCCATTTTCTGTTTGACCTCTCAAAATAGAATTTAAAACAAGCGCTTCACAATGTGACCATAATCCGTGTATACCTCCAATTATTTCGCAACCATTTATATTCCATCCCCTCTTTGATGTACCAAGATAAACTGCAGATGAGCCTTCATGTGAGATAAGGACTGAGTTCTCAAGAATAACAGTGTCCGGTCCATTTTGGATTAGAGCAAATTTACCACCAATTTGAGAATGATCAAGAAGACTATTTTTAATGTGAACATATCCATTTGATTCACCTTGAATGCAATCACCACCAGCATATGTAATATCAGGTTTTACAAGGTAATTGCGATTAATATCCCATATCTCTACTCCATCAATTATTATAGAATCGTTTTTTGATGTATACATACCATCATCCCTAATATCATGAATGATGGTGTTGGAGATGACAATCTTTGAATTATCAGATGCATTCAATCCTCTATAGCCATGCTCAATTTCAAGATTATCAGCCCAATTAAACCCTTTCTTAGTTGAACGAAAATCACAAACAACAGCTGTTGAATCGTCTAAACCTTTAATATGTAAATTTTGAAGTACCTGATAAGTTCCTGTAAGTAAGACATGTTTTGTAGTTGAGTTTGGACTAATAATTGGCTTATCCCCATTTCCATATGCTCCAAGGTAAATGGAATCGGCGTTAACTAGGATTCTACCATTTACCTCCAAAACAGTTCCTCGTTTAAAAAGATATGCATTATTGCTTTCAAATGTAAACCGAATTGAATCATAAGGTTCAGCAAGAGTACCTAATTGGTTGCCATTATAATTGGGATCAATATAAACGGTATCTTTTATCCATGGCATGGATGTAAATGGTTGCGCTAATCCATTTTCGGAGAGAAATAGCATGCTCGAACAAGCAAAAATCAAAGAAATAATATTAATCCCTATTTTTTTTAAAATTGAGTTCAATTTGACGCAAAATAAATTTTTCTTCATATTTTAATATTAGAAGTAAAAGACGATTCTAAAAAATAAAAAAGCTAAATATCCAACAATTAGAGACAAGTTTTGTTTGGAAAAAATTAAGTTTAAAGGCATAAAACAATAATAAAAGTTGTCTTAATTTATACATAAAATAATAAAATCGTATCTCCTCAAGATACTTCCATTTAAATTAATTTAAAACTTTTAACAGCATAATTATTAATGCAGAAAGAAAATATTTTGCCAGAATTGTTTATTGTAAATCAGCTACTTAGGCTTTTCAAGAATGAAATATCTTAATTTTTTTCAATCCCGTTTCTTTTTTTCAATAAAGGAGAAGCTTTTTAAATTAGTCTCTAATAAATAATTTTGTTTATAAAAGTGATTACTTCCATAAGCTGATTATTTTATTCTTATTTTTGAAAAAGATAGAATTATTTTATGCCGAAGTATTCAAAGCTTATATTAGTTACACTTGTACTGCTCTCAGTAGGATTATTTCAGCTAAAAGGATTAAATTCTCTAAAAACTGCATACGATTTAGCCGCTCTCGCACTTGTTTTTCTGCATCTTTTAGTATTTGGACTTTATGGGGGAGTTAAGAGCGATACTAAAGCCAGTTTTAGTTTTTTAGTTATTATTCTTCTGGTTTCTGTCCTTATAAGCAGTCTTTCAGCTAGCTTTTTTCATAATCAACAGATCTACCTTACGCTTTGGGAACAGCGAAGACTTTACTTAATTTTACTATATTTTGTTCTCTTTTATCTTCGCCCTGATCCTGAATGGTTGATAAGACTTATTCTTTTTATGGCAATTACAACCAGTATTCTGCATCTTGCTCAATATTTTCTTTATCCTTTAAGAATTACTGAGGCAAAGATTTTTGAGCAAAGGGGAAGTATTCGCATTAACATGCCAGGCACCATATTCAGGCATCTTGGTTTTTTTCTGGCCATAGACCTCTTTTTTCAAACTCGGAAGAAATATTTTGCTGCAGCTGTATTGCTAATGTTTATTGTTGCCATTTTATCGGCTTATCGCTCAACAGTAGCTTTTTACCTATTAATTTCTTTGGGATACATTCTATTAAGCAGAAAAGTACAAAATAAGTTTGTAATAGTTGGATTTGCTTTAGTTATGGTGGTAATTGGATTCTTTGCTTTTAATAGTATCATTGCCGAAATGCAGGTAAGTGCGCAGAAGGAAGTTGTAGAAGGAACAGAAAACCTTCGTTTCCGAGCTGCAGAATTCTTTATTTCCGAGAAAAATGCTAATTCACTTACATATTTCATTGGTAATGGCCAACCCCACGGTGATTCGGCTTATGGACAAATGTTTCAGTACTTTTCACTACGTTTTGGATTCTATTTATCAGATATCGGATTCGCAGGCTATTATTATCGTTTTGGATTATTCGCTGTCTTGTCTGTGCTTATTATTTTTTTGCGACTTATTTTAGGAAAATATGATACAAAGTACGATTTTATCAGGCTTTTTATGCTGTATCAATTGTTGGTATCTTTTAATACTGTCCTTCCATTTGACTCACTGGACGGAACATTTGTAATAGTTGTACTTATGTATATTGCTGACTTTAGTCATAGTTCACTAAAGAAGGAATTGGGATGAAAAAACCATTAGTAATATCTAATTACTGAATGCACTACTTGTTTCCAGTCGTACGTCTGAGAAAAAATACGTGCATTATTGCTAATGTTTTGATAGTCTGCAGATATTTTAATAATAAATCTCTCAAAATTAGTAACTGTACTTTTACTGTCATTAAAGTCATTAACCAGACATGCTTCATTGAGAGTAGAAATAGATCGGAAACTCTCTATATCGCTAATAAAACAAGGGGTTCCTGATGCCAATGCTTCAACTACGGAGAGTCCGAATCCCTCATACTCGGAAGCTGTAACAAAAACATAGGCTCTGGAAAATTCTTGAAGAAGCTCTTCTTTACTGAGAGCACCTTTAAACGAAACCTGTTCACTAACTCCTAGTGAATCAGCTAGTCTTTTAAGTTCGGGTAGCAAACCACGCGAATCTGGTCCAACAACTGTAAGGTTATAATCGAAGCTTTTTCTCTTAAGATTTGCAAGAAGGTGAATTAGGGAATCGACCCTTTTATGTGAATCAATCCTGCCTAAATAGAGCAAATTACCTTCCTGAGCATTCTTTGGTATATTAAGAAATTGCTGTACGTTAACACCATTATCGATTCGGATAATTGTTTTGTATATCGGTCTGAAAACTTTAACATCATTCTCACTGCATCCTATGACAATATCATACGCCTTAATGGTGAAGCGTGTAATTACATTAAAAAAAATCTTTTTAAATCGAGAAGCATAGGAAGTATGAAAAAATCCCCCATGAGTAGTGAGAATTATTTTTTTTCGATGAATCCATTTTGTAAGTGCAACAAAGTCGCAGAAAAAATCAACAGCGTGTACATGAAGAATATCATAATGCTTGAAATACCCAAATGATTTGAATGCAAGGGGATATTTTCGACTAAAAGTGAAAGGAACTCTGATAACCCTGATCCCGTCGGGGGTAATATCTGTTAAAGGCAATTGTTTATTGCTTATATAATTTCGGTTTAGTGTAAGTATTGTAACATCGTAACCAAGTATAAGCTGTTCACGGGCTAAATTGTGCACATAATCTTCTAACCCACCAATCATTGGCCAGAACTGCCTTACAATATGAAGAATTTTTTTGGACATTAATTAAGCAATTTACGTTTAAGCATTAGCCTTTCCTTTTGTTTTTTGCGGAGGTGCCGGATGATGTCCTTGTCCTTAATTCTCTCTGAGCCTGCAAGTTCAGATTTAATAAAACCATAGATATTTAAGATCCCTGCTATTACATAAGGCTTTTGGAGCATACGGTAAAAGCCTCTCGAAATGGCAAATGCAGGTAGATAGCCCAGATAATGCTGCCGCTCACCAGCCTTAACTTCGCGTTTAAAAATTTTCTTTTGCTTATATCCAATAGGCTTGTAATGAATTAGAACTAAATCTTTATAGCTTTTTGTTTCCCAACCTAGAACCTGAGCTTTCAGTTCATCCAATGTATCCCACCCAAGAACACTGGGCAAACCGCCAATAGCATCCCAACATGCGCGTTTATACATTTTTGCAGGTCCACGAACATGATCATCGGGCATAATATCCATTACCAACTTTCCCCGTTTTACTAGGTAAGTAGTTCCACTTGCCATTCCAAGTTTTGGATTTTCCTCAAACTTTTTTAATAGGTATTCGAAGTATCCCTTTTCGAATTCAAGATCTCCATCAAGTTTAATCACATAATCCCAGTCGTGGGTATTAATTTTGTTAAATCCTTCATAAAACGCATCTACAACTCCACCACCAGGACTATGCTCTTTTGGAGGCCTGTCCATAATGCGCATCCAAGGATTTGCAGGTAGGTATTTTTCGATAATTTCTCTAGTAAGGTCTGTGGAACCGTCGTTAACAATGATGAATTCGGATGGAAGAATAGTTTGATTAACAACTGATAGAATAGTCTTTTCTATGTATTCTTCTTCATTTCGAACCGGGGCAACAATTACGTATTTGTTCATTTTAAATTAAGTTGTTTCTTTTTATATTCCTACTGAGGAATGATTTTTATTCTTTTTTGTAATTGCACATAAATCGATGCAGTTCATCGAAAAGCTGCTCTGTTTTTTTTTTCAACAACATTTCTTGGCTAAGATAATAATTACTAGTGGTAATTGATTTAATCCTTCGTAAAAGCCTTTTTCGAACAAAAAATTCTTGATAATTGTAGTAAATGTCAACAGCATTTTTATTTGGGTTTTTAAAGGGAGTCTTCAAGCTTATAAGACTCTTTATATGCTCCTTGTTAAACAATGACGGCAGTTTAACAGGTTGATACTCCAAATTAAGC
>Ga0316608_1001174_pt1 | contig 10771 bp, 9 predicted proteins | sample MIS2016152B_MG_FD_207673 | JGI IMG/M metagenome (GOLD analysis project Ga0316608, IMG submission 207673) | Microbial mat bacterial communities from Middle Island sinkhole, Lake Huron, Michigan, United States - MIS.2016.152B | ecosystem: Environmental > Aquatic > Freshwater > Lake > Sediment... | reverse complement strand
CCAAGAACATTTTCGCCATCTTTTATTTGTGTCGAACGACGAATGTCCAAACGCACCGAAGCATAAAATTTCAAGGCATTTCCACCAGTTGTGGTTTCTGGACTTCCAAACATTACTCCAATTTTATCCCTCAACTGATTGATAAAGAATACGGTACAATGCGTTTTGCTAATCGTCCCAGTCAATTTTCTCAAGGCTTGCGACATCAATCGGGCGTGTAACCCCATTTTTGAATCTCCCATTTCACCTTCAATTTCACTTTTTGGAGTCAAAGCGGCAACCGAGTCAATTACGACAATGTCAATCGCTCCTGAACGAATTAAATTTTCGGCAATTTCCAAAGCTTGTTCCCCATTATCGGGTTGCGATATGATTAAATTTTCGATATCAACGCCCAATTTTTCGGCATAATTTCTATCGAAAGCGTGTTCAGCATCAATAAAAGCGGCAATTCCTCCCGCTTTTTGGGCTTCGGCAATGGCGTGCAAAGTCAAAGTAGTTTTTCCTGAAGATTCTGGACCGTATATTTCAATTACTCTTCCTCTTGGATAACCGCCAACACCCAGCGCCAAATCGATTCCCAAAGATCCAGACGAAATAGTTTCTACTTCCTCGATGGCTTTGTCGCCCATTTTCATCACGGTGCCTTTTCCGTAGGTTTTATCTAGTTTGTCAAGGGTTAGTTGTAAGGCTTTCAATTTGGCTTCTTTCTCTGAACTCATCTTTTCTTAATTTATTAGGGTACATTTCTTTCGGTAAAAATACTTATTTTTTTGGAAGTGACAACAAGAAAATTTTAGACTAATACCAAATCTTTTTTTCCTAATTTTAATTTGGGTTTGTTGATTTTCAAAATCGAGGATTTAATTTTTTCGCTTTCCTTTTGCGGAATGATGGTAGGTATTAAATCTTCTAGCTTTATGCCAAATAATTTATGAATAATGATTAAATCTTTTAGATTAAAAGGATTAATTCCGTTGATTAATTCCGAAATATACGATTTGCTGTGACCTAAAATTTGACCCAAATCCTGTTGATTGATTCCGAGTTCAGTCAGTTTTGATTTTAAAATTTCTTTTCTGTTTGCCAAAAATTTTCTTTCCTGCTCTGCGATTAATTCTGCTGCATCACTTTCTTGAATTTTTTTGTCCGAAATGATGGAATCAGCACTCCAATTGGCTTTTTCGTATTCTTTGATTATCGTACGAAGTTGCATTCTGCTTTCGGCTAATTCAGGGTTTTCTTTAGCCAATAAGCGTAACTTTCTTTCTATTATAAGTGCTTTTTCAAGTTCTAATTCGTTTGAAATAAAACCTTTTTGAATTATTTTTAGGTAGGATTGTGTTTTCATAATTTTACTAAATTAATTGATCCATTCTCTCTCTTTCAACCATTTTTTGATGGTGTTTTTGTTGTTTCGAAATGTTTTTTCATATTCGTTGTGCGAACCAGCCCAGACAATTGTTGCTTCTCCGTTTTCTTCAAATTCTATCAACAGCAATGTACGATGAATGTTGAGGTCAAAAAAATAAAATCCATCACTATGCACGCAATCTGCGTCGGGTCTTATTTTTAAAATATCGGATTGATTGGTGAATTCGTTTTCTTCCAAGACCTTGATTAGATTGTCAATCGAAGCAATCAAAGGGATATTTCCCTTATTTTTTCTTTTGAGTTTCTCTAAAATTTTCTTACCAACAATTTCCATAAAAAACAATTTCCAATTACAAAAATATAAAAAGTTCTAAATTAATTAGAACTTTTTTTGAATTTATAAATAATTTTTTCAAATGTGGAAACCCGTAAACGATTACATTTTCTTTTCCATAAGTTTGACAAAAGAACCATGACTTTATTATACATTATGTCTAAAAGGAATTTGCCTACATAATTGAAATTAATTTTATTTTACATAAGATAAAATGCCTGCCTCGATTTTAATTATTCATTCTTTGGAAAAAAAATAATAGACCGACTGTTCTAAAATCGAATAATATTTCTTCATTTAATTTTGTTTTATTATCCGTACTTTTTCTTACATTTGGAAAAATTTTTCCTCATGAAATCTATTGTTTCCTTATTGATTGTTTTTTTATTTTCCACTTCACTTTTTGCACAAAAACCTGAATATTCGACCTTATTAATTCCCGATAGTTTAAAGCAAAATGCTAATTCAGTAGTGCGTTTAGATCAAATGGATATTCTTATTGCATCGCAACGAAATATGACTATAAAGAACAAACGAGTAGTTACTGTTTTAAACGAAAACGGACAAGATGCGATAAATGCGAATGAATTTTATGATAAAAGAAGGAATGTAAAAAACATTCAAGCCACTGTTTATGATGCGTTTGGCAACGAAATTAAGAAGATAAAAAGAAAAGATTTCAGGGATCAATGTGCTACTGATGGAGGAACGGTTTTTTCTGAAAGTAGAGTAATATATTTGGATTACACCCCAACACAATACCCTTTTACCGTAATTTTTGAAAGTGAAATAGAAACTTCTACGACTGCATTTATTCCGCAATGGTTCGTTTTCAACGATTATCAATTAAGTGTCGAAAAAAGTATTTTGAACGTGAGTTATCCTGAAGGTCTTGGTTTCAAAAAAATGGAATTTAATTTTTCTAATTTCAAAATTAGTAAAACAGTTGACACTTCGACCCAACTTTCTTATTCAGCTAGCAGTATTCCTGCCCAAAAACAAGAAGATTATAGTTCGACTTATTCTCTTTTTCCTAGGGTTATGATGGGTTTAGAACTTTTCCATTTGGAGGGCATTGACGGGAATGCAAAAACTTGGAAAGAATTTGGACAGTGGTATTCTGATAGAATTTTGACAGGAACAACAGAATTGCCAGAGGATACCAAATCAAAAATCAAAAACCTGATTGGGGACGAAAAAGACCCTATCAAAAAGGCAAATATTGTCTATAAATACTTGCAGGGAAAATCGAGATATGTTAGTATTCAAGTTGGAATTGGTGGTTGGAAACCCATGCTTGCCAAAGATGTAGATCGTTTGAGCTATGGCGATTGCAAAGCTTTGAGTAATTACACTAGAGCTTTGTTGAGCGAGGTTGATGTACCTTCATACCTTACCTTATTATATGGCGATAGAAACAAACACGATATTCAATCTGATTTTGTTTCGATGCAAGGAAACCATATGATTTTATCAATTCCAAAGGGTGATAATTATGTGTTTTTAGAATGTACGAGTCAGGATAATCCTTTCGGATATCAAGCCAATTTTACAGATGACAGGAATGTTTTAGTAGTAAAACCTGATGGAGGAGAAATTGTTAGAACAAAAAATTATGAAAACAAAGACAATGCTCAAATCAGTAAAGGCATTTATTCAATAGATGAAAATGGTGATTTTTCAGGAAAAATTACTATTGTTTCTGAGGGATCTCAATATGGGAAGAAATATCATTTGGAAACTGCACAGCCAACAGAAAAGGAAAAACATTATAAAGAATATTGGGATAATATCAATAATTTGAAAATCAATAAAATTACCTTTTCAAACGACAAAGAAAAAGTAAGTTTTTCCGAAAATGCAGAGATTAGTGCCGTGAATTATGGGGTTATTTCAAACAATAAAATGATTTTTGTGGTCAATGCCTTCAACCCAATTTCTGGAACTATCAAACGAATCAGGAATCGTAAAAACCCATTCGAAATTTCCAGAGGCTATTATGATAAAGATGAAATTGCGATTGATTTGCCAACAGGATTTGCCATTGAATCGATACCAGCTACTTTCGAATTGAACACAAAATTTGGAGAATATAAAACCGAAATCATCAGAAAAGACAACAACAATTTGATTTATAAACGTACTATTTTAATCAAAAAAGGATTGTACAAAAACACCGAATATGATGAATATCGTATCTTTATGGAACAAATTTCCAGACAAGACAATGCCAAAATAATTTTAACCAAAAACCAATAAAAAAATGAAAATCAACCCACTATCCATCATTTTATTTTTTACATTTTCCTTTTTTGTCAATGCCCAAGAATTCAAATTAGGAAAAATTTCTGTAGCCGAATTAGAAGAAAAACAACATCCAAAAGACAGTTCGGCAGTAGCGGCGATATTGTTCAAAAAAGGAGAAGTGCGATTTGAATATTCTGAATCTAATGGATTTGAAGTCATTACTAATGTAAAAACAAGAATTAAAATTTATAAAAAGGAAGGCTATAACTGGGCAAATCAAGAAGTTCACTACTATTTAGACAATTCATTGAACGAAAATGTTTTTTTCTCTGATGCGGTTACTTATAATTTAGTTAACGGAAAAATCGAAAAAACAAAACTAAAAAGTGATGGAGAATTTATTGAAAAGATAAACAAATACTGGGGTCGAAAAAAAATCACAATGCCCAATGTAAAAGAAGGTTCGGTTATTGAATTTGAATATTCTATAAGAACTGGTTTGATAAGTTCTTTGAGAGATTGGTATTTTCAATATAATATTCCTGTAAATTTTTCTGAATACACAACTCATATTCCTGAATATTTTGATTACAGTAAAAATCAAAAGGGATATATTATACTCAATACAAATGTTTCAAAGAAGTCAAATAATATCGCTTTTCGTAGCAAAGAACGATCACAATCAAATGGTTTTTCTGCTGTGCAAACAACTTTTTCGGAAGATAAAATTGAATTTATAGAAACCGAAACCACCTATTCTGTCAAGGATTTACCTGCCATGAAAGAGGAGGCTTATGTAAACAATATCGATAATTATACTTCGAGTATTTCTCACGAATTGTCAATGACTAAATTTCCAAATTCTACGGTAAAAACTTATTCTACAGATTGGGGGTCAGTAGTCAAAACGATTTATGATTATGAAGATTTTGGACCAGAACTCAACAAAACAGGGTATTTTGAGGATGATGTCAACAAATTATTGACTGGAATAACTATTCCAAACGAACGAATTGCAGCGGTATTTAATTTTGTAAAATCGAATGTAAAATGGAATAATTTTAAAGGATATTCGTGCAATGATGGAGTAAAAAAAGCCTATAAAGACAAAACAGGAAATACAGCCGAAATCAATTTGATGCTCACAGCAATGTTGCGTTTTGCAGGCTTCAATGCAAATCCGGTTTTAGTAAGTACGCGCGACAACGGTATTGCTTTTTTTCCAAGTAGAACCGCATTTAATTGTGTGATTGCAGCAGTTGAAACGCCAGAAGGATTGGTATTGCTTGATGCAACCGAAAAATATTCGGAGCCCAATATTCTACCATTGCGAGATTTGAACTGGGTGGGACGCTTAATTCGCAAAGACGGAACATCGACCGAAGTTGACTTGATGCCAAAAACCCTTTCCAGAGAAGCCATAAATATGAATATTGTATTGAAAAACGATTTTTCGGCTGTTGGAAAAACAAGAAGACAACTTACAGATTATGAAGCATTGCAATTTAGAAAGGAAAATCTTGCAACAAGCAAAGACACCTATTTAGAAGAACTAGAAAACAAAAACAGCAATATTGAGATTAGTGACTATCTTAGAGATAACGACTTAAATTTGTCGCAACCAATAGTTGAAAGTTATTCCTTTAAAGACACAAATGACATCGAAGTTATTAACGACAAAATCTATATTTCTCCTATGCTATTTTTGACAGCCAAGGAAAACCCATTTAAACAAGAAGTAAGAGAATATCCAATAGATTTTGGTTATCCATCGCAAAGCAAATACAATATTAACATAGAAATTCCCGAAGGATATGTTGTTGAATCATTGCCAACATCCATAAACATTGCTACAGGCGATGACATAGGGGCTTTTAAATTTGTAATAGTTAATACAGAAAATAAAATTCAGGTTGCCATTACTTCAACCATTAATATAGCCATTGTTTCTGCGGATTATTATCCAGTTTTGAAAGGATTCTTTCAGCAAGCAATTGACAAGCAAAACGAGAAAATTGTTTTGAGAAAAATATAATTAAATGAAAAAAAATTATTTGGTATTTTAAAAGAGAAACGAAAGTGGTGATTTTGTACCAGTATCTTTCAAACCTTTTGAAGAAGTGTATTAAGCATTGAGCGAAAAATTGCAACCTATGGTGTATGAATTGGGGTTTTTAAAAGTTTAAAATGAAGTTTGTCTTTCCTTGACACGCAGTTTGTCATTCCGTAGGAATCCCAAAATAAATTTCTATGGAAAGAAAAAAAATATAACTACTAATAATTGTAAAAAAAGAGTTGAATAAATATAAAGAGTTATGTCAAAAGATTTTATAGACAATGTGCTTATCAAATTGAAACGAGAGTATCAAAAAGACGAAGTATTGATGGCGGTTATCAAAGAAAATTCCGACTTGCTTGTAGAATTAGGCAAACTAAAATCAGAAATAGATTACTTGGAACACCAACTAACACTTAAAGCAAAAGAGAATAACCAAAAGTTTATTGACTATAAAAATGAGCTGCAAAAAGAACTAAACAAGGAAGTTTTATTAGACAAAAGAATAGCTAAACAACAGGAAACAATAAAAGAAAAAAACAAAATAATAGATAATTTACGAAAATCAGTTTCGGAATTAGCTTATAAAAGTTTGCGTAAATAAAAAAAACCATTGAGCGAAAAATTGCAGCCTATGGTTTATGAATAGTTTTTTTTAGTTTAAATACAAATCATATAAACCTAAAAAAATCCTAACTTACCAACAAATATTGAAAGCAAAACGGAAAAATTGTTTTGAGGAAAATATAAAAAAGCATCAATTTTTTTTTGGTATTTTAATTGAATGGCTTAAATGATGAAGAAATGACTATTTTAGCAGAATAGTTTTTGTTGATTTGGGCAGGAATAATTTTGAGGATGGGACATCATAAAAAATATTAAGTTTAAAATGCAGGTTAAATGAGCAAAATAATTTCAATTACAAATCTAAAAGGAGGAGTAGGAAAAACAACTACTTCCATAAATCTTGCAGCTAGTTTAGCCGTTTTAGAAAAGAAAACATTAATTATTGATGCCGATCCACAAGGAAATGCAACAAGTGCTTTTGGTGCTTTGCCAAAACATAAAGGAACCTTTACGATAGATTTATTTAATTTTTCTAATGGACATTCAATACAGCCTTTTGTTACAAACTCACCAAACTTACATTTATTACCTACAACAATTATACTAGCGAGTTTAGAAATTAATGGTAAAAATCTGCATGGTACCAATCATGAACTCAAGATGGCATTAGATTATTTGAGGACAAAATATGATTATATTATTGTTGATTGCGGTCCATCGGTAAATTTTATTACGACTAGTTTTTTATGTTTTTCAGACTCTGTTTTAATTCCTATTCAATGCGAATATTTTGCACTACATGGTTTATCTAATTTGTTTAAAACAATCAAGGCAATCAAAAAAAATTATAACTTTTTCTTAGAAATTGAAGGAATTTTAATCACGATGTATGATAAACGGTTAAATTTTTCAAATTTAATAGTCAATGAAATCAGAAAGAATTTTGAATCACTAGTATTTTCAACGATAATTCCCCGGAATGTTAAGTTAGCTGAATCTCAAGTTCATGAAAAAACAATTATAGAGTATGACTCCACTTGTATTGGAGCAGAAAAACATTTAGCTTTAGCATCTGAAATAATAGAAAACAATATAAATATGGATGAATTTAATTTAGGCAAAAAGATAGATCAGATTATAGAAGAATCTACCAAAAACAAAGATTTGAGCATTATTTTTGAGCAATTGCCTATCAATCAATCACAAGACCGTTTAAAGTTATATTCAGATAATTTTGACAAATTGATAGGTTTAAATAAAACTGATATTAAGGCTATTTTTGGCGACTCTTTTAATTCCGATTACAGCAATGTTTGGATGTATCGATTGAGTGAAAACAGTAATATTTTCAAAAAGAAATTTATATACATCTATTTTCAAAACAATAAAGTAGAAAAAGTTTTGTCCACTTATTTTAAAAAAGCAGAGGAATAAAGGACTGAATTTATTGGTCATAAATTTAGTTTGAAAAGAGGCAATTTAATTGCATTTCTTCTGCATTTTTTAATGCTTCTTAAATGTAATAATTTATATCATTTGTGAATAAAAATCAACTTTTTAATCTAAATATATGATTTAAGCACCACTTCCTACATTAAAAAAAAATCTCATAAAAAATCAAATGGTAAACCTATTTTTACTAACTTTATTTTTCAAACTTAAAATCAACACATTATGAAAAAATTAATTGTATTATGTTTCATTTTTCTGTTTTCAGGAACTTTCTATGCACAAGATTCAAAAACAAAAAAAGAACCCACAAAAAAAGAAACCAAAAAAGAAACCAAAAAAGAAACTACCAAAAAGAAATCAGGCTATGATTATAACAAAGAAGTTCCTGTAAAAGCCACAAAAAAAGAGGCAGTTTCTAAATCAACTGCTATTAAAAAAGAAACCAAAAAAGAAACCAAAAAAAAGAAATCGAGTTATGATTTTGACAAAGAGGTTCCAGTAAAAACTACTACTCTAAAAAAACAAAACAAATCAGAAGCCAAAAAAATTGAGGCGAAAATAGAAGAAACCAAAAAAGAAATCAAAAAAGAAACCAAAAAAAAGAAATCAGGCTATGATTTTGACAAAGAGGTTAAAGTAAAAACTACTACTCTAAAAAATCAAAACAAATCAGAAGCCAACAAAATAGAAGCAAAAATAAAAGACGAAAAACTCACCAAAACAAATTCAAAAAAGAAACCAACTTACAAAGAAACCAACGAAAAAGCCCCCAAAACTCCAGATAAAGTTACTGGAAGTTATAACGGAAAAAAAGTCTATACAGGACCAAGAGGAGGTAAATATTACATCAACAAAAACGGAAATAAAACCTATATTCAAGATTGATGTTTTACAACTTTCTTGTGGATTCCCTTTCTCTCAACTGTGTTTTGATAACCACAGTTTCATAAGGCAGTTTTTCTTCTTTAGACTCTAATCTTTTGATTAAAACATTGGCAGCTACTTCACCAATTTCCACACCATATTGACTTAAAGTCGATAAACTAGGCGATAATCTTCTGGAAGCAAGAATTCCATCGGCAAAACCGATGATGGATAATTCTTCCGGAATTTTATAGCCTTTTTTAAGTCCAATTCGCAAGGCAGCGACAGAGTCGTTTTCGTCCAAAGCAAAAATGCCGTCAATAGTATTATTATCAAAGACTTGCTCAATTTTTCCTTTCAAATCATCCTCAGAATCTGTTCTGATAATCAGGTTTGGATTTATGGCAATAGCATTATTTTTCAAAGCTTGTAAATAACCATCAACCCGCAATTTTCCAATACTTAAATTATCGATAGAGGAAAATATGGCGATGTTTTTGCAGCCAGTATTTATCAAATGTTGTGTAGCATTAAGTGCCGAATCAAAATCATCCACTACAACTTTGTCACAATCCACCTCATCGGCAATTCGGTCAAACATAACAATCGGAACCCCTTCGTTTATGATATCTTTAAAATGGTTGTATTGATTTAATTTTTGAGCTTCCTCTGAAATGGATAAAATAAAACCGTCAATAGTGCCATTACTCAACATATCGAGTGTGTTTGACTCTTTTTTTAATGATTCGTTAGAAATACACATAATAACATTGTATCCTTTTTGATCAGCCACTTTTTCGATACCGCTAAATACTTTGGCAAAAAAAGAATTTAGGATGTTTGGGATGATTACACCAATAGTTTTGGTTGTTCTGTTTTTAAGGTTTAGACCAATTACATTGGGTTTGTAATTTTTAAGCTTGGCATATTCCTTAATTCTAGTTTTGGTTTGTTCGCTAATTTCAGGACTATCATTAAGTGCTTTTGAAACAGTAGAAACAGAAACATTTAGTTCTTTGGCGATTTGTTTTAGGGTAGCTTTGGCTTTCATAGGTAAATATTTAATGTCTTTCGGTTTCAAATGAATTCAATCCCAAATAGGTTTGGCTTCATTTGTTTTTATTATTGATTCAAAAAAAGCATTCACATAACAAACAATTGGTTTAAAAAACGTTGAAATTACAATTTTATTTCCAATTTAAACATTGCAAATATATAATTCTAAATTGAACTACAATTCAAGAAAACATAAATGTACTTTGTATTAAATATCCAATTGATTTTCAGCACAAAAAGGATAATAAAATAAACTTTTAAGACAATTTGCATTTCAAATAAATAATTGTACTTTTGCACTCCCTTTATTGGGAATGGAATGTTTAATTAAAATAAATTATTGTGAACGCATTAAGCTACAAAACAGTATCGACAAGCAAAGCAACCGCATCCAAAGAATGGATTGTGGTAGACGCTGACGGTCATAACTTAGGTCGTCTTGCATCAAAGGTCGCTATGATTCTTAGAGGTAAGTATAAGCCAAGTTATACCCCCCACGTGGACTGTGGAGATAACGTAATTGTTATCAACTCAGAAAAAATCAACCTTACAGGTAACAAACTAGACGAAAAAACATACATTCGTCACACTGGTTATCCTGGAGGACAAAGAACTTTAACTGCTAAAGTATTACAGGCAAAAAACCCAGCATTATTAGTAGAAAAAGCAGTAAAAGGAATGTTGCCTAAAAACAAATTAGGAGCAGAAATTTTCAGAAATTTAAATGTTGTTGTAGGATCAGAGCACAAACAAGGCGCTCAAAAACCTAGAACTGTTAACCTAAACGATCTTAAGTAATGGGAGTAATTCACAAAATTGGT
>Ga0316608_1001173_pt1 | contig 10778 bp, 12 predicted proteins | sample MIS2016152B_MG_FD_207673 | JGI IMG/M metagenome (GOLD analysis project Ga0316608, IMG submission 207673) | Microbial mat bacterial communities from Middle Island sinkhole, Lake Huron, Michigan, United States - MIS.2016.152B | ecosystem: Environmental > Aquatic > Freshwater > Lake > Sediment... | reverse complement strand
GCTTGGAGAAATGATGTCTACTTTGGATACATCATGGAAACCAAGGATTCATTTTATATTAAGAATCTTGATCCTACGTTTTGCCAAATCTCGTCTGTTGAAGACGGTTGTTATTGCTTCTCATTTAACTTTGCATATTTTGACGGTAAAACAGAATCACATTTCTTGACGTTCCCTGAAGAATTTGCAACATTGTATCAGCAATACAAAAGGAACACTACAGTCAAGTGGATTGAACTTGATCCTAAATATACTTTCTGTTTGAAAGTAAACGAAGACATTTCGTATCCGGTTGTTCCTTTCTGCGGTGTTTTTGAAGCACTGTATGACATTGAAGAGTATAAGAGTCTGAAGAAAGCAAAAACTGCAATTGGAAACTACAAGTTCCTTTCTATGATTATGCCTTTGAAGGATGATACAAACACGGAGAATCCGTATAAACTTGATCCTTCTGAACTTACAAAGTATTACAATTTCATTGCAAATTTGCTTCCTGAAGAAATTGGGTTGCTCCTCTCCCCCACTGATTTGAAGGAATTTTCTTTTGATAAAGAAACAGTTCATTCAGATAAGGTTGTGGAATCTACAACTCAGTTCTGGGATACAGCGGGTGTTTCTGAATTGCTTATGAGCGGAAGAAACGCTACTGGTGCGAGTCTTGCTAAGTCTGTAACAACTGATGAGGCAATGGCAGGAAGTCTGATTACTCAGATTGAGAGAAATATTAACAGGCGTATCAAGAAGTATAACGCTGACCAATATAAGTTCAAATTGAGATTTCTTCCGACTACGGTTTTCAACTATCAAGATATTCATGATATGTATGTCAAAGCATCTTCGTTGGGATTTCCAACTAAAATTGCGGCGGCGGCGAGTCTTGGTATTACTCAAGGTGCAATGAGCGGAATGCTTTATCTGGAAAATACAATACTGCAACTTCCCACAACGATGGTTCCCGTCCAGAATAGCAATACGATGGCCTCTGGAACTGGTACTGGTGAGGCGGGTGCGCCAAAGAAGAAGGCAGACAAACTTTCTCCAGAGGGTGAAAACGCACAGGCAAATGACACAAATAACCCTGATTCAAGGAACTTTGATAAGTTTGAAGAATCACTTGATGACATTATTGATTAAGAAAGGATGTGACTAAAAAATGGCTGAATATTTGGTTAATACAAGTCTACCTGTAACATTTGAAGCGTCAAATGGCTTTCCATTCATTGATTCTGACAGATTTCAGACAGTTAAGGTTTGGATTTGTCACACCGGACTTAATCTGAACAATAGTGTGTTTAGCAAAGATGTTATTGAAAGTATGATTCCGAGCCTTGTTGGTATTCCTATTCTTGGATATATCGAAGAGTCAAAGCGCAATAAACTTGACTTTGCAGGTCATGAGGAAGTTCTTGTGATCAAGAACGGAGATATCTCCACAAAGTATATTGGTCAGGCTTTTGGTGTTGTTCTTGAGAATAATAATGCAAAGTTTGAGACAAAACTTGTTAATGGTGTTGAGAAGGAATTCTTGACTTGTGAAGGTATTCTCTGGAAGAAATTCGCTGATTGTATTGATATTTTTGATAGAGATGAATCAAAAGGACATTCTATGGAAATTCATCCTCAGACTCTGAAGGGTGATTTTGCTAAAGACGGACATTTTCACTTCAAGTCGGCTAAATTTGACGGTCTGTGTATCCTTGGTGATGGAGTAACTCCTGCTATGACTGGTAGCACTGTTGACAAATTTAGCATTGAAAAAACTGGTGATGATGTTACTAAATTGCTTGCAGAAATCAAAGATTCAATTGAAAAGTTTTCACTTAAAAATGGAAACTTTGAATCTGTTGATTCTGGTATAGAGAAAATTAACGAAGGAGGTTCTGGAATGGATGAAAATGAAGTAATTGAAGTGATCGAATCAGTTGTTGAAGTTGTTGAAGTTGTTGAAGTTGTTGAGACTGAAAACTTTACTGCTGAAACTGTAGTTGAAGTTGTTGAGACTGAAACTGTTGAGACTCCTACTGATTTTGCAATGTCCGCAAATACTCTTGAAAGAGAAATTTGGAATGCGCTTGATGAATACAAGACAATTGGAATTGATCCTTGGGACGGAAGTGCATATAAGCAGATTATGTACTGGCTCATGGATGTTAAGGATTCTGTTGCTATTGTTGCAGATGCAAATTTTGACACTTACTATGGCATTCCCTTCACCGTAAACGGTGATTATGTTACCCTCAATATGGGTGGGAAAGTTGAATATGTATCTGAGTGGAGGCCGAAGACGGGTGAGGATAATTCCTCAGAAAACTTCTTCAGGGCAAGTTTTGAGGCAGATGCAAACATGAAATCTGAGAAAATCAAGGAATACGCTACCAATTTCAACGCTATGTCGGCTGAAAATGCTGACCTGAAGACGAAATTGGAAACTGTTACGGGCGAATTTACTGCGCTCGTTGGAAAAGTTGCAGAATTGGAATCTTTCAGATCCACGAAGTTGGATGCTGAAAAAAATGCTGAGATGAAACTTTTGTTCGCACACTATGAATCTGCTATTGGTGATATGCCTGAGTTTAAGGCGTGTATTGTCATGTCAGATGAAACCAGTGTGAAGGAAATGGAATTGAACCTTGCGCTTTTGTTTGCAAGGAAGACTATGAATTTCTCAGCAAAAACTGAACTGGAATCTGCCAAGGTTGTTAAGGTCAAAGTCGAAACTGCAATTGAAGAGAATGCTCCTTACGGTGGCCTTTTCAAGAAGCATCTGAAGTAATTCTTGTAATTGGACAATAGAATATCGTTACTCTACAAACTGTATGTGCGGAAAATCCGTGCATCTTTAATAAACTAACAAATTTTATCTATGGAGGATAACTTAAATGAGTGGAATTGTACGTCTTGATAAGGTTAAGTCTACCCGTGTTGGTCACATCTATAATGTTCAGTCTGCTGATGCTCTTGAGAATGGTTCTATCGGCTACCTGAATGGTCTTGCTTCTGGCGAGAAGGAAGTTTATGCTTTCGCCAAGTATGCCACTGCTACCATTACTACCAAGAAAGCCGTTCTGATCGCACACCCCGAAATCATGGATAATGAATCCACGATGGCTCTTCGCAGACTGTCTGGTTTCGTCAACACCGCCGCTACTCCTGTTCGTGCTTACGAACTTGCTGTTGGTGACATCTTCTCTGTTTCTGCTGACATGGTCGGTGCGCTTGCTACTGACGTTGTTGTTGGTAACTTCGCCATTGCTACGAACGCTTCCTACAAGTACAGCGAAATTGCAACTCTTGGTGGTACTGAAAAGTTTGCCGCTAAGATCATTGGCGTTGACAATATGGGCGTAACTGGGCCTCTGGTCGCAGGTAATACCTACAAGTACATTGTCCTTGAAGTTGTTGTGGCCTAATTTTAACTATCAAAAAATATCATAAACAAAATTATAAGAAAAATTTGGAGGAAAATTAACATGAATGAAATGGTTAAAGTTGCCATTGATACCGTACAGGGGACGCTTGTAAACTTCTCTGCGGGTCAGGGTTCTACAGTTATTCGTAACGCTTTTGTCGAGATGATGGGTACTGACAAGCCTGATTATAAGACCTTCCGCAAGAACAAGAATGAGATCTTTGAGATCCTTGAAGAGGCTCTTGATGTTCTGATCGTTTCCGGTTGGGGAGCAAATCCGTTCTTTCAGCAGTTCGTTGAGTTCCGTGACACCAATCTTGGTGACAACGTTGAATTCACAGTCGATGACACTTCTCTTCTGACCGTGGCTAAGATTGCCCGTGGTAATCTTGACCTTCGTAGGCAGAAGTTGGACGTTGGTTCCAGTTTCACTGTGACCACGAACGTCTATGGTATTGCTGTGTATGCTGACTTCCTTCGTTTCCTTGCGGGACGTTTGGATTGGACGGCTCTTGTGCAGAAGTGCTACGATGCGTTCAACCTGAAGTCCAATGATGAAATTGCGTCTGCTATGAAGGGTTCTATTTCTGCTATTCCTGCCGCTTTCAAGACTGCGGGTGCTTTTGTTGCTGACACTCTTGCTACTATGGTTTCCCATGTCAAAACCGCTTGCGGCGGCCCTGTTATCCTTGCGGGTACTGAGGTTGGTCTGTCCAAGTTGTACGGTACACCGGACATTACTTGGTCTGATGGCATGAAGGAAGAACTGAACAAAACTGGCAAGATTGGTTTCTGGAGGGGCGTTCCGATGATGGTTATCCCTCAGATTCACACCCCGAACACCTATGATTTCGGCATGGATGACACCCAGATCTACATCCTTCCTTCCAACACCAAGCCGATCAAGTTCGTCAATACTGGCACGGCTATCATCAAGGAAGTTTCTGACGGCCTTACGAACCTTGACATGTCTATGGAATATACCCTAATCAAGGAATTTGGCGTGAGCGTTGTTTTCAACGTCCTCTACGGCATGTACGATTGGACTTAATCTGTAGTATGTAAAATACAATTTACTGGAGGGGGAGTACGCTCCCTCTCCTTTATTTTTAAGAATCAAAGGAATTAAAGGAGTTTATGACTTATGGGAAGACCTGCAAAGCAAGTTGGAGAAGTTGAAAGCGTTGAAACAATTAGCACTGATGCAATTACTAAACCTATTGAAACAAGGCGTAAGGCCGTTCAAATTGATAGGAATGAAATGATTGCTGTAAGGTCTGTTACTTACGGAAATCTTGTTTATGTTTCTCCTCGTACAGGCATGGTTACAAGGTGGAGTGATTTTGGAGTAGTGGAATGGATGGAGTTTGGCGAATTGCTAACCATGAAGTCTTCTATGCCTAAGTTTTTTACTAAGCCTTGGGTTGTTATCGACGATGAGGAAGTTCTGAAATACCTTGGTCTTGAAGAACAGTATAAACTTTTAATTAACATTGATGATATCAATGCATTCTTCAATAAACCTTTGGTTGAGATTAGCGCATTGCTTAAAGCATTTCCGTCTGGAATTAAAGAAACCATCAAACTTAAAGCACGTGACATGGTAAGGTCTGAAGAATTGAATGACCTGCGTGTTATTAAGGTGCTTGAAAATGAATTCAAAATTGGTCTTTTAGATATGATGAAGTAAATATGGGATTGGTGGTGACTCTATATGGCGGTTCCATTCTCAGATATTTATGGGATTTTTAGTAATTTGACAACGGATTACAAACATTTGCAACTTCCTGCTGAAGTTCAGGATGCGATTTTGCAAGGTTGGCTTGTGTTGGCAATTAACAGTTTTAAGGTGTGCAAAGAGGATTTGGCAGACAGAGATGATATGTTCCAACAGTTCAACCAAGATATTACGCCTGAAGTTCAGAGTATTCTTGCTAAGTTGATGATTGTTGAATGGATGTCTCCTAAGTTGTATTCGATTGATTTGTTCAAAAACAATCTTACACCAAAAGATTGGAATACTTATAGTCCTGCAAATTTACTGCAACAGGTAAGAGAAACATACCTGCTTGTTAAGAGAGTAACACAGGCTCTTATTAAATCATATGATCATGCCAATTTTGACCTGACGGGCTTGGTGGCACGATGAATGATGAAAACAAGAATCTGTATGACAATGAATGTTTCGACAACTACATGAAGGGTCTGACAGGTGATTTTTATAAAATCCTTCCGATTTTTGAAAAGGAACCAGAGACATACAAGCCATATCTTGAGAGTTTCTTGATTGAACTCAAAGGCACTTATAGTCTGATTGATCGTATCAATTCTGATAGAAATTTCATGAAGTTGATTAGTACAATTCAGTATCTGTGTGAAAATGAATGCGACAAGAAAATTGTAAAGAAGGAAGTTTTTAAGTGTACTTCTATTGTTCAAAAATTGATGGATAAGTATTGTTCTGGAAGGATGTGATCAGATATGGACTTGAGAGAGGCAAATCTGACACGGACTTTGAATGATGGAAATACATACGCAGAAAGAACTCAAAACGAACTGAAGACATTTATAAACTCTGAATTCACGGATAATCCTGCACATAGAATTGCTACAAGATATGGAACAAGCGAAAATGAAGACATTTTGATGTTTGGAAGTAGCAACTCATCTGTCAAAGATGATGGAAAAAACATAGTTTTAAGACCGGAAAAATCAATGAATGAAGGTCAGATGTTTGTTGTTAACTCAAATATTTGGATTGTTACACTGGTTGATTCTGCAAATGAATCGTATCCAAGAGGATACATGAAACAGTGTAAGCATGAACTTAAATATATTGATGATATTGGCGTGACTCAGACTATTCCATGCGTGATTGAAAACCAAGCAACTGTTGGTGTTGATGCAACAAAACAAATGGCGGTTCCAGAAGGTGTGATTAAAGCAATCTGTTCAAATTATCCTGAAAGTTATGATATTGATGAAGGTACAAGGTTCATCCTTGGCAGGAATGCATATATGGTAACAAACGTTGATGATTTGGTCAAAGGCTTGCTATATCTGCGTTTGGAACGTGATGATATCAAGAAAATTGATAACACTGTAACTGGTGTTGCAGGTAAAACAAATGCTGTTGTTACAGCAAGTGAAGATGGAGAAAGTGTCGTAGTTGACACAACAAAGAAGACGCTTTGGTAAAGATTGCGGGTGAATAAAATGAGTGTGCAAGGTATTTTTGGCTCTTTAAATAAGTACATCGGAGATATTATTTTGAAGATTCTTGATGATGTTCCGTTGTGTAAATTGATTGGTTCTACAGAATATGACCCTTTGGCAGTCGAAGACTTTGATACATCAACAGTTCTTCATAAGAATCTTTTCCCGTTTGCGTTTGTTCCTGAAATCACTGCTGATCCTATTACTGTGATGAATGTAATCATTGATGATATTGCTCCGTTCAATGATGGAGCAAAATTTGGAACACTTACAGTGTATTTTAACGTCTTGGTTCATGATGATTTGTGTCAAATTGCAAACCAAGAATTGAGATATTTTAGTATTTTGGATCGAATTGATACACTTTTTAACGGATACATTGGACTTGGTACAAGGAAAATTGTCCTTGATGGTGCAAACCATGTGCGTCCAATTGCAAAATATAGTGGATATTCATGTGCTTATACTGTTAGCGAAATGAATCAGGTACGAAATTGATATGGGTAGAATGACTGATGAAGAATTGAGAGCAAAACTGATAAGTGGAAAGCCAATTAAGTTCATTGGAATAAAAATCGTTCCATTTACTTTGGATGAAATTTTTGATGATGACGTTGTTGGACTTGAGAAATATAGTGAATTGCTGAAAATCTTGAACGTTGATAAAGCATCTCTTGATGGTATTCCCGATGAGCAATTGTCTGAAATAAATAATTTTGACTTATTTACGGCTCAACCTGTGCTTATGCAGAAATTGATTGAGTTCCTTACTGTGTTTTTACGCACAGATCAAATTGGATATTCTGAAAAATATCGTACTCTTGGCATACAGATTGCTCCAACAATTGGTGCGGAAGATATTATGGCGTATGTTGACAGAGATAATTTTGACGAATTCATGGAACTCTTTAAGAAGATTAACTGCGTGAGATTTGAAAAAGCAGAAAAGGCGAAACCCGCTAATGCAAAGGCTTTAGAGATGATGGAGCGTATCAAGAAAAATGCTCTGGAAGAACCTAAACCTAAAAAGCAAGGGAAATTCGATCTGACAAGCCTAATTAGTGGTGTGTGTTCTAAACATCCGTCACTTAATTATACGAATGTTTTTAAATTGAATGTCTTTACTCTGTGGGAAGCCTATTACTATTTGTCTCAGTCGAATCAGTTTGACTCGACTATGCAAGGAGTTTATACGGGGAACCTGTCACCTAAAGATATTAACTTTGAAGACATTTCATGGATCAAAAAGATCAATACATTCTGACACTGATCACTGACTAAGACACAATGAATTCTTAAAAAATTTAGGAGGACTATTATTATGGCTACACCCAATCAGTGGGCAATTGCTGACGTTGCCGAAGCAACCGCTTATTCTCTTTCCACGGGACTTGCTATGTTCCAACTGAAAAACCTGAAGACTTCCGGTTTGGAAAACTCTGCCAAAACTGTCTATGCACGGGGTAAATAATACTGCCCATTTCTTTTTAATTGCGGGAAGTTCCTTAGAGTCTTAAATACCAAACCATCATAGCAATATGGGTGGCGGGTGAAGTAATTATTCACGTATGGTAAAAAGTTTAAGAATTGGATAATCCGCATGTAAGACTGTAAAGTATTGAAACGCAAATTTTACAGTAAACATCAACGACTATCCCAAATGGGAGTAGCAACAAGCGTTGCGAAGTGGAAGAATCTGTATTATTTCAAAGTGATATGGAAAGATATAGTCTGAACTATGGTGAAAATCATAGCAGTACAGCATTGACGATCTGCTGTACGGGGTAAGTTTAGCGAACTTATTTGAACATAAATGGGTCGAGGTAATGCCAAGATCGTTGGTTTCTCGTCTGACCGTGAAGGTAAAATTAAACTTCAGGATGCCGTATTCACGAATGCCGTTCTTGCCATGCTGACGGGTAATGCCCTTGTCACTGGTGCGGCTGATTATTTCAAATCTGAGACTCTGACTGTTAACACCAATGCCGCAAATCTTACCAAGACACCTGTTGGTGGCGTGTTGCTTTCTCTGTATAAGTTGAATGCTGACGGTTCGTTTGGCACTGCTCTTAGCAAGGTTGCTTCTGCTCCTACCGCAAATCAGTATACACTTACCACTAAGGCTCTTGCCTTTAGTTCTGGTGATCTTGCCAATGGTACGCTTGTTCAGGCTTTCTACATGGTTGCCACTGACGCTACTTCGGCTCGTCTGAAGGTTTCTTCAGATAAGTTTGCAGGTGCTTTCAAGTTGGTGCTTGATTGCCTCGTTACGAACACCTATGACAAACAGCAGTATGCCGCTCAGATTGTCATTCCTAACTGTAAGGCTGAAGATAATTGGAGTTTCTCGTTCACAGCAGGCGGTAAGACAGGGTTTGCCGCATAATATAGTAATATATTATTAAATAAGGGAGTAAAATCGGTGGACGCTGAGAAAGCCAATACCGAGGTAAGTTGTTAGATTACGCAAGGCTAACAAACACCGTAACGCATAGGTAGTGAATAAATATAATCTACCCAAGAGTATTCCCCATCCTATAACAATAGGATGAAAATGTATGCTGAACTATATCGAATTGAAGGTATAGAACAAGTGGATAAAAAGCCATTTGGTTAACATAATTTGGAACCCGCTGTCCTCGATATCCCCGTAGAAATTTTGAAGCCTTCTTCAGGCTCAGATATGTGGTACATGACCGTGTTTTCGGAGGATTTGGCCACCTAATTTTATTCTTGACTATTTAACATTAACGTAGTATGATAAGGGAAAGAGAAATAACAGCCTTTTGTTGCAGTTATTGGAAGGATGTTAGTTTGTCCTTCCATCTTTCCCTTATCTTTTTCCTGTGAGTTTTCTGAATATTTCTGTTGGAGGAATAACTGATGAGTCAAAAATCCTGTTTCACTTTTGAATATGTAAAAGACTATATTGAGAATGAACTTGGAAAAGGATATAAACTTCTTTCAACAGAATATCAGAATGCAAGAATACCTCTTGAAGTAATGTGTTCAGAAGGACACATCTATAATCCTTCTTTCTTTTCAATCAGAAATTTGAAAACGGACTGTCCTTTCTGCAAAAATCTTAGGGTCACCTATGAGCAGGTAAAACAGAAGGTTGAATCCTATGAAGGATGCAAACTGCTGTCAACTGAGTATAATGGATGCAAAGGAAAACTTGATATTGTATGTAAAAATGGACATAATGTAAAAGTTTCATATCGTTCTTTTACATCAAATGATGGACGATGCAGACAATGTTATGTGGATTCTATAACTAAAACACATGAACAATTTGTAGTTGATGTCAAGAATAAAACAGAAGAAGAATATTCTGTTCTTGGGCAATATAAAATTTCAACTGTAAAAGTAAAAATGAGGCATAACGATTGCGGACACATATTTCCAATGACACCAAATTCATTTTTGGATGCAGGTCAGCGTTGTCCTATGTGTTGTAATTCAAAGGGAGAACTTAGAGTTAAACAATATCTTACATCTCACAACATTCCGTTCGAAAAAGAATATGAATTTCATAATCTTTTGGGATTGAACGGTGGAAATTTAAGGTTTGATTTTGCAGTTTTCCATGATGAAAAGGTTAAATCCCTCATTGAGTATGACGGAGAATTTCATTTCCGTGATGTTGCTAAGAATGGTTATTTTGAAAGACAACAACACCATGACTCTCTCAAAAACGCTTACTGTCTCCGCAACAACATTCCCCTCATCAGAATCCACTACAAAGACTTCGAAAAAATAGAAGAAATTCTGTCTTCAGAACTTTCAGGTATTTTTCTTAGCAATGTAATATAAAACAAAACAAGGAGGAACCAATATGGCACTATATCTTGCTTTAAATTCGGATGCAACGGGGGTTGTGAGTAATATAAATCCAATTTCTACCAAACATTCGAGTGATGGGGAGGCCGTGCAGATAGCCACCTACATTTTCAATTCGGGGGCGAGAGCAAATGTTGCCCAGGATACAAATCCCCCGCCTCTCCTATATTCTTCCATTTCCGTAATTCTCCAAGGCGTTGCCTACACAATGGCACAGTCCGTTGATGCGAACATCTCCTCAACCGTTCTGACATTTGACAATGTTTCAGGTTGGAACATTGGCACAATTATCAAGTCCGGTGTAGAGCGT
>Ga0316608_1001172_pt1 | contig 10780 bp, 6 predicted proteins | sample MIS2016152B_MG_FD_207673 | JGI IMG/M metagenome (GOLD analysis project Ga0316608, IMG submission 207673) | Microbial mat bacterial communities from Middle Island sinkhole, Lake Huron, Michigan, United States - MIS.2016.152B | ecosystem: Environmental > Aquatic > Freshwater > Lake > Sediment... | reverse complement strand
CCAAACTGGTTTGATGAATGTGCCATACACATGATTCCAGTGTGTTGTGCGCGTTATGAACATGTGTTCTGTAAAGGCAGCAAACCCTTGTATCCAAAATAAAATACAGAAAAAGGAGATTCATCATGAAAAACGACAAGTTGAGATTTGGTGTCAACTATACGCCATCCAAAAAATGGTTGTACAGCTGGGTGGATTGGGACAGCGCGGCGATCTTGGAAGATTTGCAGACCATTGCAGGTATGGGTATGGATCATATACAAGAAGGGATCCGGCAGCATCCATGCCTTTGTAAAAACCCCATTCATTTTCTTGCATCAGGCTGTATTTTGGCACTCTGCCAAGCAATGTGTAGTCTCCATTTTCCCAATAGCTGTTTCCATCGTCAGCACCGGGGAAATAGGGTCGGTATTCACCAATACGGCTTCATGAATGCGGCTTCATGGTGTGGAAGCATCAATGAGCATCATGACACCAAAGGGGGAAAGTGTGACCCTGCCATTTATCTTGCTTCCGGTCAGGAGATCGGTGTATGTTTCTTCCAGCTCAAAAGATACTTCATGTCCATTGTGATTGAGTAGCATCCAGTACCGTTTGCCATTCTTTTCTTTCTGCACGGCTTCCACGCCGTGGATCTTCTCTCGCAACACAGGTGCGATGCCGGCAGTATCAGCAATCAAAGCCACCAATGCATCCATTGTGTCATCATCGAGTTTACAGCCCACATAGTATACCTTGCCAATGCCGTAGTTATTCACTGTCACAGCGGGAGAGCCCTGATAATAACCACTGCCATACGCAGCAAGTGGCGTGGAACCATTGCATTTCAAAACATCACACCATGTTGTGGCAGTCCCATCTCCCAAGGACCCATGGAGCTTTACTTCACGCCCATGACTGAGAGAATCAAATTCTTCCACTTCCACACCGGACATGATACGGAAGGCTCCCGGCAAGGTATCCGTCCTCATGGAATTCTCCCAGTTGCGCGTGCCGGAACGGAAGGTAACGACAAGAGTCCCCCCGTCACTCACATATTTTTCCAGTTTTGCCTGTACATTGTCCTGCACGAGATTGAATGCCGGCATAAAGACTACTTTATATTTGCTCAAATCTCTTTCAATAGAGGTTACGTCCACATTCACGCTGTTATTGGCTAAAGCCTTATAATAGGAAATCAACAGATTGTTGTAATCGAATGATTCACTATGGGGTTGGAAACGATGACTCCAAAGGTTGTCATAGGACTTGATGAGGGCTGCATGCGAAACCACTTTGGAATCAACAATCCAATCCGACATGGCTTGAAGTTCCTGGCCGGTCTGTTTGATTTCGTGATACCTTCTTCTTGGTACGCTGTCATGGTCCAAAATACCATACCAATACACCTCAGCCCCGAAAGGACAGGTTCTCCATCTGAAATAGACAATGGCTTCCGCGCCATGGGCAATCGCCTGATAGGTCCATAAGCGCAATTGGCCTGGTTCAGGCGTATCCCCTAATACACTCCAGCCACAAGGACCACTCTGTTGTTCCATTACCCAGAAGTTTTTATCCTTGATGCCTCGCATCAAATCATGAGCCATGCCGACATCGCGATAATCACTGCATCTCCATTGGTTTTTCGGGTAATTGTCCCAGCAGACAAAATCCAATTCCTTTCCCAGATCAAAGTAATCAATTTCAGGGAAATGCCCCATCATGTTATGCGTGATGGGCTGGGTTGCGGCTTTTCTTATAAGATCTAACTGAATTTTCTGATAATTCACAACAGAATCTGATGAGAAACGATAAAAATCAAGCAGCATTCCAGGATTATGACCATGAAAATTATGGTCGGATCCCTCACACACTGTATAACCGGGAAGGATCACTTCGTCCCAGTCTCGGTAGGTTTGACTCCAGAATACCGTACCCCAGGCAGCGTTGAGCGCCTCTGTCGTGCCATATTTCTTTTTCAGCCACTCCTTGAAAGCGGTCAGACAGTCTTCGCAATAGCATTGTCCGGTATCCTGACAACCAAATTCATTGTCTATTTGCCAGGCTACCACATGCGGGTTTTGAGCGTAATGTTCCGCCATTTTTAATGCAATCCGGGCTGAATGCACCAGATAGACGGGACTGTTGTAGCAATAATGCCTCCGGCTTCCAAATCCTCTGGGTTGACCGAATTTGTCTTTCATATATATTTCGGGATTTTTGTCCATAAGCCATTTTGGGGGGGTTGCCGTGGGTGTTCCCATGACCACGTTTATTCCCTCGAATGCCAATGTTTTAATTGCTTCATCCAACCAGGTGAAATCATAGTTGCCTTCCGCGGGTTCCAGCTTCGCCCAGGCAAACTCAGCCACCCGGACCACATTCATATTCGCTTCCTTCATCAGTTTTGCGTCTGCAGCCCATTGTTCTTTTGTCCAGTGCTCAGGATAATAATCTGCGCCAAAAAACATCGTATTTCCGCCTTTCAAGTGATTGTGTCTTCACAGCATCTTCAAATGGAGTGATTATATCTTTATGATATCTTTAAACGGAATGATTGTGTTCTCTTAGTATTATCAAATCATGTGATTGTGTTCTCTTGTCGTTTTCAAACCTTCAGGGTTTCTCAATAGGCTATCCTTGGTATTTCTTCCGGTGGAATGTCATAGGGTTTACTGATCCCTGAGGCCACCTCGTACAGGTTTCGATGAGTTTCCTTCATCCCTTCAATGAATTCAGTATATACATTCTGGCAAACATCCACTGTACCGATCTGCCAAGCTTCACCATCCGAGCGGCCCAACGTGGGCTCATCATTTTGGGTGAAATAGTGGACGCCCAGCAGTTCTTTGATGCTTGCAGCCTGTTCGGTAAAATACCGATAGGCATACCCTCTGTCCTTTTGTGTCGCAACGCTTCTCAAGCCTGCGCCGATGAGCCCTCTGTCAGGTGCTCCAAAATGGTATTCACCGATCATGCAGGGTCTTCCGGACTTTTCAGATATGGATTTTATTTCCTCTTTATCGGGCATGAGCTTGTAACAGTTGATGGAAAACACATCGAAATGGGTGCATCCCTCAAATACCAAGTCTGATGATATCCATGCATATCTCATCCCAAGATTCAGATGGTTTGGATCTGCCTTTTTCAGTTCGATGGCAGGAACGCTGATGTATTTTTCAACCATCACGGCGGAAAAGGCAAACAAATCCTTCTCCATCTGTCCGTCAATCTGGTCATAGGTCATGCGATGCAACTGTTCGAATGCATCAAAGTCCGTATGCCAGGATGCATTCAATGCTTCGATGCGATTGCCGTATTTTCCCCGTAGATACAGGATGAGGGACTCCTTGCTTTTGAAGGGTTCAGACGTTCTGAACATTTCAGCCGCAAGATTGATACGGCCTGCAAAGCCCCATATCGGTTCATTTCTCATAAAATACCCGATGAGGTACTTATCATCCCTAAAGACTTCCAGCTGCTTTGCATAGTCCTTGGAGTTTTGCGCGTACGCCTCGCTGAACACGTCAGGAAAGTCCCTGAACACTTTCTTGTGGGTCGTGGGGAAATCTGCCAGGGGATATACGTAAGGCATTTTGGACCATTCTGCAAAACGCTGCTGTGACCAGTTTCCCACTGTATTCAGTCCCCAGTTGTACATATGGGATTTTGATATTTTTGCCCAGCTTTCCCACCAATCCTTGCCAAAGGCCCTTATCAGATTTGCCACATAGAAGTCAAAGCCTGTTCCATCCAGTGTGCTTTTGTATTCAGAATAGGCTTCTTCAAATTCACCGTCTCTATCCCCTATTTGCGGAGCAATTAGAGTTCCTGCTGGTGCATCCGCGTGGACGCATTCGGGTCTATCAGGAAGCCACTGATACAAGTCCCTGATGCCATCGATTTTTTCACTGGAGTTTGTTCCCATGCAGTCCAGGCCTACACTGAAGAAAGCATGACCCTCAGGATCCACAAGCCACCATCTTTCATCATCTTTATCCACCCGAAAAAAGCCTGTCGCTTTGAATGTTTTTGAGACAAAACCACCAAATTTGCTGTACTGATACGCTTTTGGGAAGCCTTCAAGATTCGCAGAATGAAGGAGTTCCTTCATTCTGTCCACCATCTCTCCAAGAGAATGGGTCTTTCCAGGCCAATCCTTGATAGACAACTGACCCAGTTCGTCGACAAGCTTTACAGGCTCAACAATCCTGCAATCCGGCTCTTCTGAGGTTACATAGATGTCATGAAGAATGAAATTCTGCGGCTTGAAATGCTCACGAAAACTAAGGATGAACCCCTTGATGTCTTCCTTCTTCAATGCCGTACCGGATATCAGTGTCTTCAATTTGCCTGGTGTCCTTGGGAGAAAAATCTGCTGATTGTCAAGATACATGAAGTCGAAATACATTCTGACCCGATTATGGGGAACCGTACTCATGACGCAGACCAGCTCCGGCGTTTCATGGCAATCTGCAGATTTGTAAAACTCAAAATGCATTTCAAGCTGTTCTGTGTTTGTGTTTGTCACCTCAATCACAAGATATCGGGAACTCGAAAAATTAACGGCATCAGCAGCAGAAAGTCTTCCGCCTTCTTTGCCCACGGTTATGTCCAGTGCACCACTCTCTGTTTCCAGCTGTATTATCTCGCCCGAAACTGTTTGAAATTTCAACATTTTCATCCCTCTTTCTTATTCAAATAGGTCCTTACCACCTGTGATGAACCTCTTTCTTGTACTAATAAATCATTCCACCTGTGGGCATTCTTCTTTCTTGTTCAAATGGATCCGTACCACCTGTGCAGTATCCAGTGATACGCCAACGGCGTGCTTGCTTTGATTAATGGTATAACGTGCTTCTCCGATGCAGCTCCATTCATTGGCCTTCCAACTGCCTTTCTCGACTTGGATGTTCTTTAACGCAGGCCATGTTGCATATGGTGTGGATATGGATACATGACACCGGTAACCGATGACCAGAAATTCATTTTCATGAACATGCAGAATCATGGCCTGCCCCTCGGTTTCTCCACCCACAACCAGTTTCGTATCCTTCATGTCAATCGTATACGAAAACTCATCTCCCGGTTGAACGCCCATGAATACCTTAAGGTTGTCAGTACCCGCGTAATAGGAAATCTGTGACATGGCCATGTTGATGGAATCATAGCATTCCTTCAGCCCCGGTGCGCCGTTGGCTGTGGAACCGTCCTCAAGCACGTAGGGTTGATAGGGGGTGGGACAGGATGTATTCAACGCCCAGGGAGCAAATATCGGAGCACCATATTCTCCTATGGAAAGATAGGCAATCCTGGGGGCCATTTTGCTCAAGTCACTGTTTGTTTCCGTGATGGAAGGCAGATTTCGACCTGTCTTGTACCCATTCAGCGCGCCTCTCAAATCATTGATTGATCTTCCGGGCTGCACATAGAGGTTGAGTCCGCAAAAATCCAGATGGGGACAGTGTTCCAAATAGGTGGATACATCTTCTCCCGGGGAGCCGCCTGTCAGGCCATCCTTCAACTTTCCACCCACAAAATTGGCAAAGAAAGGCAAGGGATAGATTTGGTTGCCCTCTTCCGTCAGTTTTCTTATCCATCTTGAACTTAGGCTCCACGCACTGAATTTCAAATCATCGGTAAATCCATTGTCCTCAAAAGCCTGATTTGCAGCAAGGGAATGGTCTCGCCACATGTTCCTGTTCTGCCTGTCAGCTCCAAATACAGCAATCTCATTTTCAACCTGTACCATGATGATGGTGTGGGTGCCCTCATCCACTTTCTTCACATGCGTCATGAAAGCTTTGAAGGCTTCTGTTTCCACATCAATCACCGCATCATATGCATAGGATATGCAGTTGTGATGGGCAGTGCCACCTTTGTCTACAGCCCTTGGGTACGTTTCATCATCTTCTATGACATACGTCGGGGCAAAAACTTCTCCGGTAAGGTTTCTATAGATGTTCCCATCTCCGCTTGCATAATGCCCGAACCATCCAAGCACTACCTTGAGGCCGCTTTTCTCCGCCATGGATTTTACATGATCAACGTATCGAAAATCGTATTTTCCCTTTTTCGTCTCAATCATCGACCATTTTACCGGCACCTTAATCGTATTCAACCCCATCGCACTGGCCGCCGGATACAGCGCATCATAGACACTGTGTGTTTCTTCATATCGTCCGTCAATGAGATCCCACCAGGGAATTTCTACAGTAAGTGCAGTAAAGGGTCTTCCGTCCACGTAAAGCACCCTGCGATCATTGACCACCTCAAAATGAGGCTGTTGTGAAGAACTCTCGGGAATGATAAAAGCTGAATGATTCATATCCATTTCCTCTCTTTCCGGCGCTATGTGCGCGTCACAAACGCAGTTTTTTCCTGTAATCATAGGGGGAAACCCCGACGAAAGCCTTGAATATTCTTGTAAAGTGTTTGTGGCTTGCATATCCGACTTCTTTTGCGATTTCACTGATGTTCTCGCTGTTTCCTAAAAGCTCTTTTGCCCTGTTTATCCGTAACAAATTTAAATATTCCACAAACCGCATCCCTGTTTTTTGATGAAAGACATTTGAGAAATAGTTGTAATTTAATGAAACATGGTTGGCAACATATGTCAGGTTGATGTTCCGATGATAGTTTTCTTTGATGAATTTGATGGCAGTGTCAACTTTGTCAATTTTCGTATCGTCAAGGGATTGCATGAAAAAATGATTGATTTCATTAAGATATTTCCATAAATCATTCAGATATTCCTGCAAATAGCCATAGTTCTCTATCTTTTTCAATTTTCTGTTATTTTGTTCCAGGAAGGCAAATTCAAAAGGCATCCGCCCTGAGAAGAATTGAAAGATGTAACTATATAAGTAGTCGGCGATTTTTTCAACATAATCGATCGGATACCCGGAAATTGCTTCTTTGTTGAAAAGGCTGCGAATCAATGATTCAATGTTAACGTACTCCTGAGTTCCCACCATTTCCGGAACTTTCTTAATGAGGCCTACCGGTATGATGTAGTCTGTTGACAGGGATTCTGTTTCCTGATATGTGATTAATTTTCCATATTTTCCCTCACCAATAAACACCTTGTATTTCAGAGCTTCCAGTGCCTGTAGATAAACAGAGCGAATCATGCCGGGCGAATTTCCTTGTTTCCCCAATCCTATGGCATATTTTCGGGAACTTCCCGTTTCAAGCTCGTTCAATAAATAATCGGAATTCAACAAGTCGGGACTGATAAACACCAATTTCCCATGAAAATCGTTGAAAATAAGAACCTCATTACTCAATGCCTTGAACCGGGTTTGAATCAAGTCACTGGTTGGGTTGTCCTGCGTCAGTCCGTGTTTGAACTGCAAATTTTTTTGTATTTCATCAGCTACATAAATGTAGAAGGCATTGAAGAACTGGCTCAATTCCAAGGAATTCAGGACACTCCTGATTTCTGTTTCCATCAGCTTCTCGTTCAGAAAAATAAAGTTGATTTCTTTGAATATGCGCAAGGATATCAAGTGTTCATTTTTGCTGTTTTCTGAAAAAGAGTCTTCCTGATTCAGATCCTCCTCAATTTTGTTGACTGATGCCAGTAACTCAGTCCTTCCGACAGGCTTCAGAAGATACTCCTTTACCCCGTATTTTATGGCTTCCTTTGCAAAACCAAAATCCTGATAACCACTGATGATGAGAAATTTCGGCTTATGTGCAATCATCTGGGATCTTCGGATAAAATTGATGCCATCCATATTTGGCATTTTGATATCTGTAATGACAAGGTCATATCTGTTGTTCTTTAGAAGTGCTTCTGCCTGCACGCCATCGGTGCATTCTGTGATATCCTTAAACCCGGTATTACCGCGAAGAAGCATCGTTTTTATGCCTGTCAGGCTTTTATGATCATCATCAACCAGTAATACCTTCCTCATTTAGTGTGCCTCCGTTGATTCATTACTGTATGGCAGTCTGATGAGTACTTTCGTGAACAGCTCCTCCTCACTTTCCACTTCAATGCCATAGGGTTTCCCGTAATACAAACGAACACGATGATGAACGTTCAACAAACCGATGTTGTCAGTATCCTGAAGATGCACACAGCTGGTATCCGAATGGAGCAATGCCTGAATGTTCGTGAGTGTGCCCTGCGTTATTCCTTTGCCATTATCAAATATTTCTATCCACATGTCTGAACCTTTTAAAACCGCATCGATGGAAATAATTCCCTTAACACCTTTTCTCTTGATGCCGTGGAAAACACAATTTTCCGCCAGAGGTTGCAGTATCATTTTTGGTACCATTGCGGAAAGAAGATCTTCATTCACATAAATGCACAATTCCACAAGTTCATTGAATTTGATATTGATCAGGGATATGTAATTTCTCAAGTAATTGAGTTCCTCTCTCAATGTGCTGTGCTGGCTTCCCCAATAAATCCCGTAGCGCATGATTTTTCCAAGAAGATTGACTGCATCTGCAATTTCATATTTCTCTTCTACCTCTGCCATCATCTGTATGGTATCCAGGGTATTGTAGGTGAAATGAGAATTGATTTGTGCACTGAGCGCATTCAATTCAGCATGTTTTATGGCTTCCTGGTTCTGAAATTTATAGTCGATCAGCTCATTCACCTGATTCATCATCTGTTGGAAATTTTTAGCAAGCTCACCAATTTCATCGTTACCTAATGTCGGAAGTGAAACTGAAAAATCCCCTATTTGTATTTTCCCCATGTACTTCTTCATGATTTTTACTTTTTTCAACAAAGCCGAAGTCACTGCGAAGGTGATGACCGACAAAAATCCCAAAGTAATCAAAATCTGTAGAATCGTGCTGAGCTGAGCCCTTTTGATTTCTTTCGCAAGGATGTCAATATAGGATACATAGTAGATGGTCGCATCTATTTTTCTGATATAACTGGAATTGACCATTACCGGCTTTCCACTGATTTCTAATTGAGCAGAACCATCTTCTTCCTTGCCGATGCTGCCAAGACTTGCATACAGCATAGCGGGGTCGAGGTCATTGTTTTTTATGGCAGCGGCCTTTTCGTTGAATATGACATTCCCGGACGCATCCAAAACGCAGACAAATGAACCTTCATCTTCAGCGTTGATATAGATGTCACTGAAAAATTCTTTCGTCAGCATGCTGACTTCCGCGATCCCAATATCCTGTTTCCGGTCGTCCTTGATAACACGAAACAGGGATGTCAACGTTTGCTTGTTGCCTGGATACATTTGCAGGACAAGGCTGTTTGAATAAGCCAGTTCCCATACATTCATACCATTTGCCTGAATAATGTCGTGATAAAAAGGAGCGGCTGCTATTCTTTCTTCATTGTACAGAGTCGAAAAAAATTCAACAGTTCCCTTTTTATAGACGCAAAGCTTGTAAATGCTGGGATTCACATTCCGAATGCGTGCGATGTCGTTAATTGCACCTCTCTGCAATTCAATCAACTGTCCTGTACTGTAAGTATCAATGTATGGGAGGGCGTCCATAAATATCTTGTTGCTTAGAAGAATTTGAATGGCAGTTTCGTTGATTTCGGCATTTCTATTGATATTACCAAGCATGCGATGCAATGCTTCTTGTCCGTTCTTTGCAAGGCCGGCAATCAAACTGTTTTGTGTATTGTTGTTGGTGTAGATTCCAAATACAAGAGATGGAATGGCCATGATCAGGATGTAGGAAAGAAGCAGCTTCGTTCGCAGGCTCATACTCGACAACCTGTATAATTGTTTCTTTATGAAGGATTCTGAAAAACTAAAACGCATGGGAATACGACCTTTCACACACGGAATCACGTGATTCGGTGCCGTACTGCGGGGTTAGCTACTGTATGATAAAGTCAAAAATCGACTTTTTACACTAGAATCATTGTTGTCATTATAGGACCATTATACGACTATCCCTTGCGACTTTCCATGTTGTTGCATCTAGGCAATTTCACATTCGTCCTGATTTGGAAAAGGCACACCCTCTACCTTCCAATAAAGGGTGTGCCCTTATGCAGGTTGCGTCTTTCCAAGCCCTACTTCATTCCCAGTCTGTCCTTGTTTTTTTGATACTGCATGTTCCGTGCATCCATCAACATGCTGTAGCCCATGGAATCTCTCTTTGTCATAAATTCACCCAGCAGGACATCAAATTCGGTATCGGTTTTCGCCAGAATCAGCTTGGGCAAGGTTTCCCCCCACAACGTGCCGATGTTTTGTTCGGCAATGCCTTCATCGGAGGAAGGGTCCACAGTGATGCCGCTCAATTGAGGTGCGGCAAAGAAATACTTTGTGCCATAATCGATGAAGTCGTCTCTTACGACTTTTTCCGGCTTGGGAAGCATCTTCCGAATCGGATTCAAATATTCATAATTGTAGAATGTCCAGTTTGATCCATTTACGTAGTATTTTTTTGCCATGTCCGGGTCTGTCAGAACTTCAGGTTTGATGGTATTGATGTTGTTTTCAACGGTATAGGTCACGTCCTTTTCTCCAAAAAAGGCATCGTGCTGTCCTTCAGGTCCCATGATGTAATTCAGGAATCGGATCGCTCTGGCTTTGTCTTTGTTTGCTGTTGTAATATGGATGTTCATCCAGCCGTCAAGCAGGATTTTCCCAATGATTTTGGGATCTTCCTGTTTGGAATTGCGTATGGCATCCACAGGAATGTAATACTTGCCGTTTTCCTTGTTGGCAAGATATAGCGCACCGTTGATGCCCCCGATATCGGACCTGCCTTGTGTTGTCATAAAGTACCTTGCACCATTGAGCTTTTCATCATGCTGTGCCCTTTGGTCGATAAAGTTTTC
>Ga0316608_1001171_pt1 | contig 10789 bp, 5 predicted proteins | sample MIS2016152B_MG_FD_207673 | JGI IMG/M metagenome (GOLD analysis project Ga0316608, IMG submission 207673) | Microbial mat bacterial communities from Middle Island sinkhole, Lake Huron, Michigan, United States - MIS.2016.152B | ecosystem: Environmental > Aquatic > Freshwater > Lake > Sediment... | reverse complement strand
ACATAATGGTTGTTGGTTTTTTCCAAGGTGGAAAAGTCTAGCTGATTCACCCAGTCTTGCTTGACAAAATCCTGTAGCAATTGCTGGATAATTTCAGGGTGGGTAAAAATGGCTTTATAACTGGCATCGTGCGCTTTCATTTGCCCTCGGATTAACGCTTAAAAATTCAAGTGCGGATAATAACATTCTGTTGGCACTTTTGAAGAATCGGCAAAAGCATACAGCTGTGGCTGGAAAGTTGTCAAATGCCAAAATTGGGTCATTTTTTTGTAGCGCGTGTTATCTTATGTTGAAAAAAAACAGGGTAAAGTAATACGATTGCCGCGTTAAAAATGGCACGGTTTTCTGTCAAATCACAAGGGTAAAAATGGATACTACAACACAAAAGCAAAGAGAAGATGATTTAAGAAAATCGCTTAATTATGCTTATTTAAAAGCCAACACGCCTAGAGAAGCGATTGATAAATTTAAAACTCAGGCAACTAAGCTATTAAATAGTATTCAAACACATGAAAGTGAGGAATTTCATAAAAACAGCCTATCTGATTTTTTAAAAGATACCTATTACAAAAATAAACATTATATTAACGTCAAAGATAAAAAAGATTTAGTGATTCATAACGACAAAACCGCCAATAGTTCAGTCGGCGTAATTATTGAAGTTAAACGACCTAGCAATAAATCAGAAATGATAAGTTGCGATAATCTAAATAAAAAAGCGTTGCAAGAATTAGTTTTATATTATTGTCGCGAAAGAATTACTTATAAAAATCTACATATTAAACATTTGATAATCACGAATATCAATGAATGGTTTATTTTTAATGCTCGCGTTTTTGAACAGTGTTTTGCCGAAAACAAACAACTGGTAAAAGATTTTACAGAGTTTGAAAATGGCAGGTTAGCAGGTCATAAAACTAAATCATTTTATGATGCTATTGCTTACCCTATTATTGAATTATGTAAAGAAAAATTAGAATTTACTCATTTTAACTTAGCCAATTATCAAACGCTTTTAGAAAATACCGACAAAGAAAAAGATAACTTATTAATTCCTTTATTCAAAGTTTTATCCCCTGAACATCTGCTTAAATTGTCCTTTAGCAATGATGCTAATAGTTTAAATCAAGAATTTTATAATGAACTATTGCATATTATTGGATTAGAAGAAATAAAAGAAGGTGGAAAAAAATTAATTAAGCGTAAAAAATCAGCGCGTAATCAAGCCTCGTTTTTAGAACAAACTATTAATGAAGTTGAAAGTTTAAGAGAAGGATACAATGAAGATAAATTATTTGAAATAGCCATTGAATTAAGTATCACTTGGATTAATCGAATTTTGTTTTTAAAGCTATTAGAATCACAATTAATCACTTATCATCATAAAAACAAAGATTATCAATTTCTTAATGGTGAAAAAATAACCTGTTTTACTGATTTGAACCGTTTATTTTTTCATGTATTAGCGATAAAGCCTGAACAACGCAATGAAAGTGCTAAACAACTTTTCCCTTATGTTCCTTATTTAAATAGTTCTTTATTTGAAAAAACAGAATTAGAGCATGAAGCAACAGATATAAGCCATTTAAGCCGTTTAAAAATGCCTCTTCTTTCAGCAACCGTGCTTAAAGATTCTCAGGGTAAAAAGCTAAGTGGTGAGTTAGATATTTTAAGTTATTTATTTGAGTTTTTAGAAGCTTATAATTTTTCTAGTGAAGGTAAAGAAGCCATACAGGAAGAAAATAAAGCCTTAATTAGTGCTTCTGTATTAGGTTTAATCTTTGAAAAAATTAACGGCTATAAAGACGGCTCTTTTTTCACACCTAGCATTATTACCATGTATATGAGTCGTGAAACTATGCGACTAGCAGTATTGCAAAGGTTTAATGAAGAATTTAATTGGCAATGTCAAAACTTCACCGAACTTTATAATCAAAAGCTTGATTTAATCAAAGCAAATGAGCTGATTAATAGCTTAAGAATTTGCGACCCTGCGGTGGGTTCAGGACATTTTTTAGTATCCGTGCTAAATGAAATGATTGCTATTAAAAGTGAGCTTGAAATACTGCTAGACCGTCAAGGTAAGCGATTGAAATATAAGGTTGAAATTATCAATGATGAGCTTAAAATCACGGCTATTGATGATGATATAACGCAATTTGAATACGCTTTTAATAATAAAGAAAGTCAGCGCGTCCAAGAGGCTTTATTTCACGAAAAACAAACGCTTATTGAAAATTGTTTGTTTGGTGTGGATATTAATCCTAATTCAGTAAAAATATGTCGGTTGCGATTATGGATTGAGTTATTAAAGAATGCTTATTATATTGAAGATGGCAGTCAAAACAGACAATTAGAAACGTTGCCTAATATTGATATTAATATTCAATGTGGCAATTCTTTAATTAATCGTTTTAAATTAGATGGGGATTTAAAGAAGCATAAAGCTAAAATAGAAGTCTATAAAAATTCAATTTATGCTTATCAATCTGTAACAGATAAAGTAGAAAAAAGAGCGATTGAAAAAATACTGACTGAATTGAAAGATGGATTTTTTAAAGGATTGATTGCTGAAAGTGAAGAAGAAATTAAATTAAAAGACTTTACAGTGCAATTAGAAAAGTTAAATAAACAGTCTTCTTTAATTGAAGAAACAGTTAAAGATAAAAAAGACCACGAAAAGACAATACAAAAAATTGAATTAGAAATAGTTAAAATTAAGGAAAAAATTAATAGTAAAGTTTCTGAAAACTCATTTGAGTGGCGTTTTATTTTTCCAGAAGCCTTAAATGCGGATGGTGATTTTATCGGTTTTGATATAATTATTGGTAATCCGCCTTATATTCAAATTCAAAATTTTAGCGGTCAAGATGTTCAAACATTTTTACAAAATGGCGGTTATGAAACATTTGAAAGGACGGGCGATATTTACGCGCTGTTTATTGAAAAGGGAATTTCATTATTAAAACAAAACGGCTTATTAAGTTTTATTACTTCAAATAAATGGATGCGAGCGGGTTATGGTCAATCGTTACGACATTTTTTATCGACAAAAACCCAGCCATTAAAATTAATTGATTTTGGCGATTCGCAATTATTTAAAAATGCCACAACCTACACGAATATTTTAATAGCACAAAATACCGTCAATCATTTGCCTTTTACTGCCTGTGCTATTGAAAATAATTACACGCCTGAAATGAATTTAACGGCTTATTTTTCTGAACACGCGCAAGAAATGCCGCTGATGTCTGATAATCCATTAGTTATTTCTTCTGCGATTGAACAACAGATTAAAGCGAAAATTGAGGCAAGCGGTACACCGTTAAAAGAGTGGGATATTGCTATTTATCGCGGTATTTTAACAGGCTTTAATGAAGCATTTATTATTGATACCGAAACAAAAGAGCGGTTGTGTTTGGAAGATGTAAGTAGCGAAAAGATTATTAAGCCTATTTTGCGTGGGCGCGATATTAAAAAATATTGTGCAGAATGGGCGGGATTATGGCTCATTAATTCACATAATAATCCACCTGTGAAAATGGATGATTATCCAGCGATTAAAAAACATTTAGATAATTTTTATTCACAACTTGAAAAACGAGGGGATAAAGGCGAAACGCCGTATCATTTAAGAAATTGTGCGTATTTAAAAGAATTTAACAAAGAGAAAATTATTTGGCTAGAAATGTCGCCCTTTTCAAATTTTACTTATGATATTAGCAAGGCTATCGTGCTTAATACTGCGTATATTTTAGTCGGTCAATCTTCTAAATATATCCTTGCTGTTTTGAATTCAAAGATAATTGACTTTTATTTTGCGACAGTCGCCACAGAAGTTCGCGGCGAAACAAAAAGGTATATTAAACAATATGTTGAGAAAATTCCGATTCCAAAACTTTCATCCTTGGAACAAAAACCTTTTATTACTTTAGTGAATAAAATCCTTACAGCCAAAAAAGTCGGACAAGATACCCACGACCTAGAGGCACAAATTGACACGTTGGTTTACGCGCTGTATGGCTTAAATGAAGCAGAAATTGCAATTGTAGCAGGGGAAAAAAACCGCCCCTAGGGAAACTTAAGGGCGATTTTTTCTATGGGGTACACTTTTAAAACCGAATAGGTAAAAAAATGACCGATAAAGAATTAAAAACGTTGGTCGCTAGTTTGGGCGGTAGCGCAACAAAAACCGATGAGCAGATGAAAAAAACGAGAGCAAATTCATTTTGATGATATTGAAAAAATCGCGGCAACATTCAGGAAGAATATGATTGGGTGATGCCATTGGCATTATTGAAGTGAAATATAAAGCGCACGAAAATGATTTGAATTTGCGGATTATCCCTTGTGACCTTGCTTAAGTTTTAATAACCCCACCCGCAAAATTGAGTTGTTTCCACGCTTCAAACAACACAATCGCCACCGTGTTGGATAAATTAAGACTGCGGCTGGTGCTTTGCATCGGTAAATACAGCGTATTTTCTGGATTAAAGGAGTCCAATACTTCCACAGGCAAACCGCGCGTTTCTGAACCAAACAACAACACATCCCCTGTTTGAAACTGCACTGTGCTGTACAAGGTTTTGCCTTTGGTGGTCAAAGCAAATAGCCGTTTGGGTTGCTGTTTAGCCATAAATGAGGACAGCGAGGAATAACGCTGCACATTCACCCATTCATGGTAATCAAGCCCTGCGCGGCGCAACTTTTTATCCTCCAATTCAAATCCCAACGGTTCTATCAAATGCAGTTGTACGCCTGTATTGGCGCACAACCGAATGATATTGCCTGTATTGGCTGGAATCTCAGGCTGATGCAAAACGATATGTAACATCTACTCAGCTTTTGCTTTAACCGCATCTAATTTCCAAATCTCTTGATTGTATTCAGTAATCGTGCGGTCAGTGGAAAACTTGCCACTGGCTGCGCAATTCAGAATACTCATCCGCGTCCAGTTTTCTTTGTCGTTATACGCTATTTCAACTCGTTTTTGCGCATCAATATAGCTACGAAAGTCGGCAACTGTCATCCAGGGGTCATGCGGGCTACGAACTGAATTTAAAATATCGTTAAAAACACCTGGCTCAAATTGATTAAAATGCCCACATTCGAGCAAATTAATCACCCGCTGTAAATCTTCATCCGCCGCAATCATAGCATTGGGGTCATAATGTGGGCGCAATGCCTGCACTTGGTCTTCAGTCAAGCCAAATAGGAAAAAGTTTTCTTCTCCCACCTCTTCACGAATTTCAATATTGGCCCCATCCAACGTGCCAATAGTCAATGCGCCATTCATCATAAACTTCATATTGCCCGTGCCAGAGGCTTCTTTACCTGCTGTCGAAATTTGTTCGGACAAATCTGCCCCAGGACAAATTTTTTCCATCGCAGAGACCCGATAATTGGGCAAGAAAATTAATTTTAATTTATCACCAACCACAGGGTCGTTATTAATAACATTACCCACACTGTGAATCAATTTAATGGTTTTCTTTGCCATCGCATAGCCAGGCGCGGCTTTACCTGCAATAAGGATACAGCGATTTGTCCAGTTTTCAGTGTCGCCACGTTTAATGCGGTCGTATAAATGAATCGCGTGCAGAACATTTAAAATTTGCCGTTTGTATTCGTGAATCCGTTTCACTTGAATATCAAACAACGCATCCACACACACATCTAATCCCAACTCTTCTTTTTTATAATCAATCAGCCGTTGCTTATTATCGTGCTGAATTTTGCGCCAAGTTTTGCGAAAAGCTTTATCGTCTGCATAAGGTTTGAGTTTTGCTAATTCCGATAAATCGGTTAGCCAACCTTCACCAATAGTTTTGCTAATCAACTGAGCAAGGTCTGGATTACACGCCGCTAACCAGCGCCGCGGCGTAACGCCATTGGTTTTATTGTTAAATTTTTCTGGCCACAATTCATAAAAATCTTTAAATAAACCCTGTTGCAATAATTGTGAATGCAGTTGCGCAACGCCATTGACCGAATAACTGCCGACGATGGCTAAATACGCCATCCGCACTTGTTTATCACCGCATTCTTCAATCAAAGACATTCTTGCCAATCGCGCTCCATCGCCTGGCCAACGAGCTGAAACTTCGGTTAAGAAATAGGCATTGATTTCAAAAATAATGTCCATCAACCGGGGCAATAAATATTGCATCAAGCCCACCGACCATTTTTCCAACGCTTCGGGCAATAAAGTATGGTTAGTATAAGCCATTGTTTTTGAAGTAATACTCCAGGCTTGTTTCCAATCCAAGCCTTGCTCGTCCATCAATAAGCGCATTAATTCAGCCACTGCAATACTAGGGTGCGTGTCGTTTAATTGAAAACAATTTTTTTCAGCAAATCGCGTAAAATCATGTCCTTGCCGTCCAACCCAAGTGGCAATCACATCTTGTAAACTGGCAGAGGCAAGCAGGTATTGTTGCCGTAAGCGTAGCACTTTGCCATTTTCGTTGGCATCATTGGGATACAACACCATCGTGATGTTTTCTGCCATATTTTTTGCGGCAACCGCTTCGGCATAGTCGCCTGCATTAAACTCTTGCAAATCAAAACTGGCGGTTGCGGTCGCTTTCCATAATCGCAACGTGTTGACCGTGCCATTTTGATAGCCAGGAACAGGCGTGTCATAAGGCACAGCTAACACATTATGCGTATCAACCCAGCGTTTTCTTTTGCGATTTTTTTCATCAGTGTACGACTCAACCCGTCCACCAAATTTGATTTCTTGCGCGTATTCCAAACGTTCAATTTCCCAAATATTGCCATTTTTCAGCCAATGGTCAGGGTTTTCAATTTGTTCACCATTTTGAATGGATTGAGAAAACATTCCGTATTCATAGCGCAAACCATAGCCTGTGACGGGTAATTGTAAGGTGGCACAGCTATCAATAAAACACGCCGCAAGTCGCCCTAAACCGCCATTGCCCAAACCCGCGTCCGCTTCTGCATCCACCAACTCTTCTAATTCTAAGCCCAAATCATACAAAGCTTTGCTAATCACATCTGAAACCCCCAAATTTAACATGGCGTTGCTTAAACCACGCCCCATTAAAAATTCCATCGACAAATAAAAGCCCCGTTTGCAATTGGCTTCACGATAGGCGTTATAGGTGTTTTTCCAACGCTCAATTAACCGGTCACTGATTGCCATAGCTAAGGCTTCATAAGCATAATGCAAGGAGCGACAGTTCGCATCACGCCCTAAACGGTGTCCGTAATAACGTTTAAAATCGGCAATAAAATCCTTGCGATCCATCCCTAAATGCGGAAGTTTGCTAATGGCGATTTTGGGTTTACTGCGTTGAAAATTTCTATGTGGCATGATGATAATAGGGTAGAGATTAAAGACAGAATGTGTATTTAGTCAGTTTGTTGACCAAAAACACAAAAGATGCTTGCCTTAAATAGGGCAAGCACCGAGGTTAAATTAGCTTAATTTGCCATGACATTGTTTGAACTTAAGTCCTGAACCACAAGGGCAAGGATCGTTGCGACCAATGGGCTTTTGTTCTTCATCCGCTTCTTGCATTGCTAAATCTGTTGCTGGTTCGGGTAAGGAAAGTCGTTGAAAAGGCAGCTCTTCTGCCTCTATTTCATCAGCAACAGGCTCTGACTCAGGGTCTGCACTGACTTTGAGTTTTGCCAAAATACTAATCACTTCATATTTAATGTTATCGAGCAAACTGGCAAACATTTCAAACGATTCGCGCTTATATTCTTGTTTGGGGTCTTTTTGCGCATAGCCTCTAAAATGAATTCCTTGCCGCAGATAATCCATTGCTGCTAAGTGTTCTTTCCAATTATTATCAAGCACTTGCATCATCACTGACTTTTCAATCTCGCGTAAAACCTTAGCCGTTAAAATTTGTTCTTTTTCTTGGCTAATTTCTTCAAGTTTTGCAATAATTTGTTGCCGCAATCCTTCTTCAGCTAATTTTTTATTTTCTGCCAGAATCCTTGCTAAGGACATATCTAAATTAAAATGGACGCGCAAATCCTCTTCCAAGCCTGAAATATTCCATTGTTCCACCATTGTTTTAGCAGGAATATAACGGGTCACAGAGGTATTGAGAACATCATGGCGAATCGTTTTGATAATCTCAGAAATATCGGTTTCTGCCATTAACTCATTGCGTTGGGCATAAATCACTTTCCGCTGATCATTTGCCACATCGTCATAGGCTAGAATTTCTTTCCGTACATCAAAGTTACGCCCTTCTACTTTGCGTTGGGCATTTTCAATAGAGCGTGTGACCCATGGATGTTCAATTGCCTCACCTGTTCCCATTCCTAAACGCTGCATAATACTTGCCACTTTTTCAGAGGCAAATATCCGCATCAAATCATCTTCTAAGGAAAGATAAAAACGGGTTGAACCAGGGTCACCTTGTCGCCCTGAGCGACCACGCAATTGATTGTCAATCCTTCGTGATTCATGGCGTTCGGAACCAATAACGTGTAAACCGCCACTGGCAATGACTTGTTTGTGGCGGTCTAACCATGCACCACGCACTTTATCTTTTTCAACTTGACTTGCCTCTTCTCCTAATAAAGCAAGTTCTGCTTCTAAATTTCCCCCTAACACAATGTCCGTACCACGACCTGCCATGTTGGTTGCAATGGTAATCGCATCGGGCATCCCTGCTTGGGAAATAATATGGGCTTCACGTTCGTGCTGTTTGGCATTTAGCACTTCATGTTTGATATTTTGTTGAGTAAGCAACCTGGAAATTCGCTCCGAGTTTTCAATCGAGGTTGTACCGACTAACACAGGCTGATGCCGTGCTAAACAATCTTTAATGTCTTCGGCAACCGCTAAGTATTTTTCTTGCGCCGTTAAATAAACCAAATCCCCTAAATCTTCGCGTACCATCGGGCGGTGGGTTGGAATAACCACCACTTCTAAGCCATAAATTTTATTTAATTCAAAGGCTTCGGTATCAGCCGTGCCTGTCATTCCTGACAGTTTTTCATACAATCTGAAATAATTTTGAAAGGTAATCGAGGCCAACGTTTGATTTTCACTCTGCACGGGGACATTTTCTTTGGCTTCGATGGCTTGATGCAAGCCTTCTGACCAGCGTCTACCTGACATGACCCGCCCTGTAAACTCATCGACAATCACCACCTCTGTTCCCATCAAAATATAATCAATATTGCGATGGAATAACGCATGGGCGCGTAGTGAGGCATTCAAATAGTGCATTAAACGAATATTGGTTGCATCATATAAACTGTCGCCTTCGGTCATCAAGCCATGCTCAATCATCAAAGCTTCGACGTTTTCATGCCCTGTTTCGGTCAAATAAACCTGTTTTGACTTTTCATCAACCGTATAATCACCGACTTCCTCTTGTTTAACACCCTCTTTATCATCATCGGCTTTATCTTGTTTGCGCAAAAAAGGCACAAGCTTGTTGATTTTAAAGTAAATTTCCGTCCCTTCATCCGTGGGACCTGAAATAATCAACGGGGTTCTTGCCTCATCAATTAAAATAGAATCCACTTCGTCAATAATGGCAAAACGCAACTCCCGTTGCACTTTTTGCCCTAATTCAAACGCCATGTTATCGCGCAAATAATCAAATCCAAATTCGTTATTTGTGCCATAGGTAATATCACAGGCATAGGCTTGGCGACGTTGCGCTTGACTTAATTCGCTTAAAATAACCCCTGTTGTTAGCCCTAAAAAGCCATACAACTTTGACATAGTGGTAGAATCTCGCTCGGCAAGATAGTCATTCACGGTCACAATATGCACGCCACGTCCTGGCAGTGCGTTCAGGTAAGCGGCTAAGGTTGCCATTAAGGTTTTACCCTCACCGGTTTTCATTTCTGCAATTTTGCCGCTGTTAAGTACCATCCCACCTATCAACTGCACATCAAAATGCCGCAAACCAAACACCCGTGTAGAGGCTTCCTTAACTACTGAAAACGCCTCTGGAATTAAGTTATCCAGTTTTTCACCTTGCGCAAGGCGATCACGAAATTCTTGTGTTTTGCTTTTTAAAGCCTCATCCGACATTTTTTCATACTCAGAAGCAAAGGCATTGACTTTGGCAACCACCTTCATTTTCTTCTTTATAAGTCTGTCGTTCCGTGTTCCTACAACAAGTTTAACCAGTTTACCAAACATACTTTTTTCCAGTGAATTTTAGAAAAATATTGAATCAAAATGATGGGATTATATACTTTATCTTGAGAAAATTTCCACACAATAACACTAATTACTTCATTAACAAGGGACTTTACCGATAAAATTTAGGCCTGTTTTTGGCTGAATTTTAATCAATCACCACGTTGCTGTCATTTAACCTATTATTTTCCAATTTTAGAATAGAATGGTTGAGATTTTTTGCGTTAAGATTGCGGCATTTTTTACCCCCCTTTTAGGTAAAAAAAAATAATTTTTCATTGATTTTAAACACCTTTTAAAAAAAAATGCCGTACGTCAGTTGTTGATATTTTCTTGCAAAAAAACTCTTCATGCTATACTTTGAGAACTTGTAATGAACGTTTATGTAAAATTGCAAACGAAAGACGCAAGTGTAAGTTTTGATTTCTCAAAACTATTATTAATTATTTCAGATGACTATCATGACAAAAATCAGTAAAACCTCTTTAGCTATTGCTCTTAGCTCTTTGTTACTTTCAGGTTTCGTTTCAACAGTAAGTGCAGAAACAGCTCCTGCTCCTGCAGCTGAAGCACCAGCAGCACCTGCGGCTGACGCAGCACCTGCGGCTGATGCAGCAGCTCCTGCGGCAGATAAAC
>Ga0316608_1001169_pt1 | contig 10798 bp, 8 predicted proteins | sample MIS2016152B_MG_FD_207673 | JGI IMG/M metagenome (GOLD analysis project Ga0316608, IMG submission 207673) | Microbial mat bacterial communities from Middle Island sinkhole, Lake Huron, Michigan, United States - MIS.2016.152B | ecosystem: Environmental > Aquatic > Freshwater > Lake > Sediment... | reverse complement strand
ATTAGCGATCCTCGTTTATTTAGGTAAAGTTTGGTTTTTGTAATTTTATCGGCTTTTATTTTTAAGTATTTCTCAACCCATTCTATTTTACCCAAATAGCCTAAAAAATAGCTACTCATTCCGCCCATCCAATTGCCAATGCTAGCAATTGCAATACATGCAGCATAATCGTAATTATTTACAATTAACAGCGATAAAACTACTTCGGAAGATAAAGGAAGAACGGTTGCCGCATAACAAAGACTATAAAAAAACTAACAGCACAGAATTGAGCAATCTTCAACTTGCCTTACAAAAAGCAACTGCACGACCAACAATAAACGAACTGAAAAATGAAAGACAAAATGTCAACCCTTTAATAAAATCAAAAGAGCTGTTCCCTTACACCATACAATTCTAAATTTTGGCATTTTTTATTAATTGTTGCCGTTTTATAGTTTTTTCATATCTTTGCATAAAATTTAAAAAGTCATCGCAAAAGACAAACTACATACCGACGGCATTAAACATCATTTTAAAAACAAAGTTGTTTTTGAAACGAAAGATATTGTTGACTTTTACGAACAATTTGAAAAGAACGTAAAATCGACAACGATAAATTGGCGTGTTTACGCTTTGATTCAAGAGGGCATATTGCAACGCATAGGCAGAGGAAAATTTAGACTTGGCGAAGGCAGAAAATATATTCCTGAAATTTCATCTTTAACAAAATCTATTTTTAAAAAGCTGAAAGCAGAATTTCCTTATGCCAATTTTTGCGTTTGGAACACTTCTGTTTTAAACGAATTTATGCAACACCAACCCAACAGATTTTTTTTATTGGTGGAGACAGATAAAGAAATAACTAATTCGGCTTTCTATTTTTTGAGAGAAATAAAAAAATCAGTTTTTATTGAGCCAACTAACGATATTTTAGAAAAATACATAGTGAACGAAAAAGAAGTAGTTGTTATAAAACCTCTTATTTCGGAAGCACCAACGCAAAAAATAAACAAAGTAGAAACGGCAACCATAGAAAAAATATTGGTGGATATTTTTTGTGATGACGTAATTTTTTCTGCTCAACAAGGTGCTGAAAAGCGGACTATCTTTAAAGAAGCATTTACCAAATACACCATTAACGAAAGCAAAATGCTTCGCTATGCTGACAGGAGACGAAAAAAAGAAGAACTGAACCAATTTGTAAAAACATTTTCAAATTTATGGCAGCAATAAAAAACAACTGCCGTTTTATAGAATGATAAACTTAAACGAAATATCAAGCGAATGGCTCAACCAAGTTTCAAAACAACACCATAATGCGGACAAAATACTTGCAGAAAAAGTTATCCGTGCGTTGTTGCTTTTGGAGGGCTTGGCTAAACAAAAGCTGTCCTTTGTTTTCAAAGACGGAACGGCTTTAATGTTGCATTTCAATTCAACCAAACGACTTTCAATAGATATTGACATTATTTTGCAGAATGATTTCGATAGTGATCTGAACAAAGATTTGGAAAGCGTTTTAGATGCAATCATAAAAGAACAAGGGTTTTTAAGGAAAGAGCTACAACACCGAAGCACAACTTCAAAAATAAAAAAAGAGCATTACAAATTTTTCTACACGCCTTTGCATAAAACCAATAAAGACGAAGAATATGTATTATTGGACATCCTTTTTGAAGAGCTTAATTATGAAAACATAATTTCATTGCCAATTCAATCAGACTTTGTTCCAATTATAGACAAACCATTGGGCGTAAATGTGCCAAGTTTGGAAGATATTTTGGGTGATAAACTCACGGCTTTTGCTCCCAATACAACAGGTATTCCATATTTCAAAAATGACGACAGTATGAGTATGGAAATCATCAAGCAACTTTACGACATCGGGAATTTGTTTGATAAGGTAACCGATTTATACACCATTAAAACTACGTTTTATCGTTTTGCAAAAACCGAAATTGATTATCGCAATTCCGAGGGAATAACCGAAACCGATGTATTGGAAGATATTTACCAAACGGCTCTTTGCATTGTAAGCAGAGGAACAGATGGCAAAGGCGACTTTATAGAATTGCAAAACGGGATTGGGCGAATCAGCCGTTTTATTTTTTCTGAAAGTTATCACATTGAAAAAGCAATTGCCCACGCCTCAAAGGCGGCTTATCTTTCGACATTGATATTTCTCAATGCAAAAACGATTGCTAAGTTTGAAAATCCACTTCAACTAAAAGATTGGAAAATTGACGAACCGCTCAATAACAAATTGAACAAACTCAAAAAGTCTAACCCCGAAGCGTTTTTCTATTGGTATAAAATTTACGAATTGAAAAAATAAAAATGGCTGACACTTTTCAAATATTAAACAATAAAAGCGAAACAACGACTTAACAGCAAAACAGACGACAGAAAAAGAAGGGCGAAGGCACACACACCACCTGTACGCAAGCAGGGGAGGGGTTTAGTGCTTCGTAGGACAGGAAAGTAGTAAATTTGAAGTTCAGTTCTTCGTAGCAAGTTCAGTGGAAAAAATCCCTGCCTGCGTATAGCTGAGAACCGTTATTTATAATCCTCTCCTCCCCAAAAATATCTCCTTAAAAAACATACTAGACCCTTAAATCAAAACAAATGCTGATTAGGCTTGTCGTTTTTCCCATTTAAGCTTTCCACCTGCAACCGATAAAAAAGCAAAACAAACTACAATAGTTGAAAAAATAAATAGTATATTTGAGGATTGCAATTGCTTAGTTTGATCTATAATATTAGGAAAACAAAGCTTAATTATATAGTAAAAATATATGCAATTGCATTAACACAGATGTTGAACTAAACCGATGCTATCGGCATCGGTAATTTGCAAAAAGCGGTTTAGGTGATAAATTTGAGATTAAATTCTTAAAATTTATCATTATGAAACAACAAAATTCGCAATTAGTAGAGCTGCTTATTAAAGAGATGCAGTTTCGGAATTATAGTTCAAGGACTATAAAAACGTATAGTACACATTTAATGGATGTGGAAAAATATTTTAAGCTTACCCTTGATAATATTGCTATTCAAAAGTTTAAAGATTATCTGCATCGTAGAATTACTGTAGATAAGATTTCTCCATCGTCAATTAATCAGTATATCAGTGCTTTTAAGATTTTGCAGGTTGACGTACTAAATCGAGAGTGGGATCAAATTATAGTTAAACGTCCAAGACGAGAAAAAAGACTTCCAGATATATTATCTATTAGCGAAGTCGAGAGTCTTATTTCAGTAACTAAAAATCTAAAACACAAAGCCTTGTTAATGTTAGCGTATTCATCAGGACTGAGGCGACAAGAAGTACAAGAAATTAAACCAAAAGCTATTGATTCTGCTCGTATGCAGATACATGTAGAACAAGGAAAAGGCAAAAAAGATAGATATACTATTCTTTCTACAAAAACGCTAGAAATTCTTCGCCAATATTATAAATTAGAAAAGCCATCGTGCTATCTTTTTGAATCACAGGGTAGAAAAGGGCAAAAGCTATCAGAATCAACATTAACTGAAATAGTAAAACAAAATGCTAAAAAAGCTGGTATTAAAAAGAATATTTCCTTTCATACATTAAGACATTGTTTTGCAACACATTTACTTGAGAATGGGGTTAACTTGCGTCTAATACAACAATTTATGGGACATTCCTCGATAAAGACAACAACTGTTTATTTACATTTAGTAAATATAAAGCTGGGCAATGTTGCATCTCCTTTAGATTCTATGAATATCTAAATCAAGATAATATGGACAATAAAAAGCAACATATAGAGCTTGCTGATATTTTCAGTAGTCATGCTAATGATTTTTTACAAACACATAATTTATGTCCTGAGCAACTAAAGGCATTTAATGCAATTATGCAATGCCGAACTTCGGCATTAGGAGGTCATATTGATCGTTGCGATAATTGTGGACATACTAAACATGCTTATAATTCTTGTAGGAATAGACATTGTCCTAAGTGTCAGTTTATAAAGAAAACTCAGTGGGTAGATAAACTTGCTTCAAATTTACCACCAACAAAACACTTTCATGTTGTGTTTACCATTCCTTCTTGTTTACACAAATTATTTTATCTCAATCAAGCGTCAACTTATAATTTGCTTTTTAAAGCAGCAGGAAAAGCATTGATGCAATGTGCTGCAAACCCCGATTTTATTGGAGTACAAGCAGGCGGAGTAGCTATTTTGCATACTTGGGGTCAAACATTAGTTTATCATCCACATATCCACATGATTGTGCCTGCTGGAGGACTTTCTGAAGATCAGATGGAATGGATTAAGGCTAATAAAAAATTCTTTGTTCCAGTTAAAGCTTTAAGTAAAGTATTTAGAGGAATACTTTGTAAGTTGCTGGAAGAGGCTATTGTAAAGGAAGATATAAGGCTGCCTTTGGAATACTCTAGTTTTAAAAATTTAAAGGATTTATGTTATCGAAAAAACTGGGTGGTTTACTGTGAAAAGCCTTTTTCTTGTAATGACAATTTGATTCAGTATTTGGGAAACTATACTCATCGAGTAGCTATATCAAACAGCAGAATAGTAGAGTGCAATGATGGAAAAGTTAGTTTTTATTATAAAGACTATAAGGCTAATGGAGTTCGTAAACAGATGTCTCTTAGTGTAGATGAGTTTATTAGACGTTTTTTACAACATGTTTTACCTTCAGGGTTTTATAAAATAAGGTACTTTGGATTTATGGCAATTTGTAATTTACAATCAAAACTTGCAATTTGTTTTGAATTAATCAATAAACCAACTTTCCTTTCTACATTGCAGGGACTTAACGCATTAGAGGTTTTGTATAATATTACAGGAAAAGACCCTTTATGTTGCCCTAAATGCGGAAAAGGAAAGTTAAAACTTGAATTAAACCACAATATTAATGATTTAGGATCTGGGTGAGATTCATAATCATTATTAGTTCTTTGAATTTATAAAATATATTAAAATGGACTTACAGATCCATCATGGAATTGCTATGTCTAAACGAAAAGAATAAAAATTACATTTTGAAACAAAAATGTAATTTTATTGAAAATAAGCTATTGTATTCTCTTTTTCAAAAGAGTGATAGCTGAAAAATATGCTTTGAAAAATAAAAAATAAAAACCATCAAAATAGAATACCCATAGAAATACGGCATAGTCCAACTCGGTTTTATTAATCATTTCCTCAGTAGTTCTAAATATCATCTTATTTATTATTGAACTTTATTTGTTTCTAAGTATATTTGTGTGTGGAAACGATGAATAAAACGCTATAATGTTGGCAACAAGTGTAAGAAAACAGACTTCTTAGGTAATTTGGTGCTTTACAACTGAAAAAACAAAAGTCCATTCTCCATTTTGATAAATTGACTGTTAATAATTTGAAGATAACTTTTTGAGCTATAACGTTTAAAAAACTTAACTTTGCTCTCTAGAAATTGAAATGGAAATAAATGAATTTAATAGAGAAAATAAGCATAAACGAGTTTGACGGTAAACGTTTTCAAATTAGATTAGTTGAGCCAGTTTCAACCAACGAGAAAAAGGCTGTAATTACTCATTATCTTCATAATATTGATAATGGTGTTGCACAGCATTTCAAAAAGGATGCTTTGAATTATATTAAAGAATACATACAATATCAAGAGGAGGAAAATAAACTTCCAATGGTTGCAGAAGATGCTTTACAACAATTTCTTTTTGAAGTTAACAATGTTCCATTTCCAACCCCTCAAGATTATAAGTTTAAGTTTATAGACTTATTTGCTGGTATTGGTGGTTTCAGGCTTGCAATGCAAAATTTAGGTGGTAAATGTGTATTTACATCTGAATGGGACAAAGAAGCACAAAAGACATACAGAGCAAATTTTGGAGAAGTACCTTTTGGCGATATAACTAAGGAAGAAACTAAAAAGTTTATCCCAGATGGGTTTGATGTTTTATGTGCAGGATTTCCTTGTCAAGCTTTTTCGATAGCTGGAAAACGAGGTGGTTTTGAAGACACAAGAGGCACTTTATTTTTTGATGTTGCCGAAATTATAAAAAGAAAAAAACCAAAAGCTATTTTCCTCGAAAATGTAAAAGGGTTACGTAATCATAACGGAGGGAAAACCCTTGAAACAATACTAAACGTTTTGCGTAATGACCTAAATTATTTTGTTCCTGACCCACAAATAATTAATGCAAAAGAGTTTGGCGTTCCGCAAAACAGAGAAAGAATTTATATTGTTGGTTTTCGCAAAGACCTAGGTATAACTGATTTTGAATATCCAATTTCTACAAATAAAGAGGTTTCTTTTTCACAAATAAAAGAGCAAAAAGTACCACCAACAAAATATTTTTTATCAACTCGATATGTTCAAACACTAATCAATCACAAAGCCCGTCACGAAGGAAAAGGAAATGGTTTTGGGTATGAAATAATTTCAGACAATGGAGTAGCAAATGCAATTGTAGTTGGAGGAATGGGTAGAGAAAGAAATTTAGTTTATGATCACCGAATTACTGATTATACTCCTACAACTCACATAAAAGGAACTGTAAATAGAGAAGGTATTCGTAAAATGACACCAAGAGAATGGGCTAGGCTTCAGGGCTTTCCCGATAAATATGTAATACCTGTTGCCGACGCATCGGCTTACAAGCAATTTGGCAACTCCGTTGCCGTGCCTGCAATACAGGCGACAGCATTTAATATTTTAGAACTAATTGGAATTAAAATAAATGATAACAGGAAATAAAGGCGAATGGAGTGAAATATATGCTTTATTCAAGTTACTTGGCGAAAAGCAATTATTTGCTGGAGATGCTAACCTAAATAAAGTTGAAGAGCTATTTTACCCAATTGTAAAAATAATTCGTAATGAAAGCGGTGGGAATTTCGAATATGAATTAAATGGTGATTTGGTAATAGTTTCGGGCGGTAAAGAGCAATTAAGAATACCTGTTAAAACATTTACAGAACAAGCTGTAAAATTATTGGCAAAAATTAAAGGTTCGTCTGGTTCGTTTAGTATTCCTGAAGTTGAAGTATTTATGACATCAATAAATTGCCAGTCATTAAAAGCAAAATCAACATCTAAAACTGACATAAGAATTGTAATTCACGACCAAAGAATTAACGAATCAGCGGAATTGGGTTTTAGTATAAAATCACATTTGGGTGGCGATGCCACTCTTTTAAATGCTGGTAAAACGACAAATTTTATTTATGAAGTGTTAAGCTACAGACCGACCACTAATGAAATAGAAGGTATTAACGAGATTAACACAAAAAGTAAAATCAAAGATAGACTTGAAGCAATAAAAAATGCAGGTGGTATATTAAACTTTACAACACTTGAACATAATGTTTTTAAAAATAATTTAGTGCTTATTGATAGCTTATTGCCAAACATAATTGCGGAAATTATAAAAACTTTTTTTACTTCAACATTAAATTCAATAAAAGACTTGACAGAGAGTTTAAATAAGTTAAATCCTCTGAGTTTCGACACTCGATTTGCTCATACATTTTACGATTACAAAGTTAAACGTTTTTTGACCGATGTTGCATTAGGAATGACACCTTCGAAGGTATGGACAGGCATTTATGATGCAACTGGCGGCTATTTAGTTGTAAAAGAGAATGGAGATGTTTTGTGTTATCATATTTACAACAGAAACAAATTTGAGGATTATTTATTTGCAAATACAAAACTTGAAACTGCAAGTAGCAGTAGACATGAATTTGGTAAATTATATGAGGATAACGGACGGCTATATTTTAAACTAAACTTACAAATTAGATTTAAATAATTGATAAATTAGTTGTTTGTAATGTAGTGGTAAATTGTAAGAAAAAATTACAGAAAACAAAAAAAACACCAGTTGCCAATCGAGGTACTGTCTTAAAAACCAAATAAAATTTCAATTATTTTCATCTCAAAACAAAGATAGTTTCTGGTAATATATTGCTTATAAATTCATTTTGCATAGTCCCAGTAAAAATTGGGACTATTTCTTTTGAATAGTGTTCCTTAATTTCAGAGTTTATTAAAAAAAGATGTGATTGCTCTTCATTTTCAGGAAAATCATTTACCATAGGACAGTATGCTTCGTTTTTATTCCAAAGTGTATAAATGTATATTAAAAGTTTTTTATGTACAGCAACATATCCTTTCATTTTTATTTTAGTTTTATCGTAAACTCTATTATACAAATCCACAAAGGGCTTTTGATTGTATTTTACCGTAATAAAAGATGACATGTGTAATATTCGTCTTATATGACTATTTCCTTTTTTAGAAATTTTCGATTTTCCAACATGGCTCCCTGATTGATTTTCCACAACATCATATCCCGCATAACTCACTAGCTGCCTAATGTTTTTAAATAATACAAATCCATTTGTTTCTGCAATAATTGTTGATACTGTTAGCAATCCAACTCCTTTTATTTTACAAATATTTTCCACTTTTTGCTTAACTTCTTTATTGCTATTAATATGACTTTCTATTATTTTATATGTTTCTTTTATTTGTTTTTCTATTAAAGCTATCATTTTATTTTGTTGTGTTAAAACTTGCTTTACTTCAAATGAACTATTCTTAAGAGCATGTAACTGATTATTAAAGTGTGTTTTAGATTCTTGCAATTGTTCGTAATGCCTAGTTAGCTGCCTTAATTTATAAAAATAATCGTCCATTGGTTCCCATTGAATAAGTTTTTGTTCTGCTGCCATTCGTCCAAGCCCAGAAGAGTCTATTTTGTCATTTTTAGACTTTAAACCCAAAGCCTGCATGTATTTTTTAGCTTTATTGGGAAGAATAATTGACACTGGGATTTTATTTTTATAAAGGAAAATAGCTATTTTCTCATAATAAACTCCTGTTGCTTCTATAACTATATTTAATAATAATTTCTGTTTTTGATGCTTTTTAAGCCATTGCTCAAGTTCTTTAAATCCATTAAGATCATTAGAAAACCGATGAGTTGATTTAATTTTAACAAACTGAGTATTATCCATTTCACAAAAACAAGCATCAAGTTTATCTTTTGAAATATCAATACCGATTCCATACTTAATTAATTCTGTCATATTTTTATTTTTTAAAAATTTTATAAAAAAGGAAATCTCTTCTACCGTTTTTACTCATTTATTATACATGATTATCAGAGCTATGCTGATATCATTAAGTACTGTTCAAACTTTGGAAGAAGAAGCTAAAGTTGGATATTTCTCGATTACAATATCGTTATAAAACGTATTTAGTAGGCTTGTCAGATTGCCAACTTTAGATTCCATTTTCAATTAAAGATATATTTTTATTTAGAAACAAAGATATGAGTAGGCAGCCCCGCCAGTTAGAATGATGGGGAGAACCTCTCACACCACTGTACGTAAAGGTTTTCTTACTTTTATTTATAAATTTTGATGTTAGATAGGGCTTTGTTGTACTTGTTCTACTTTAAAAATAAGAATGAACAAGTTCTATCTAAAAAAATGTTTTGCTTTTTAATATCAAAAAATATGATAATTTATTGATAGGTTTTGAAAAAAATCATCTCACTGGCGAACTGTAAATTTGTAAAATTTATGTAGGTTTGTCTAATAAATAAAAACAAATCATAAATTGAATATCGAACTATTTATAGCGAAGCGAATTATTGCAAATAAATCTGCTAAAAAGAAGATTTCTACGCCAATTGTAAAGGTTGCTGTAACTAGCATTGCACTTGGTTTAGCCGTAATGATTTTGTCGGTTGCAATTATTACTGGATTTCACGATGAGATAAAAAATAAAGTGATTGGTTTTGGTGGGCATATTCAAATTGTGAATCATGATTCAAATAATTCTTATGAAGATATTCCAATTTCTACCAAACAACCGTTTTATCCTTCAATTGAAAAGATGAATGGAATAAAACATATACAAGTTTATTCTACAAAATTAGGATTGGTAAAGACAGAAACCGATAACGAAGCAATTTTGCTAAAAGGTGTAGGAAAAGATTTTGATTGGACATTCTTTCAGAAATTTTTAGAAAAAGGCAAAGTTTTTACAGTTAAAGATTCTGTAAAATCAAATGATATAGTGATTTCAAGGTTTTTAGCTCAACGATTAAAGTTAACTATTGGCGACGATTTTAAGGTTTTATTTATTATCAATAATGAGGGGAGAGCTAGAAATTTTAAAATTTCAGGAATTTATAATACTGGACTTGAGAGTTTTGATGAGAAATATGCACTGGTTGACATTGCACACATTCAAAAATTAAATGGTTGGACAAACGATCAAGTAAGTGGTTTTGAAATTTCGATTGATGATTTTGGTCAAATAGATAAAATGGGAGATGAGGTTTATGGAATTGTAGGAAATACCTTTAGTGCAGATGGTTCTAAGTTAAAAGTTACCACTATAAAAGAAAAAGATCCAGAGATTTTCGATTGGCTTTCGCTTTTAAATACTAATGTTTGGGTAATTTTGATATTAATGACAGTTGTTGCAGGTGTAAACATGATTTCGGGGTTTTTAATTATCATTTTGGAGCGAACCAAAATGATAGGTATTTTAAAAGCCATGGGAGCAACCAATGCAAGTGTACAGAAAATATTCTTTTATAAAGCAATATATCTTATTTCAAGAGGGTTGCTTTTGGGCAATATAATTGGTATTTCAATTTGTTTAATTCAATTTCAATTTCATGTATTTAAGCTCGATCCATCATCATATTATGTTGATACAGTTCCAATTAATCTTAAATTAATTCATTTGTTGCTTTTAAATGTAGGAACTATGGTTATTACTATTTTGATGC
>Ga0316608_1001168_pt1 | contig 10799 bp, 4 predicted proteins | sample MIS2016152B_MG_FD_207673 | JGI IMG/M metagenome (GOLD analysis project Ga0316608, IMG submission 207673) | Microbial mat bacterial communities from Middle Island sinkhole, Lake Huron, Michigan, United States - MIS.2016.152B | ecosystem: Environmental > Aquatic > Freshwater > Lake > Sediment... | reverse complement strand
ACTGTTTTTGCACAGAAACCAATGAATCTGGGTTCGGATCTACGATCGCTAAAACTTCGCTGTGGGGATGTTCGAGAAAGTTGCGAATTAGGTTGACTCCCCAGCGGCCAGCACCCAATACAGCTATTCCGATTTTCATTTATTATAATCTTAAAAAACGCTGCGTAATTATACCATATAATCTTAGCGATTATTGATTATTAGTTATTAGCACCCCCAAGCGAGTAACAAATAACAAATAACAAATAACTACTAACTACTAACTACTAACTAATTTATTAAAAGCAGCCTGAGCGGCGGCTTGTTCGGCAGCTTTGATCGATCGACCTTTTCCCCATGCTAGCAACTCTTCCTGAAGTCGAACTTCTGCGGTAAAACGATCTTCGCCGCCCTGCACAGTCCCGGTTTCTTTCACAGTATATTTTGGCAAAGTTTTGTATTTGCCTTGAGTCAATTCTTGGAGAGCAGCTTTGTAGTTTTGGCGGGCTGGATCGCTGCGAATTTCGGTAGCTAGCCGTTGAAAATGAGGGTCTAACCAAGGGCGAATTAATTCTAACGTATGGGTACTCAAATACAGGGCCGCAAGTACGGCTTCCAAAGCATCAGCCAGTCGGCTTTCTGCGCCTGTTTTGTCGCTGGCGGCACTGCTGGCAACAATCAAATAGCGATCGAATCCGTAACTTTCAGCGATTTTGGCAAGAATGCGATCGCTCACCAAGATCGATCGAATAGCAGCAAATTCGCCTACAGGACAGTCGGGATAAATCTCGAACAACAATTCCGATGCAGTCAGCCGCACAACTGCATCGCCGACAAATTCTAGTTGCTCATAATTTGCTTTAGCTGAAGCACTCGAATGAGTCAAAGCTAAATCGAGCAGATGCCATTTAATCGAAGAATTTTCGGGCAGTCCTAATTTTTCAATTAGTTTTTTAAGTTCTTTTTGGCGGCCCGGATAAATAAGACTCATTTGTTATTTGTTATTTGTTATGTGTTATTTGTTACTTGTTATTTGTTATTTGCTCCTTCTTCCTGACATCCGTTAAATCCGTTACCTAATCCGTTGCCGAACTTCCTTCTTCCTGGGATTTGGGAGGGGAAAAAGTCGGACATAAGCCGGGTTCTGTTCTCTCAACTGCAAGCAATTTTCGAGGGCAGTTATCTATCTGGGACGCCTGTTACCAGACGCCTCAAGCGGTACCAAAAAACGGAACCGGTAAAAGACCAACCGTAGTCCCTCCGACCTTGCTCCCAACCGGGGTTTACCTAGCCAGCACCTCTCGATGCTGCTGGTGCGCTCTTACCGCACCTTTGCACCCTTACCAAATTAGTTGTTGCTTTGCAGTCAAAAATCCTCAGTTACTTACTAATGACCAATGACTGCTGACTGATGACTAATTGGCGGTATCTTTCTGTGGCACTATCCTCACGATCGCTCGCACTGGGCGTTACCCAGCAAGTTTGGTCTTTCGGGAGCCCGGACTTTCCTCAGACTAGCTGAAAGCTAATCCGCAACCGCCTGCGCCTACTTTCTCCCCAAATTTATTATACTCGATCGCTCGTTACTTTCCTCGGTCATCTTTAACAGGAGAAAAATTTTCAAACCAGCCGCGCCGCCAGAAGAAGTAAATTAAACCCGAGGCGATCGTCACCATCAGCCCCCAACAAAGCGGATAACCAAAATACCAGTTCAGTTCTGGCATATTCAAGGGCGATTTCTCCGTATTGAAATTCATGCCATAAACTCCAGCCACAAAAGTTAGAGGAATAAAAATGGTAGAAATCACTGTCAGCAGTTTCATAATTTCATTCATTTTATTACCAACAGAAGACAGGTAAACATCCATCAAACCCGAAGACAACTCTCGATAAGTTTCCACCATATCCATCACCTGCACCGTGTGATCGTAACAGTCGCGCAGATAAATTCGCACCTCGGGACTGATCAAATCGCTGCTATCACGAATTAAAATATTAATTGCATCCCGCTGCGGCCAAATTGCGCGGCGCAGCGTCAGCAATTCTCTGCGGATTTTATAGATTTTTTCAAGAGTTTTGCGGGTGGGCCGCACCACCACTTCATCCTCCAGTTCTTCAATCCGCTCTCCGTAAAGTTCTAAGACTGGAAAAAATCCATCTATAATCGAATCTAACAGACTATAAGCCAGATAATCTGCTCCGTGTTTGCGGATAAGTCCTTGTCCTTTACGAATGCGATCGCGCACGGGGTCAAAGCAATCATAGTCCGGTTCTTCCTGAACAGTTAACAGGTAATGTTTCCCCAAAATCAAACTCACTTGTTCTTTATGAAACTGTTCTGAATTTGGCAGTAACATCACCATCCAAGCAATAATTAAAATGTGGTCTTCATAGTCTACAACCTTCGGTCGCTGGGGAACATTGACTACATCTTCTTGAGCCATCAGATGCAAATTAAACACTTCACCCATTTGCCGCCAAGTTTCTTTATTTCCCAATCCCAACAAATCCACCCAAGAAACAGATTCTGTATCTAAATAGGCAGCAGCTTCTTGAGGATTTGCTAATTTTGAGCGAGTAGCTGTTGCCTCGCAATAGTCAATTAATACAATATCGGCAGGTGGTGCGTCGGGTTCTAAGTCTAGAGTTCCCGGCAGCGCCCCCGGATCGTCATAAAAATAATCAACGTAGGAATCATCATCATCATCATCTTTAATTGGTTTTGCAACAGCAATAGACTTATTTATGCCTTTGTATACCATGTTGATATTCCCGATTTTGAGTATCTTTAATTAGATTATCATTTTTCCAGTAAAACTATCACAGGACTTACGCACAGACTCTACTGTAGGGTGCGCACTGCGCACCTTACTAATACAGATAGTAGTGCCAAAATTCCCAACTTGCATAAGTCCTGAACCGTCAACAGTCAACCGTCAACTGACTAATTACCTTTGGCGAATTGGAATTTCGATCGCAAATTCAGTTCCTCCTCCCGGTGCAGAAATGCAGCGCAGGGAGCCGCAGTGTCTTTCTACCACAATCTGATAACTGATCGAAAGTCCCAAACCAGTACCTTTTCCTACAGGTTTAGTAGTAAAAAACGGATCAAATATCCGAGATTTAACAGATTCTGCCATTCCTGGGCCATTATCTGAAATTGCGATCGCAATCCGATTATTTTCCAAAACCTCCGTCTGAATCCGAATCCAAGGTGAGGCGTTGCAACTTACAGGTAAAGCCGGAAAATCTTGCCGTTCCGTTTCCGAAGCACCCGCCAATTCCCCCTTCCTATTTCTGACATCTGCCAAAGCATCAATAGCATTATTTAAAATATTCATAAACACTTGATTTAACTGTCCGGCATAGCACTGTACGGGTGGCAGTTGCCCGTATTCTTTAACTATTTCAATATTACGAATTCTGCCATTTTCTTTAAGTCGGTGTTGCAAAATTAACAGAGCACTATCAATTCCTTCGTGAATATCAACACGCTTGATATCCGATTCTTCGAGGCGAGAAAAGTTGCGCAAAGACAAAACAATGTGGTGGATGCGATCGGCTCCTGTTTGAATTGAGTTGAGTAGGTGCGGGAAATCCTGTTTGATAAATTCTATTTCTATTTCCTCAGCTAACTCTGCAATCGCAGAAACAGGATCGGGGTAATGTTCGGCGTACAAACTGCACAATTGTAGCAAGTTTCTGGCGTAATCCCTAGCGTAAATGATATTCCCGTAAATAAAACTTACAGGATTATTAATTTCGTGAGCAATTCCCGCAACTAGCTGTCCCAAACCAGACATTTTTTCCGCTTGAATTAGTTGAGCTTGAGTTGTTCCTAATTGTTTCAATGTTTGTTCTAACTGGCGATTTTTATCTGTTAATTGAGATTCGGCTTGTTTGCGTAGGGTGATATTGCGAGATATAATGATCAGCTGAGTAGCATTAAAAGGCAAAATTCTCGCTTCATAGGTTTGTTCTTCTTCCGAAATCTCTAGGGAATATTCTAAGGTAACTGAAGTGGTATTTTCCAAGGTTTTAACGATGGCTTGTTCAAATTGGCTGGCAACATTTACTGGCAAAACATCTAACATTCGTTGGCCCAAAAAATCTTCGGGAGTAATGTAAATATCCGCTGAATTTCCTGACAGGTAATCCAAGATAACGCCGTCAGCATCTAGTCGGAAGTACAAATCTGGTAGAGTGCGAAAAACAGCTTCTAACTCTGAAGTTTTTTGGCGCAATGCTTCTTGGGCGTAGTAGCGATCGCTAATATCAAAAATCACCCCATCCAAACAGTAAACGCTCCCATCTTCAGCGAATACAGGAGAACCTTTATCCCACACCCATTTAATTTTTCCGTCTGCTGCTTGTAAGCGATATTCCAAGCTATAGCACTGTTTATTTTCTATTTCTTGCCGAATAGTTTCTTTAACTCTTGCCAAATCTTCCCAATAAATAATGCTGGCAAAAGTCCGCCCTCCCCTGTCGGGAGGCGAGAGAAAATCAGCAGCAGGATAGCCCGCTAGCAAGTAAACAGCATCGCTAATAAAAGTTGTCGAAAAATCGCAGCGCCAGCGATAAACTACTCCCGGAATATTAGCTACCAAAGAGCGAAATCTGGCTTCACTTCTACGCAAAGCTTCCTGAGCTTGATGGCGTTCAGTAATATCGTGAGCGAAAGCCAGCACTGCGAATACATTGCCTTCAGTGTCACGCAGAGGGACTTTTTGGGTATCAAAAATATGTACTGAACCATCAGCAAATGTTGCTGGATCGTAGGGATTGTGGATTATTTCGCCTGCGAGTACAGCCGAGTCGTCTGTGCGGAAGCCTCGGATATTTTCTGCGGGATTGCCAAATACTAATTTTTCGGGAAATCCTAATTCCAAGTCGTTTTTTCCAATGATATCTTCGAGGGTTTTGCCAATAGCTTGAGCGAAACTATTGTTTGCCAAAATGCAGCGAAAATTTTGATCTTTGGCAAAAATCCAATCACTGCTTTTGTCAATGACAGTCCGCAGCAATTGTTCGGAACGTTCGGTTTGTTCCAAAGCTGCCTTGAGTTCTAATTCCAGGCATTTGCGATCGGTAATATTTTCAAAAGCAACGCCGACGCAGTTGTTGGGTAATGGGAAAGCTTTCATAGAAAGAGCACGAGTGATTCGCTCGCATTCATCGCAGTCAATATCTTCAAGTTCTACGGCTTTCTGGCCACGAATTACCGATGCAAATACTTGGGGAATATTTTTAGACCGCGAATTTGGAAAAATCTCGTCGATTGTCATTCCCAAAACATCGGCCATTTCTAATCCGGTAAACTTGGTAGCCGCGGGATTGGAAGCGATCGCCCTTAAGCTGCTGTCGTCGTCCATATTTTCTAAATGGTAGACGTACAAACCTATTTGCATATTTTCGACAATTTGGTCGTATAGACGCACGCTTTCGTCTACCTGGCGGCGTTCGGTGATATCTTCAGTAATACCTAAAACGTACTGGGGATTGCCTTGAGCGTCGAGAATTGGCACTTTGCGGGTATGCAGTATTCTCAAACCTTTGTGGCGAGTTTGGATCGGTTCTTCGGCTATGTCTTTAACGATCGAGTTTCTGTCATAACCTGTTAATATTTCTCTGTCTTGTGCAGTGAAAACATCAGCTTGTTCTTTGGGATAAATGTCATAGTCATTTTTGCCGATCGCCTCTTGGCTAGTCACACCTGCGATCGTCTCTCCCGCTTTATTCCACAACACAAATTTTAGGGAGGAAGCATCTTTAGCAAAAACTCCCACCGGCAGATTTTCTACAACCGAATTGAGGAACCCTTTAGCTGCTTTCAAATCGGCTTCTGCACGCTTGCGCTGGATGCCTAAAGCAATGACATCAGCAACCGATGCCAGAGTGTCCAGAAAAGCTTGTGTCAGCGGCTGGGGGCTGACAATTCCCATGACTCCCACCAGCCTTTCTTCGACAATCAAGGGGTAGCCTGCGAAGGTAAAAATCTGCTTTTGGAAATTGCAACTTGCCTCTAGTTGGCGACTATTAATGAACGCCAATTCCGCAGAATTTCCCGTTGTTTCTGCCCCGGATTCTGACTCCCCTCGTCCCAAATTATTCAGTTCAAATCCGCAGTCAATTTCCGGCTGTAGCTGTAGGGCGATCGAGTTAACCTTACTTTGAATAAAGCTAGTCACAGCTTCTGTGCGACTGTAGACTCCGGCGGCGGCTTGCTGTTCGAGAAGATTTTCTTGATAGTTTAAAGTCCAAATTTCAGCAGAAGCAACATCAAGATTTTGCACCATTGCCTCGCAGCAGGGAAGCAAGATATCTTGGGGGTGTTTGGTGAGGGCAATGCCAACATCAGCCACCATTGCTGTCAGGCGAGAACCTTGAGCTTTTTCTGCTTCCAGCAGCTTGCGATCGGTGATATCTTCCACTAAAGAAAGTACCGTAAAAGTATCCCCGCTGCGAATAATCGAGTTAAACCAGCGACACCAAATCACCTCTCCGCTTTTAGTCTTATTTTGATTAATTGAAGTATTGCCTTGCCCCGCAGCCAGTTCAAGTTCGATCGCACTTACAGCCTCTCGATCTTCCTCGCAAACTAGGCCCAAATCGCCAAACTGCTTGCCCATCATTTCATCCGATGTCCAGCCAAAAATATCTTCAGCGCGTTTCGACCACTGAACGATCCGAAAATCTTCATCCCAGCCTACCATTGCCAGGGGAGTATTAGCGGCATTCAAGCATAGTAAATGGTTCGAGTGGCGCAACTGCTCAGTTTTCTGCTGTTGCCAGCGGTAGTGCCTGGTAATATCTCGACCAACACTGAAAACCCGCATCTGGTTGCTAGAGGCATCCACAACTGGCGTGTAAGCCGTTTCGTAAATTTTTATCCCGCCGTCTTTTGTGGTCACTTCGTGGATAGCAATTCTTTTTTCCCCTGTAATTAATACTTGTTGCAGGCAGGCATCTATCTGTGCAATAATATTTTTTAGAGCTGGATTGTTGGGATATAATTGCAGTAATTCGTGACTTGTTTTGTTGGCTATTTCGACAGGTTCTAATCCCATCCAGGCGGCGGCAACAGGATTAACTGATATGTACTTTTGCTGTCTATCGAACTCTAGGAAAGCATCAACAGAGTTAGATAAGAATGACTGAAACCAGTTGATAACTTCCGGCATGGGTATTTTTCAAGCTGTTGCAAGTTAATCTCAAGCATTTTGATAAAAATAGTTTAACTTACTCAAAGATTTTGTGCAGCCAAGCACTTTTACGCCCGCCACAACTCTTGATGATCCAAAAATTTAATTTAAAGTTTTTTCTGGATATAGCTTAATTAAAGCAGATTTTCTTTTTCTTAACAAGACGCAACGTATACAAAACATATAGCGGTTCGGTAATTGGGCCTGGGGGATGGGGCCTGGCCTGGGGCCTGGGGCATAAAGAATAATCAGATCCCCGACTTCTTCAAGAAGTCGGGGATCTAAAGTTGACAACTAATCACGTCGGAATGCTGACTAATGACTACATCATGCCCATGCCGCCCATGCCGCCCATGCCGCCCATGCCGCCCATGCCGCCCATGCCGCCCATGTCGCCCATGTCGCCACCGGCTTTTTTCTTCTCTGGTTTTTCGACAATCACAGCTTCAGTGGTCAAAACCATACCAGCAATGGAACCAGCATTTTGTAAAGCCGATCGCACTACCTTAGCTGGGTCAATAATCCCGGCCGCAATCAGATCTTCGTACAGGTCAGTGAGAGCATTGTAGCCAACGTTCCACTCGGTAGCGCGCACACGCTCGATCACGATGGAACCTTCAACGCCTGCATTATCAGCAATTTGACGCAAAGGAGCTTCCAAAGCTTTAGCAACCAAATCAGCGCCAAGCTGTTCTTCCGCCTCTAAAGTATTTCTGATCGCCTCTATCTTTGTAATCAAGTGAATTAGCGTTGTGCCACCTCCGGCAACGATACCTTCTTCCACAGCAGCTTTAGTAGCGTTCAGAGCGTCTTCAATACGCAGTTTACGGTCTTTGAGCTCGGTTTCGGTGGCTGCGCCGACTTTAATTACAGCGATACCGCCGGCGAGTTTGGCGATGCGTTCGGTTAGCTTTTCCTTGTCGTAATCGGAATCCGTCGCCTCTAGCTGTTGGCGGATTTGCACAATCCGTTTTTGGACATCAGCTTTGTGTTCTTCGCCAGAAACAAGGACAGTTTTTTCTTTGTCGATCGTAATTTTGCGGGCGGTACCGAGCATTTCTAGGGTTGCGGTATCAATGCTGAGTCCGACTTCTTCAGAAATCAGTTGGCCGCCGGTCAGAACGGCGATATCTTGAAGCATAGCTTTGCGGCGCTCGCCAAATCCGGGAGATTTGGTGGCTGCGATGTTCAATACGCCACGGGCTTTGTTGACTACCAGAGTTGCCAAAGCTTCGCCTTCAATATCTTCGGCGATAATTAGCAGCGGTTGACCGGTGCGGGCGATTTTTTCGAGAATGGGGACGAGCTCTTGAATGGAGCTAATTTTTTTGTCGGTAATCAGGATGCGAGCGTTTTCGTACTCAACTTCCATGCGATCGGTGTTGGTGACGAAATAGGGAGAAAGATAACCCCGATCGTACTGCATCCCTTCGACAACTTCCAATTCTGTCAACAGAGATTTCGACTCTTCAACAGTAATTACGCCGTCTTTGGTGACTTTTTCCATCGCTTCAAAAATCATGTTGCCAACTTCTTCGTCGTTACCGGCGGAGATAGTGGCGACTTGAGCAATTGCAGCCCCTTCGACGGGTTTGGCCAATTTGGCGATTTCCAGAACCAAATGGGCGATCGTTTTCTCAATTCCCCGGCGCAGGGCGACTGGATTTGCGCCTGCGGCGACATTCTTCAAGCCTTCGCGAATCAGAGATTGAGCCAGAACCGTAGCGGTTGTAGTGCCATCCCCTGCAATATCTTTAGTTTTGGAGGCTACTTCTTGAATCAAGCGAGCGCCAGTATTTTCCAAAGGATCTTCAAGTTCGATCTCCCTGGCAACAGTGATACCATCGTTAACGATGAGGGGGGCGCCGAACTTCTTTTCCAGTAAGACGTTCCGGCCTTTCGGGCCCAAGGTAATGCGGACGGCATCGGCGAGTTGATTGACCCCGCGTTCTAGGGCCCGCCGAGATTTGTCACCAAATGCAACTATTTTGGTCATGTTTTGTCTCCATTCGCTTACATAGCAAATTTAGCACTCTCTGAGGCTGAGTGCTAATTCGATCGACTTGAGATTTGGGTTGCGGGCGATCGCCCAGTCCGGTTAAAGTCACCGTAGTGAACAATTCTCGCTTAACAGGCAAGATGCCCGCCCTAAACTTAATTATCCGTATACACACGAACATACGGATATAATATGATTTGTCACATTTATTAATCAAATTTTCCCTCTTCCTCATTCCTTCTTCCGACCTTCATCGGACTTTCATCCGTTACATCCGTTACACTCATCCGTTACCGAACTTCCTTTTTCCGACTTTCATCCGTTACATCCGTTACATAATCCGTTGCCGAACCTCTACCTATGGCTCGTTATTCTCGACTGCAAAAACTGGGCTCTTATATGCGCCCGCATTGGAAACAGGCATTTTGGGGCGTTTTCTCCCTGTTAATTGTCAATGCTGTGGGCGTTTACATTCCCCTGCTGATTCGGAATGCAGTTAACACTCTGCAAGTAGCGCTCAAATTTGACCAAGTTTTGAACTACGTGGTGCTGATTCTGGTACTCGCCTCAATCATGTGGGTGATTCGGATGGTATCGCGGATTTTGCTATTTGGCGTGGGGCGACAAGTCGAATTTGACCTCAAACAGCAAATATTTAATCATTTATTAACTTTAGAACCGTCTTATTTTGCTGCTAATACAGTCGGAGATTTAATTAACCGCGCTACTTCCGACTTGGACAATATTCGCCGCTTGGTGGGGTTTGCGGTGCTGAGTTTGGCGAATACAGCCTTTGCTTATGCTTTGACTTTGCCGGTGATGTTGGGGATTAATGTGCGGCTGACACTGTTGGCGATCGCAGTTTATCCTTTCATGTTAGTTTTGGTGCAGTTATTTAGCGACAAACTTCGCATCCAGCAGTTAGCTGTGCAGGAAGAACTGTCAGCGATGAGCGATTTGATTCAAGAGGATATGAGCGGCATTTCCGTAATTAAAATCTACGCTCAAGAAGAGAACGAACGCCGCGCTTTTCGCAATTGCAACGCCCAATTGCTGGATGCCAATTTAGAACTAGCAAAAACCCGAAATTTTATTTTTCCGTTGCTGGGCGGTTTGGCAAGTGTGAGTTTGTTGGTGCTGCTTTCTGCTGGTGGGGGATCAATTGCTAAGGGCGAAATTACCGTTGGCGATTTTGTGGCTTTGCTGATTTATGTCGAGCGTTTGGTGTTTCCGACGGCGCTGTTGGGTTTCACAATTACTGCTTATCAACGGGGAGAAGTGAGTGTCGATCGCATCGAATCAATTCTTACCGTCGAACCCAAAATTTATGATCAGGCTGATGCAATTGAACTGCAAAATCCAGTCAAAGGTGAGATTGTAGCCCGTCATTTAAATTATACTTACCCAGGCGCAAAAACACCAGCCCTTCACAACGTGAATTTTACCATTAAGCCGGGAGAAACGGTAGCTATCGTTGGTGCGATCGGCTCAGGGAAATCGACTTTAGCTAATGCGCTACCGCGACTGCTGGACATTGATGCAGGTGAATTATTTGTAGACGGATTAGATATTACTCAGGTAAAATTGACAGAATTGCGCGGGGCGATCGCCTACGT
>Ga0316608_1001167_pt1 | contig 10800 bp, 6 predicted proteins | sample MIS2016152B_MG_FD_207673 | JGI IMG/M metagenome (GOLD analysis project Ga0316608, IMG submission 207673) | Microbial mat bacterial communities from Middle Island sinkhole, Lake Huron, Michigan, United States - MIS.2016.152B | ecosystem: Environmental > Aquatic > Freshwater > Lake > Sediment... | reverse complement strand
GCTTTGTCGGACTATCTATAACAGGAGGCAGTTCGTCCGGCGCATCTAAATCCAAAGTAGGAATAGTATTGTCAGGCTCAGGCACGCTACTGGGTATGGTTCCTTTTATCTTTAGTTTTTCTTTTGTGTACTCTCTTTCAACAACATTGGATTGCTGCGTTGGATCCACTATGTCTTTCTGCTCGTAGTCGAATAGCGTATTAGGTTTTAAGTTATCTAACTTTTCTACGATAGGAGGCTGTTCTGGTTTTCTTTTTGAAGTTGGCATCTTTCTTGTATTTTTTGATTAATATTTTTTTCGATTATTTGTATCCTATCTAATAGGTTTCGTGATTCGCCTGTATCTGGCTTTAGGTTCTCTATGGATCTAATCATTTTATACACCGGTGAGTAAGTCGGTGTAGGAAATCCAATATTGTGTAGTTGAGCAATAGTGTCTTTTACATTTAAAAATAGTATCTTACTGACAAAATAATAAATAATACCTTTGCTTTTATAATGTAGACCTGTAGTTATTTTACTGTACAGAATATCCTCTTTAAATGCGTTAAACTCTTCGCACACTACTCCAATTATAACATTTATTGTAGCTCTATTATCTAGCATCTGATTACCGTCTAAATAACCCTACAGTATTAACTCTTTTCCTTTCAGAGGGAATTATCGGCTCAGGATCGGCAGCGGGAATAATTATAGGTTCTATAATTTCCACTTTCTCTTCCTCTTTTTCAGATAGGTAGGCATAGATATAATCAACAATAACCTCGTCTAGGTCGTTAAGGTCTGTAATAGCCTTGCTGGTTAATTCATTGTCTTTAAATTTGTTTTTGTAGACTGCTGCATTAGAATTAATGATAGATTCAAACTTTTCAATCCTTAGTCTAATTTTGTCAGGAAGTTCAGCGACATTGAGTTTTTCCTGTAAGATAAGTGTTTTGTGCTTTTGGTTGTACATAGCGTATCGTGTTTGGTTAATAAATGATTATTACTGATTCATAACCCCATAGCTTAGTTGTTCGGCCGTCCCAAAAATGGCCATCCTCTAATCCAGAGGCATCTTGAACGGCTTTTAGTAAGTTATCTCTATCGGGTCTGCTTTTATGTGGAGTAAAATTGTACTGCTCTTTTTTCTTTTTACTCCAACTTTCAGGCATTGGAAGTATAAAGCAAATATTTAAAACATCATTAAGAATTATTTTGTCACGAAGGCAAATAGCGTTAAACTCATTCTTAAAAGCGAAATACCTAGCAACCCTTTCCCTTTGTCTTTTTCGTGGATCATGGTGATTGGGGTCGGTTTTCCATTTGTCCGATTTAGTCATTCTCGGAGCAGGGCAAGGTTTAATATTCATTATCCTTGCGGTAGTTGGTATACCGTAATCACTGATTTTCGCCATTCTTCTTAATTGTTTTATCAAATTTGAAGATCAGCAAAATGATGCCTAATGCGAATATGTAGCCTAGTTGTTCTATCATAGTTTCGCAAAGATAATAAAGTTTGCTCCGAATTGCAATAGAATTTGCTCATTTTTTTTGCATTGTGAAAAAAAATACATTATCTTTAGCCCTTTAAAAAACTATCTATGGCAAATTTTTATACAGCAGATAAGATTACAGCCAAAGCAGAGGGCGGTTATCAAGATAATCCTAAAGATAAAGGCAACTTTTATAATGGTGTCTTGATAGGTACTAATCATGGAATAACGCCTGCTGTTTATAAAGAATATTACGGCAAGGTTCCTACCGTAGCAGAAATGAAAGCACTTCCAGCTACCGAAGCTCAGAAAATAAGAAAAAAACTTTACTGGGATAGGATTAAAGGTGATTTAGTTTCAAATCAATCTATTGCAAACATTTGGTACGATGATGCTATCAATGGTGGAGTTTATGATGCAGCAAAAGATATGCAAAGGACTTTGGGTATCAAACAGGATGGTATTGTAGGTTCTGATACAATTTCTAAAGTTAATAACTATACCAACCAATTGGAGTTATTCAATAAATACAAACTGTTAAGAGCAGATGAATACAAATCATTTAATAATCCTGAGTTTGAGGATGGATGGTTAAAGCGACTGGATAAATTTAGCTTTATTCCTAATGTTGGAATCATTCTTTTATTCGTTTGTTTGATTGGGATGTTTTATTATTATAAACAAAATTTAGCATGAGTGATAATATATTTGAGCTTCCGTTTTATGTAGTAAGGGTTGATTATGCTATTGATACTGATTATAAGTATGAAGGTACTGATTACGAGAAGGCTTTAAAAGAATATAACTCTATTAATGTAAGAGATAATGAAAGTAAGCATGAGGAGCCTACTGTTACTTTAGAAAAAAAGATTAATGAGTATAAATTCATAGGGGAACTTGATTTAGAGTTAGAGGAAACAATTGAAGAAACTTATCCTGTAGAGCTTTATTATAAAGACAAAGATGTGTATCAGTCACATGAGGAAGGAGAGCCTATAGAATATCTATCTAAAAAATTAAGAGCTAGTGAGGCATCAGCGAATGATTTAGATTATGAAGTTCGCCAATATTTAAACAAAGTATATAATCGAGAACACAATGCTAGTTACGATCAGATTGTGATCGGTTACGATAAAGAGGATCCAAATGATAATGATGCAAGGGAAATAACCATGCAAATAAGGGTTAAAGATCATTCAGAAAATCCTGCAAATAAACAAAGGTCTACCGCAGACCACTTTTTAAGTATTGTAATTGCTAATAAGAATGAAACAAGACAAAGATTTCATTCATCTACCGAACTTTATTTTGATGGTGATGACACCATAGATTATGTTAAAGATGAGGTATTTAATTATATTCAAGATATTATCGAGTATGATAGCAAAATAGTAAGTCTACCTGAGTATATGATTGAAGCAGGGCATGAATTAACTATGGCAGACGGTGGCGAAGTAAAGAACATTAATAGGTCTAATAAGATAGTAGAAAAATTAATACAAAAAAGTCATGATGAACTTAATCAAGAACTCAATAGAGGGGGAAAAGGCACTATCCAAGCAGCCCTTAGTTTCTTACGAGCAAGCAATGAAACAGTTGAAGGAAATGGAAATGGAAAGCAAAGCAAGAATGAGCAAACTAAAGAGTTAAACATGACGCAAGATAAAATAGATGAGTTAGTTGATAAGTATACAGAAAACGTAAAGCAGATTATTATAAAAGAAGAGGGTGAAGGAAATGTGAATACCGATGCCATAAAAAACGGCTTTTATAAACTTATTCAAATGATTGATAGTAAGGATTACTTGAAGTTAAAAGATACATTATGGTCTGCTAATACCAATTCTAAAAAATTCTTTACAGAATATACTGGTATAAAACTAGATAAAACAGATAAAGAAACATTTAGAATACTTAAAGAGTATACGAATTACGTAGAACCTGCACAACCAAAACAAGAGCCTAAATTAAGCAAGGAAGATGCTTTAGATAAAATGAGAAAGGCTAAAGATGAGGCTACGTTATCTAAGCAGGTGAATTATTCTGGTTATGGGGTAATGACAAGAAAGCGGTTTATAGAAACCGTATTAAATGAGGGCGGCAGATTATCTACTGAGCAAGTTAAGAAAATAAAAAATGCTTCTCGCAGACAATACAATAAAATGGATAACCGAGAGCAATATGAGTTTGATAAAAGACAACAAGAAGCTGGATTGAAAACAGAATATCAAATACATTTAAAAGGCGGATCTTACTATGAAATTACCAAGGCTGAATATGATTATGGAATCGAGTATTTGAAAGAAATTAAAGGTGTTTGGCAGGAAGATGAAGTAGAGGACATAGGTATTGATTTATCCAAAATGAGTGATTTAGAGGAGCAGATATGGAATATTATTAAAAAAGATAAAGGTGTTGCATATCCGTCTGAAAAACAAGCTAAAAAAGATCTACCTTATTTATTTTCAAAAGAACTTATTCAGTATTGGAATGGATCAACTAGGGATAAAGGAAATAACGGAAATGTTCGCATAACAGAAAAGGGTAAATCTTTTTTGAATAGTGATCTTTCCAAAGCCATAGAAATCGAAACCGAGCATAAACAAACATTAGAGGATGTTGCAAGCGGCAAGCTAACACCTGATGAGGCAATAATCGAAACGGTTAAAGACCATTTAGAGGAAAGCCCTGATTATTACGATAGCGAAAAAGGGCTTCCTGCAATGGAGGAGAGGTTGAAAAATAAAACTCTTTATCACGGCACTTATCAAAATAACTCTTTTGATAGATTTGATTTATCAAAAGCAAACAAAGGTGTTAGTAGTAATGTTTTTTCACAAGGCAATAACGGAGTTTATTTAACTGATAATTTAAACGCAGCTCGTTATTTTTCAAGGAAAGCTAATGAGTTAAGATATTTAACTGATAAAAGTATAGATCCTATAAAAAGGACAGATTTAGCTACCGATAGTCTTTTTGGCGATAATGCGACATCAATGGAAAATGTTATATCAGTATCATTACAAGATGCTAAAATAAAAGAATTAAGTTACTATCCTGATAAAGAAGATATTTTAAGTATTATCAAAGAAGAAAAGTTTGATGGTGTTAAATTTATGGAAAAAGGACTTACTGCGGCAGAAGATATACCAATAGATTTGATTGATGGTATAAAAAATGTCAATACTTATTATATATTTAATTTAGACACGATGAAAATTGATAAGGAAATATCCGACTATAAGGGTGGCGAAAAAGGGCTTCCTGCAATGGAGGAGAGATTGAAGGAGGATGATAATATGCCTACAGAAACATACGGAAGCCTTCAATTGCAAATAAATGATTTACATAAAGAAATATCTAAAAGATCAGATTTAATTCGTCAAGGTCAGCTTGATAGATTTGGAATACTTCAAAAAGAATTTGATGATTTGAGTAACGAAAGGAATATCTTAATAAGAAAACAGGATAATCTTTTGAAGTTAAAATCTAAGCCTGCAATGGAGGAGAGGTTAAAATCCGAATCTGAGTTGAATAAAAATGACAGAGTAATGACAACAGATGAAGTAGAAATAAGTGCGTCCGAGGTTAAGCCATGGGACTACATTAAAATAGAGTTAAGTAAGGATGATTTTAAACATGTTGTAGTTAGAAAAATAGAAGATCGTGGAGATTATGTTCTTTTCTTCAATGAAACAAGATCAGATAACGATATTAAGATTAGAAAAACAAGAAAAGTAATTTTAGTTGAACGTGGTCGTAAGCCTATAGAAAACGGAGTTTTTATTGAAGAGTTTGATTATCCTAATGGAAAAGTAGATTATGTGGCAGATGTTTATTACAATGGATATGAAAAAAGAACATCTCATCATTTAGATAAAAAACATACGCAGGTAGAGGGCGATATGATTTATCAAGAATTGATAAAAAAATATAATGAATCTGAAAGTAAACAACTGCCCGAATATGCACTTTTATTTAACGATAGGCTTGTTAAAAGATACGGAGAAGATTCAACTCAGGCAGATAAAGATAATTTAAGAAGTCAATACATAAGAGAGTTAGATAGAGGCTATCTAAAATCATTGGTGCAAAAAGGCGATATAAGCCAACAATGGGCTGACAGAGTATTGGAAAGTGCTGAGTTAAAAACAAACACAGTCCCTCCAGTAGATGATAGGTTAAAAAAAGAAATGCTAAAAGATATTTGCCTTAATGCAGACAAGGAAAAGAAAACATTAATATTGGATGTCTTGGAAGAAGATGTTGAGCTATATAAGTCATTTGGATTTAAAATAATAGGATAAATGAGCGAACAGGACAATAAAGCAAGTTTAGTAAAAGAAACTATTGAAAAAAGACTTAAAGAAGTCCAAAAATCAAAAGAGTTTAAAGATACCGATGTGGTTGCTTATACAAAAAAATATAAGCGAAGTTTTGATGTTGTAACAGCTAATAACCTTGATGAGATAGAGTTGGATGCCGTTAATGCTTACAAGCAAGTTGAAAAATCAAAAGTTTGGGCTGAATACAACCTGCAAGAACAAAAAGAAAAAGGATATTCCTCCGGTGTTACTTATTTAAAAGTTAAATGCCGTGAATCAATACAGGCAAGACCTTTTGATAGTAAAGATGCTCGTGATGTATATGTGACAAATATAAATAAGCTGACAATTGCTTTAGATTCTTGCTTCACTATACCAGAGGTTGTACAAAGCCTGAATCAATTTATTTACGATAAAAACTTCTACTACGGCAAAGAAATGGATCTTGGTAAACTAAATATAGATTACTACCGTAGACAGGCGCAAGAGAAAAAATTAGAAACAGTTTTTGGAAAAAGATTTTTGAATTTTTGTAGAAATCAATCCGAGGCTGTATCAATAGATATTAAACAAGCTAGTTTATATAGCCGATTTACAGTAGAGCAGCAAGATGCTTACATAAACAAGCAATTGTTATTAATTTCGGGTAGAATTGAATCTTTAAGCGATTCTTTAAAGAAAGCTATTGATGCCACAAGTAGTAATAATGATGCTTTTGTTATATCTGAAATATCTAAGTATTATACAGGCTCAGGCTTGAATATAAAAAAAGAATATGAGAAAGATAAAGAAGGATTTAAGGCTTTGTATGTGAATAGGTTTAAAAGGGCTTTAGATAATGAAATTAAGCTACAGGAAAACTTAATCAAACGACAAGATTTAAAACCTCAATACATCGTTCGTGAGGATAACTGGGATTGGGCTTTTGGAGAAAAACAAAAAGTTGAAAAAACAAAAAGTAGTGCGCCAAATATTAACACAAAAATACCATTAGACCATATCGAACGTAAAGGAGGACTTCAAATTCCTGCTGTTTCGGTAGAAAGCATTACTAAATATTTTTGCTTTAATAATGTTGTTTTTGGAAATGCATTGAAAGATGATTTTAGCAAAGAAAGTGTAAGACATTTCTTGGGCGCATTATCTGATTTATCTGAAATACTAGATTTGGATATTTGCTTTATAAACCAATTAGGTAAGTTAGATATTAACTTCGCTACAATGGGAGTAAAGGGACACATGGCTACTTATTTCCCTTCATATAAAGCTATAAACCTAACAAAATCAATGGGCGATGGCTCGGTTGCTCACGAATGGTTTCATTATTTTGATAATGTTACTGCCGAAGGTTCTGAAAGAAAAGCTACCAATAATTTTGCCTCTGAATTATCTAATAGTTCAAGCACAGGATTGAAATACGCTTTTTATAAGTTAAAGGAGTATATACTACAAGGAGGTCAAGAAAGTAAGGAGATCGTAAGTGTGAATTTTAAGGCTCAGTCTGAAAAAAAATACAGTGTGTTTGGTGATACTTTAGAGGAGGCAATAGCTAACATACAGAAAATGTACCCACGCTATAAATTCACCAGCGCATTAAAAGATAAGTCGGTTGTCAATTATTATGGGTTTTTAGCTCATAAGTTTAACAAAGCATACATTAGTGTTCCTTTAGAATTAAAGACAACAAGATTTTATCATAATTCTGCTTTAATAGGTTCTGATTATTGGGTCAAAGATGTTGAGTTATTCGCCCGTGCTTTTGAGGCTTATATTCAGTATAAGCTAGACCAATTTGATAGAAAAAACAACTACCTTGTTTCTTACAAAAACAATTGGGTGGAAGATGATTATTCACCATATCCAAAAGGAGATGAGCTGGTAAGAATTTCCGCCTTATTTGATAGTATTTTTCAGGAGTTTAAAAAAGAATATAATGTTTCATCATTCAAACCTTTTACCGATAAAAGAGAGGATGAATTTAAAGAAATAGAGTTAAAAGAAAAGACAGTAAAACCAACACAAAAACAAGAAGATATGCCTAAAATGCAAAGAAATCCTCAGACTATTGAGGAAGTGAAGCCAGTAGAATTGGATAAATCAAATAAAAAAACATATAATTTGGAATTATACGCCACAGGGCTTGATGGCAAATACCCTGTATCTGTATGGATTTTAGAAGAAAGTAATAAATTCTACATAAGCGGAGGACAAGATAATACACCAATGGGTATTACAAGTAAATCAATAGAAACCGATAGCGATAATTTTACTTTATTTGGATTAACAGAAATAATGCCTGCCAAAGTTTATAAAATAGCATCAACAGGAACGCTTGTTGGACGATGGAAACAGTATAATTCAACAGCAACTCAGCAGGAAACAACCCCTGTAATCGAAGGATTTATTTATTCAGATTTTTATAAAAAATATATCTCGGATTTAAGCGGATATAAACCTAGCGATAAAGTGTTAGAGTATTTTGATATTGATTATACAATATTTTACGGAAAAAATAATATCAAGACATTGGGAATGATAGTTCTTTTATCCAAAGATATGAATATCAAAGTTCAGATACAGGAATCTTTTATAGACGAAACAAATAAACCTATGTTTCAGATTTCAGTACATGAAATAGACAAAAGAGATGAACAAGATAAAATCAATACCCCTATTTCAACAAACCTATTAGATTCTCCATTTAAAGAGGTTTATAGCTACGATGAAATTAATCAATTTATTGAAAAGTTAATTGAAAAAGAAATAAAGCAAAAGCCTGTAGTAAAAATGCAGTCAGACTGGGAAACAAAGATATTGGAAGCTAATAAATACGCTGAAATACCTAAAAAGGTTTCCTTTACTTTTGACCCAAAAGATACTAAGTTTTTATCTATAATAAAGGATTTAGCTGCAAAAGACAATTTAAGACCTGTAATGAATGGTGTTTATTTCGATCAAAAAGAAAAAAGAATAGCTGTTACTGATGCGCATCTTTTATTAATAATAAACACAAACCATTCTTTCGATGGAATATATCCTGTAGATAAAAAAAATTATCAAAAATTTTTCCATGACGATAAAGAACAAATAGAAGGTACGTATCCGCAGTTTATGTCTGTTGTTCCGACTAAGTACGAATATACATCAAAAGTGGATTTAGTTTCATTATTATCGTATTTACAGATTATTGATAGAAGTAATATTGTTAATAAAAACGCTAAAGTATTAAAACTTTCTCTTGGAAGTAATCTTATTATTGGGGTAAATATAGATGTATTATCTAGGCTTCTTGAAGCAATGATTAAATTAGGTGTAAATACAGCTGATTGTTTCGTTCAATCACCTGATAGAGCAATTGTTTTTAAAGCAGACAAAGGTAGTTATAATTTAATCGGTCTTTGTATGCCTATGACGATTGACGAAAGTAGCGGAGATTTAATAGGCGATATTGATTTAGCTAGAGAAGCTCATTTATCGTATGACTTAAAAGACAATAAGGTGTATGCCAACAATAGACAGTTTTCGTATACTATAAATGTGAACGCTAGTAAGAAAGATATTGCTGCTATTGATAAAGATTTGCTTATTATACTAAGAAGATTAAATACTCAAAAAAACTCAATACGTATATTAGATTATATCTTAATTAAGGATAAAACATTATACAAAACAGACCTTGATTATACTTTAAAAATAGAAGGATTTGATAGACCTGATGGGTTATACGAGATGGTTGGTAATGACTTGAGATTAACCAATAATAACCTTAATGCAGCAGACTATCCTTTGCAAAATATTGATTTAAGCTATTACCAAAAGGTTGGCTCTTTCGATGCTCTGGAAATCAAAAATAAAATGCAGGTCGCTCAGATTCATGCAGGCAAAGATAATTTAAGGCCGATAATGAAATGTATTGTATTTTCAAACATTGATGATACTCCATTTATATCAGCCTCTGATGCTTACTCTATATATTACGACAGATTAAATACTGGAAATACTTTTGCAAATATGCCAAAAAAAGGCATTACTGTAAATGTTGAGCAAAAGGCTTACATGACTGAATTATTTAATGGCATTTGCGATGTTCATTATTTGGTTGGAAAGAATGTATGCTTTAAAGCGGGAGATGTTTCTATCTATTACCGTGGCGATATTCACACACATCCATTTATTGATTTCTATGAAATGAATATAGAAGGTAAAAAATCTACCAATTGTATTAATATAGACAGAAAAGTAGCTAGAGATATAGTTTCTTATGTTAAAAGTGAAAATTTACAGGCTTATATTGCTGTTGATAGATCATCTGAAAAAATATATTTAAAAGACATACACGAAGATAGGGTATATAAGGAATATCAATGCGAAATAAATCCTGATGAATCAGAAATAAGCACAGGAGTTATCAATATGGCCGACACAGGAAATAAAAATGATGGTCGTGATTTTGATTTTAAATTAAGCCTTATTACTATCGAAAAAAGATTAAAAGAATCGGATTTTGATACTATTGTTATCTGTCACTTAAAAGGTATGATGTATTGGTCGCCTGCTCCTGTTTTTCAAAACATAGAAGCTACTCCTATCAAAAAGGCAAAGGATAAAGAAAAGCAAGACAATCAAGCCGAATTACAGCGCATTGAAGCTGAGAAAAAAGCTGCTAATGATGCCGCTGCTGCTCAATTAGAATTAGATAATAAAAACAATACTATTCAAGAATACCAAGATATTATTGACTTGTATAACGAATTATTAAGCGAAACAAAAAAGAAAGCAGAAAAACAAGAGTATCAGGATATTATTGATTTATATAACGAATTATTAACAGAATTAAAATAATAAAAATGGAAAAACAAGTTTTAATAAAAGAATTAGCTGATTATAAAAGAAAATTAGAAGCGGCTAAGAAAAACAATCTAGCTGCCGGCGTTGCTCAGGCTGAAAAAAAGATTAAGCTAATTGAGGCACAATTAGAAGAGTTAGATGCAGAACCAACC
>Ga0316608_1001166_pt1 | contig 10815 bp, 8 predicted proteins | sample MIS2016152B_MG_FD_207673 | JGI IMG/M metagenome (GOLD analysis project Ga0316608, IMG submission 207673) | Microbial mat bacterial communities from Middle Island sinkhole, Lake Huron, Michigan, United States - MIS.2016.152B | ecosystem: Environmental > Aquatic > Freshwater > Lake > Sediment... | reverse complement strand
GGTACTGTTCATATAAACATTCCACTCCGGGAACCTTTATATGGCGCCTTACCTGCTGAATACAGCAATCCCCGGATAATAAAATCAGCTTCAGGTTTTCCCGTCTTATCATCTCAGGAAATTGAGCGATTCAAAGCAACCTGGCAAACATATGATAAAAAGCTTATTGTTTTTGGTATCCATCCCAAAAATGAAACGTTGAATTCGTTAGCCAATTTACTAGCCGAAAGGTCAGATACGGCAATCATCGCTGAAAACCTTTCCAACATCAGTGGACCAAGGATTATTTATGCGCCCGAGCCACTGTTAGCCTCATTTTCTGATGACGAAAAGAAAGAATTTCAACCCGAATTATTAATTACTGTGGGCGATTCTATCGTCTCAAAAAGGATAAAGCAATATCTAAAGGTATACCAACCCAAAGAGCACTGGCATATTTCTTCCTCATCCGATTATATCGATACATTCAAAAGTTTAAATGCCATCCTGAAAACCGATGCGGCTACTTTTCTAAATGAACTGCTTGAAACGGAAATTTCATCAGCGTCCACCTATTCAAATCTATTCTTTGGAAAAAGAACGGCCATGGCTATGCATCATACCGAATATATTTCGAATGCCTGGTTTTGCGATGTGAAAGTAGTATCGGAGGTATTAGAGGCTGCACCTAAAAATAGTGTAATTCACCTTGCCAACAGCACGCCGGTGCGCTATGCACAGCTTGCCCAGCCTAGGCAGGATATTACCTACTATTCGAACCGTGGGACATCCGGAATTGACGGATGTGTTTCTACGGCTGCAGGTTCTGCTTTTGCCTCAAAACTGCCTACATTAATCATTACCGGTGACCTGGCATTTATTTACGACTCGAATGCACTTTGGAACAATCATCTGATGCCTGACCTGAAAATTGTCGTCATCAATAATAATGGGGGAAGTATTTTCAGCTTAATTGATACCAGCAGCGAGATTGACGATATTCGTCCTTATTTTGAAACTCCGCATCGGGTAAGCATTTGTTCTTTGGCCGAAGCATATGGAGTGGGATATATTCATTGCAGCGACGATTCCACGCTTAAAAGTAGTTTACAGGAATTGTTTCAGTCGGAAGGGCCAACCCTTTTAGAAATAAGAACCGATCAAAAACAAAATATAAAAGCGTTTAAAGCATATTATCACTATTTAAAACAAGCACTTGCATTATGAGAGAATGGTCGAAAATTAAAGACTTTGAAGAGATAAAACTGGAGTATTTCGAAGGGATAGGTAAAATTACCATTAATCGTCCCCGTTACCGGAATGCTTTTACTCCCGATACTGTGAAGGAGATGTGCGAGGCGATGACCATTTGTCGCGAAGACCAGCATATTTTTACCGTAATATTGACAGGCGAAGGCGATAAAGCTTTTTGCAGCGGCGGAGATCAAAATGTGAAGAATTTTGCCGGATACATCGGTAAAGATGGCGTTCCACGTTTAAATGTGCTCGATCTGCAAAAGCAAATCCGCAGTTTGCCAAAACCGGTTGTGGCCATGGTAAATGGCTATGCCATAGGTGGCGGACATGTATTGCATGTGGTGTGCGATCTCTCTATCGCCTCCGAAAATGCGATATTTGGACAAGTTGGTCCACGTGTTGGGAGTTTCGATGCAGGGTTTGGCTCATCGTATTTAGCACGGGTGGTTGGACAAAAGAAAGCCCGGGAAATTTGGTTTCTCTGCAAGCAATATTCTGCCGCTGAAGCATACGAAATGGGACTCGTGAATAAAGTAGTTCCATTGGAGCAACTCGAGGACGAAACCGTGTCGTGGTGCAAACAAATGATGAAACACAGCCCATTGGCAATGCGGATGATTAAAGCCGGATTGAATGCCGAATTGGATGGTCAGGCGGGTATTCAGGAATTGGCCGGTAATGCAACCATGTTGTATTATATGACAGAAGAAGCCCAGGAAGGGAAAAATGCATTTCTTGAAAAAAGGGAGCCCGACTTTTCTAAATATCAACAGTTACCTTAACTTTACCAAAAAAATTAATGAGTCAACTTTCCGCATGGATGCATGCCATAAGGCCTCGTACATTACCACTGGCAATGTCGAGCACTATATTGGGCAGTTTTATTGCCGCTGCCGAAAGACGTTATAGCTGGCGGGTATTCATTTTGGCCTCGGCAACTACTATTTTACTTCAGATATTATCAAACCTGGCAAATGATTATGGAGATTTCAAGAAGGGAACCGATAGCGGCGACCGTCTTGGCCCAAAACGGATGGTACAGTCGGGGTTGATCAGCCCAACCCAAATGATTTTCGCCATTACGCTGGTGGTAATATTAACGTTATTTTCGGGGATTTCACTTATTTTTGCCGGTACACATGGCATTGGTAATCCGGTAAAAATTATTTTTCTGTTAGTGGGAGTGGGGGCTATTTTGGCTGCCGTAAAATATACGGTTGGTAAAAACCCTTACGGATATAATGGCCTGGGCGATTTGTTCGTTTTTATCTTCTTTGGCCTGGTGGGGGTTATGGGTACTTATTATTTACATACCAACCAGCTAAAGCTCGATCTTATACTTCCTGCGGCATCAATAGGCTTTTTAAGTGCCGGGGTGTTGAATTTGAATAATATGCGCGATTACCACAGCGATAAATTAGCATTCAAGAAAACCCTGGTAGTGATGATGGGAAGCGAAAAGGCCAAAATCTACCATTTGGTTTTAATTGTTGGCGCTCTTGTTACAGTGATTATTTATACGCTTATGAATTTTAAATCGGGCTATCAGTTCTTGTTTTTAATCCCGGTGCCGTTTTTTATTCAGGATATTATCACTGTTTTTAAGAATACACAGCCCATTGAACTCAATAGCGAACTCCGGAAATTAGCGTTGTCGACCTTGCTTTTTTCGATTGCTTTTGGACTGGGGTTGGTGATTTAAGAAGAAGATCCGGGTTTCGGGTTGCGAGATACGGGTTGCGCGATACGAGATGCGAGTTACGGGATGTTTAAAGGTGTTTCGGGTTTCGCGCTCTGAGTTGTTTAATAAGGTTGCAAGTTTCAGGTTACAACTATCGGGATTGCAACTTTTATTTTAACCAGTAACCTGTTTTTAACCCGCTCCCGATAGCTATCGCGGATCGTAACCCGTAACAATTTACCCTTACCCCATAACCCGCAACCCGAAACAATTTAACCCTTAACCCATTTTTTAACTCACACCCCGCAACAAATTTAACCCGTAACCCGCAACTCGTAACCCGTATGCCCCTCTCCGCCCTTATAAAACCTTACACCTTACATTTTAAGTTTGCAGCTGGCACTTCGCGCGGAGTAATGCACGAAAAGGAAGGATATTTTCTGATTTTGGAAAACAATGGCTATACAGGAATAGGTGAATGCTCCACTCTTCCCGGATTAAGCATTGACCCAGTAAAAGGGTATATTGAAAAATTACAGGAAGTTTGCAATCAACTGAGTAATGGGGACAAAATCAGGGATATAGATTTAAAGGATTTTCCTTCTATCGCCTTTGGGTTGGAGACAGCGTTGCTTGATCTGGAGAATCGGGGAACCAAAAAGCTTTTTGCAGGAACCTTTGCCGATGGCGTGGAAGGAATTCCAATAAACGGTTTGGTTTGGATGGGCGACAAGGTCTTTATGGAGAAGCAAATCCGCGAAAAGATAGCTTCGGGATATCGTTGCATTAAGCTGAAGATTGGTGCACTCGATTTTGAGACGGAATTGGAAATCCTTTCGAATATTCGCAAAAACTACGCTCCGCAGGAGTTGGAAATCCGGCTGGATGCGAATGGTGCTTTTAATCCTTCTGAGGCACTCGAAAAGTTAACCCGTTTAGCGGAATATAGTATTCATTCCATCGAACAACCCATTAAAGCAGGACAATGGGATCAAATGGCTTCGCTTTGCGAAAAATCGCCCATCCGGATAGCGCTCGACGAAGAACTGATAGGTATTAAAAACATTCAAGAAAAGGAAGGCCTTCTTATAGCAATAAAGCCTTCTTATATTATTTTAAAACCTAGTTTATTGGGAGGATTTGCAAAGTCATTAGAGTGGATGGATGTTGCAAAAAAAAGTAAAGTAGATTGGTGGGTAACCTCGGCGCTGGAATCAAATATAGGGTTAAATGCGATTGCTCAATGGACATCGTCCTTACAGACAAGTTTACCTCAAGGCCTTGGAACCGGGCAATTGTATCTTAATAATATTATATCTCCTTTGGCTATTGAAAATGCCAGACTTTGGTATAAACCGGAAATTGGCTGGAATCTTAATCCGATTCTGGAATGAACAGCTACCTGAAAATTCAATTAGATAGTGTTTGGTATGCTGCCGAAACGATTCACCTTTTTTCGGAAAAGGAACCGGAGGAATCGTGGAGAAATTTGGTAGTTCAGTTTCTGAAAGAGTGGTTTAATAAAGAAACGTATATTGAAGCGCATACCTCCGGTTCCACCGGAGAGCCTAAATCTATAAAGCTATCGAAGCAAAGCATGGTGAATTCGGCCAAAATGACCTGCTCATTTTTTGATTTAAGGCACAACAGTAAAGCATTATTATGCCTTCCGGCCAGTTATATAGCCGGTAAAATGATGCTGGTTCGGGCGTTGGTCTCAGGGTTTAATTTGCTCACCGTTAAACCATCGGGAAATCCATTTTCCGAACTGAATACGGATATTGATTTCACTGCGGTTACTCCCTTTCAGGTAATACAGTCGTACCAATCTTTTCAGGGAAAAGTAGTTAAGAAGATGATTGTGGGTGGAAGTCCGGTTAGCCAAAAACTTCAGCAGCTTATCAAGAAACTTGATTCCGAGGTTTACGAGACCTATGGAATGACCGAAACATGCTCACATATTGCTCTCCGTAAGTTGAATGGCGAGGACGCAGAAGATTTGTTTACCATCCTTCCAGGAATTGAAGTCAGTGCCGATGAGCGAAATTGCCTGGTAATAAAAGCTGCTGCTTTAAGCCATATTGAAATTGTCACCAACGACGTGGTCGAGATATCAGGCAAAAATCAGTTTAAATGGATGGGACGTTTCGATCATGTAATCAATTCGGGTGGGATAAAGCTTTTCCCCGAACAAATGGAGAAGAAGCTGGAACTATTGTTCGAACGGCGTTATTTTATAAGTTCTCTCCCTGACGAAAAGCTGTCCGAGAAAGTTGTTTTGGTTATTGAAGGAGATGCATTTAATGAATCAGAATTAGCGAAACTAAACCAAAACATGAAATTGGTCTTAGACTCTTTTGAAATGCCTCGGGGCATTCATTTTATCGAAACGTTTGATATTACTTCCTCGGGGAAGGTTAATAAAATAGCTACCATTAAAAAAACAGTCATTAATGAGTAGTAACTCTCATTTATAGCTTCTTTTTAAACTGATATTACCAACTACCAAAAACAAAACTCCAACATCGAATTATAGTGGTTAATCGGGTAGTTAAGATATACTTAAATGGATATATGTAAACTAAAAACACCTAATTATTAGGATTTAAGTAGTTTTATTATTTTTTTTCATATAGCAGCTTGGTAACAAATGGAGTTAATAAAAGTTTAATAAAAGTTCAAAAAAATGCCTATATTTAAGATTAAAAGTATATATATATATATGAGAAATCTTAGTATTAGAATGCGTTTAACATTAAACATTGCTTTGGTGGTGCTTTTTTTGTTAATCATAGGGGGATATACATTTAGTTCTTTCAGGAAGATTCAGCGGTTAAATGACCTAACCAAAAGCTTAAATTTTGTGAATGAGTATGCGCTTGAACTGCGTAAAAATGAAAAGGATTTTTTACTTAGAGATTTATACAATGTCAACTATTTTAAAACCAGAGAAAGTAAGTATTTAGGGGGTATAAAAACCGATCTCGACTATGTTATAAATGTTTTAGACAGTTTAAGAAGTAATAAAGACATCAATCGGTTTAACCTGATCACTGATATTTCAGGTTTAATAGATATTTTCAATTTGTACAACTCCAATTTTCAAAGTATTGAAACAGAATATTATAAGAAAGGTTATTTGGATTATGGGTTGACTGGTGAATTCAGATCTGCTGTGCACAAAGCTGAAGTTGCTATAAAAAAAGGGGCCAATCAGAGCGACTTGATGGTTCATTTACTCACTTTGCGAAAACATGAAAAAGATTATTACTTGAGAAAGGATCCTAAGTATTTTGAACAATTTCAAACCGAATATAAATCGTTCATTCAAACCATTAATCAGAAAAACTCGCTTTCGAGTTCAACAAAGGAAGAAATAATTAATCTTTTAGACCAATATCAGGTTTTATTCTCAAAAGTATTAACGATTGATAATATTATCGGATTAGATGAAAATCAGGGATTAAATAAAGAATTACGAGATGCCGCCCACAAAATTCAACCCGAAGTAACTAAATTATTAGTTACAGTTAAAACAAGAAATGAAGCCGATATAACTGCAACTATCCGAAACCTGGTATTATTGGTGGTTATTATAATTGTTATTATGTTTTTTATTGTGTTTTCAATAAATAAATCGATAACGAATTCCATACATACAGCTCAAAACGTTGTGAATGAAATTGCTAAAGGAAACCTGAAAGTGTCAGTTACAGAAATTACAAAAGATGAAATGGGTACCTTACTTGAAAAACTTTTAGCAATGACACATAAACTTCGGGAAATAATTGAAAACATAAATTCGGGTGCAGGAAATATAGTCTCGGCAAGTCAACAGCTTAATGCTGCATCCGAACAAGTGTCGCAAGGGGCAAATGAGCAGGCATCGTCTATTGAAGAAGTATCCTCCTCTATTGAAGAAATGGTTTCAAATATTCAGCAGAGTACTGAAAATGCAAATCAAACTGGCAAGATCACCGCTAATCTGATGAACGGTGTAAATTCGGTAAAAATAGCTTCGGAACAAAGCTTACTATCGATTCATGAAATTGCATCAAAAATATCTGTTATTTCCGATATTGCATTTCAAACAAATATTCTTGCATTAAATGCGGCTGTGGAAGCGGCTCGCGCTGGAGAGCATGGAAGAGGGTTTGCGGTTGTTGCAGCTGAAGTACGCAAACTGGCCGAAAGAAGCAAAAATGCTGCCAACGAAATCAATGTTTTATCCAGATCTTGTGTTACATCAACGGAGACAAATAAGGTTTTAATGACCAAACTGGTTCCTGAAATAGAAAAAACAATAAAACTTATTGCTGAAATTGTTGCTTCCAGTAATGAACAAAATGCGGGATCGGATCAGATTAACAGTGCTGTGCAACAATTAAATCAGGTTACTCAGCAGAATGCCGCCGCTTCAGAAGAAATGGCTACCAGTGCAGAAGAGCTTGCAAGTCAGGCAGAATTATTAAAAGATAGTATTGCTTATTTTAAAGTATAAGCAGGTTATTAATTCTGAAAAGCTGAATAATTTTTAGGGAGATGTTGGATTTGTTTATTCTGGGTTTTTCTCTTCATCCACTGTTTCTTCAGGTTTCTCCATATCCTGCTGCATTATTTGTTCCGGAATATTTTCTTTAGATAGGGGAACCAATTCATTTTCGGAAGGGATTTCACTTTGTTTCATCTCAGTTTTATAATCATTTGGTTTGTTAAGCTCCTTTAGTTGGTTTTGTGAATTCTGGTTATTAATGGAATCCAAATCAATAGTGGTTTTCAGGCTATCGCTCGCATTTATAGAAGCTCGATTAATACCATCGGATTCCACAGTTTGAATGGATGACTTCTCTTGCGATTGAACTGAATATGTGCTGCTAACGATTAAGATTGCAAGCATTGACAGGAAATAATGAATGTTTTTCATAGTCATCATGTTTAGAACGTTTGCGTATATGAAACGTTTGGTATTCCGAAGCACTTTTCTGTCAAGTTGCAGGTGCCTTTGATACGAGCTGAAATGCTCGATAACCAACAGGTTTCCCAATGTTTTATATACCATATTACCGCATGGTGTTCTTTGTATTTAATATTTTTCCAATCAATTTGCTACAATTTTTCTGCTTGCCGTGCATTGGCTTTAGTGGCTCTTTTGCAATTTTGGGTTTTAGTTTTGGCCTGGGTGAATTGCAAATGTTCCTCCAAATGCGTTGGCTAACCATTAACCATATAACTTTTAGATGCAATATAATCACCTACGTTTTTAACAACATCATCAAGATATACAAAAACCTCATCTTTTAATTCAATTATTTCACGAACAGAAAAATCCTTACCTACATCATAAAATGTATGCTCGCCATGAGCTAAACGATTCCGTTTATCTTTTATTTTCACAAGATTTCGGCCATCAGGAGACTTTAAAAAACCAATCTTTTCAGCTAAACCTCTAATTTCGTCCGCATCAAGATTCCCCGAAAAATCCATCCACTCTTCCGAAAAGATAACAACTTCATTTAATACAATTTTGTTTGCAAAGTCAAGCACAAAATCTCTAATAGTTTCCATTCGAAAGTTTCCCTCTTTAAATCGGTCAGTTTCAAATTTTGTCCAGAGTTTTTTTAAATTACCAGACAATTCATTAAAGGTTACTCCTTCCGCTTTAATATTATCATATATGGCAACGATTGAATTTCTTATAGTTGATTCAATTACATTATAAAGTAATAAAAAGGAGTTTGCCGTCAAAGTTGTTAAAAATTCTGGAGCAACTTGTTTACACTTAATTTATTGATTTTCAATGTATTTTAATTCAACCGTATCTTTATCAAGAAGAAGTAAGTAGTCTAAGTAAGTATTAATCTCTAATTTTCTTTTCTCAAAATTTATAATTGTGTTATTCATTAGCAAGCCTTTTTTCATCAAGTTTACCTAACAAACCATCTCTAACAAACTCAATTCGACCCTTTAATCTATTAGGATTATTCGAAGAATCAGAGGTTGTTTGATTTTTAAAACCTGCTGAATTTAACCAATTAATATTTGGCTCAGTTAAATTAGGATTTTCCTTTAGTGCAAGATAAGTACCAACAGAAATTGCTTCAAATCTAACTCTAGGAGTAGAACTGTTGTTTTCTTCTTTTCTAAAACCAATTGGAAAATACCTCTTTATAAATGAAACCATATCAACAAACCTTTTTCTGTAAACCTCCGCATCAAATTCACTAGTGTTTTTCGCTTCAAGATATATGTTTAGAAATTTAGCTACATCATGTTTAAATTCAAGATATTTATCAGAATATGCTAGGAAACGTAAAACTAATTCTTCATATTCCCCACGTTTTTCTCTTTCATCTGAAACGGGACAAATATTTCTAAAATCTTGATTAGTTTTAAGTTCGAGAACCAAATCATAAAATGGACCAGAAAACGACCCTTTTCGTATTTCAGAGTCTGTGAGCCCTTCACTTGTAGTGTTTATCCGTTCGAAAATATCCTGACGGATAGCCTCAGAGGCATCATCGACAACTATGATTCTGAAATCTTGGTTTTCCAAATATCTTTGTAAATTAATTGGCAAATCTCTAAATCTTGCACCATCTAACTCGCTTAGTTTTTCTAATTTCCTTAAACTAAATTCATCATTGTAAAAAGAAATTAATGTTCTAATCCTTTGAGAACCATCAATTATTTCTAAACGTCGTTTTTCATCTTCAGAAACCAAAAATGGCGTTAATGGCATACCTAATAGAACGGATTCAATAAACTTTGATTTCTTATCATTTTGCCAAACAAATTCTCTTTGATAATCTGGAACATATAGAGTTGTATTTTCGTTACCTTCTTCTCCATACTTTGAACGAATTACTTCAAACGAATAGTCTTTAGTCCGATACTCATAAAGCTTAGACTTTTGATTAAACTGTTCAATTATTTGAATCTGCTTTTCTTCAGAGAACTTACTCTTTTTCCGATTTGCCATTATTAAGGTTGTCAATGTGTTTTAGAATACTAATACCAATAACTTCTCCTAGCCTTGGAGGAACAGCATTTCCAATGTGTTTAGCTACATGTTTTGCAACAAGACTTTCATTATTTGGTGCAAATTGATAATTATTTGGGAAACTTTGCAATATTGCAGCCTCTCTCAATGTAATTGCTCTATCTTGTTCAGGATGTCCAAATCTGCCATTGCCAATACCATTGCAAAATGTGGTCATTGTAGGCGATGGTTCATCCCATTTCATTCTCCCATATACACTTCCATATCCTTTCCCAGTTTCAGACACATGACATGCCAATTTTAACTCATCATCCCAATCTGTCTTCCAACTTCCACCAGGTTTTGATTGCTTAATTCTTTTTATGTTGAGTTCTGAAAGTTTTGCTGCTTTATGGGTAATATCATTTTTCAAATATTCCCCGTTCTTAATTTCCTCCAAATGACCTATTGCATCCTTCACTGTGAGATATTCCTCCTTTTTATGAGTAGGTGGAATCAGAGAAATCTCTCCGTGTTTTGATCCCAACAAAACCAATCTTCTTCTATTTTGTGGTATTCCATAATCTGGAGCAAACACCACATCATACCAAACATGATAACCATTTTTTTTTAATTTTTTAACAAAATCATTAAATACAGGTGCAGCTTGGAATTTAAGTAATGTTGGAACATTCTCCATTGTTACAAAATCAGGATTTGTTTCTTCAATTAATCTTGAAAATTCATAAAGTAATTGCCACCTATTGTCTTTTTTCTTATCTGATTTATATGTGTATGATGAAAAAGGTTGACATGGTGCACATCCTGCAAGTAATCGTAAGGATTTTTTATCAAATATTTTATTTAATGTTTCTCCTTTTACATTATCAACACTTTCATGAATGAAATCAGCTTTGCA
>Ga0316608_1001165_pt1 | contig 10828 bp, 7 predicted proteins | sample MIS2016152B_MG_FD_207673 | JGI IMG/M metagenome (GOLD analysis project Ga0316608, IMG submission 207673) | Microbial mat bacterial communities from Middle Island sinkhole, Lake Huron, Michigan, United States - MIS.2016.152B | ecosystem: Environmental > Aquatic > Freshwater > Lake > Sediment... | reverse complement strand
ACCATTTGCCCGTATAGCACAATATAAAGGCCAATGAAGAGGGCGAGTAGCGCAATACTACTTAACTCTAGCCGAGTTTTCGGTTTTGTGGCGGGGGAATTTTGCATGATTGATATTAAACTTGATTAAGGTTCTGCATGGGGCGAGTTTCGGTGAGATAAATGAATAAGCCTGCTATCAATAAATTACCTATAACTGTGCCGCCATTACGCCCCCAATCAAAATTTTGCCCTTGCGCTAATATGCCATAGAACAGGGCGAGTAAAGTAATAAGGGGTAATTTTTGCGGGAAGTAGGGTGGGGTGAGTAAAGTTGATGTAATATAGATAAATGCGGGGAGGGTAAATATCATCCAATAAGGCCATGAAATGGGGTTTAAGAGGGTGATAATGGTGGTAATGAGCATAAAATGATAGAGTGGGGGGTGTTTTCGGGTGCGATAGAGCATGAAGGTAAACATTATTAAGCAGAAGCCCCAAATGGCTTTGGCTAGGGTTAAGTTGCTTAATTTGGCTAAGGTGGCTAGTAATGAAACGTTATATTTGGAGATGAGGAGTTCTACGGAGGAATCAAATAGGCTGGTGAGCCAGGCGATATTTTCCGTTAGGGTGAAGGGGAGGCCATGATACGCCACTAAAAAAATATTGAAGAAAATAAAACTTATTAATATATTGACTAACAGACGATACCTTTTTTGGAAAATGAGCAGGGGAATAAATAGGAGGCTGTAAAGTTTGAATAGAATGGCTAGGCAAAGGATAATCCCCGTAATGAACTGTAGCTTTTGGGTGCGGTAGGGTAACATTAAGGTAAAAGTAAGGAGCAACCATAAGGGGACGATGTTAATTTGGCCTAATTTGAGTTCATCACGCAAGCCCATGGCATAAAAAAGTAAGGTTAGAAAGAAAAGAGCAACGATAGGGTGGATATATTTTTTGGGGTTGGTTATGTCAGGGCGGTGGGCGCGCATGACTTCTTGGGCGATGAAAATGAGTAAACAAATCCAAGCGATGACCGAAATAAAATAAAATAATTTGGTTGACCAAGCAAAACTTATTTGGTTGATGGTAAAACCGAAGATGAGGGAAACTACGGGGGCGTATTTGAATTGATAAAAACCTGTTACATCATAGACTGTTTTATGGCTTAAGGTTTTTTGGCCTGCTTGATAATACACTTCAAAATCAGAAAAATTAGGTTGTTGATGGGGGTTGGCGAAAATGAAAATAACCCATAGTAGGGTTATAAATATGAGGATAATTAAATGGGGTGGTTTGGGTGTTACAATAGACAATCGTTATTTTCCTTTAAATTTAACCTTATTCGCTCGGTAAGTCACTAATTAAGAAAAACATGACAATTCCCCACAGTGTAAAAATTATTAACCCTACGAGGCCAACGATACGTAAATCAGTGATGAGCGCGGTGAGTAGCCACATGATAGCTCCGCCGATGCCAAAAATGAGGAGCGTCGCCATCGTTGCGCGTAGAATAAACCAAGCGGTGGGCGGCACGGAGCCAAATTTGAGCATGGCGGGAATGAAATAGGCTATAACGCCGCCCCAACTGGCGAGAGTGAGGATAATGAGGCTGGCGGTGAGGGGAACATTACCAACAAAACTCCATGCGGCCCAAATGAGGCCACCTCCCAGGGCGAAGATGCCTAAGCTGGCGGGCGCAGTGCGAACCAGAAACCAGGTGGTTACATATTGTTGGCTCACCTCGCCACTGCCCCAGCAGGTGTCGCATAATTCTTTGATGGTTTTGACTTTGCCACTGGGAATTTCACCCGTTTGTTTGCAGCGGAGGCATTTGCTGCCGTCGGGTAGGCGTTTACTGCCGCCGCAGTCAGGGCAGGTGATGGTTTGGGGTTGGATACTTTCTTTTTGGCCTGTGCCATGACAGGTTTGACAAATGGGCATAAGGATTTACTTTAGGTTAAGGATTGGAGTCGTTTCTGTAATTCCGCAATAATGCGGTCTTTTTCGGATAGTTCTTGTTCTTTAGCCACAATGGTTTGCTCTTTTTCGGATAGTTCTTGTTCTTTAGCCACAATGGTTTGCTCTTTTTTGGTGAGGGCTTGCTCTTTTTCCCACAATAATTGGTCACGTTGGGCTAAGTCGCGCTCCATGATTTGTAACCCTTCTATTATTTCATCTTCCGCGTCCATGATTTGCCGCATTTCATGGTTGCTCATGGCTCGTTGCAGGCGGCGCACAATCTTACGGTATTTTTTGGGATATTTCGCTTCATTGATGGTTAAAATGTGGTCATTGGCGGTGGTTTGGTGTTGGTCAAAAATTGCCAATAACCGTTCCACGTCACTTTTATGGTCAGGTCGCAGGTGAGCAATTTGAATCACATAGCTGTCATGGGTCAAACTTTCAATAAATTCCTCTTGGGTCTCAATTTTCTTACCCGTTGTTAAATCGTAATATTCCCGTGCTACTTTGATAATGGGCGCGGTGGTGTGTGCCAATTGATAGCCCAAGAAGTAAATCGTAATAATTGGCATTCCTTTGCGGGAGGTGTTGCCTTTGTCATCAGTGGCGAGATAACTATTGGCTTTATCTTGATATTGTTCGCCCAAATACCGCCGAAAGCGCATGATGTCGGTGGCAAATTTCGCTTTTTGAATTTCTATTAAAATTTGTTTGTATGTACCGTCAGCTTTCTTGATTTTAGCGGAGAAATCCAGCCGATACACGGTTAAAAAACGTTGTTCGATAAAAACGCTACTTTCTTGAGGTAAAAAGGTTAAACTTTCAATCTCTTCCCCGATAATGGTAGAGATAATCAATTTGGCAATCGCCTCATCTTCCATCAAATATTTGAAGACCACATCATAAATAGGATTAGCAATCTGTAACATATTCACCTCCTGTTAGTCTAAGTCGTTAGTGTAGCATAAATTAGGGCATGGGAAAAATAAAGCCCCCACAATTAGCTAACTGTGAGGGCAAAATTACAAGATTGTAATTGAACAGAGTTGGTTATTGGCTGAAGCTATTTTGGGCAATCACCTTTAGGACAACACTGCCTTAACTATAATTTCTTTTTTCCCATTCGTAGGCAAAGGAATAACGTCACCCGTTACGGCTTGACCATCTACCGTTAGCGAAATGGTGTTACCCGCGCCTGCCCGTTCAATCGTAATACGGTAAGTTACTCCCTGGAATAATCGTTGGGTTTCAAAACCAGACCAACTTTGCGGCACGATAGGCGCAACCTGTAAGCCCTTGTAAGTTGGGCGAATCCCCAAAATCCATTGGGTAATTGCCACATAGTTCCAGGCCGCCGTACCACTTAACCATGAATTTTTGGCCTCACCATGCGAAACCGCGTCACGTCCCGCAATCATCTGCGAATAGACATACGGCTCACAGCGGTGGACTTCACTGATTTTTTCGCGTGCTGAGGGGTTTATCCGTAGATAATAATCGTATGCTTGGTCGCCATGTCCCATCATGGCTTCGGCAATCATCAGCCAGGGATTGGTATGACAGAAAATGCCGGCGTTTTCCTTATAGCCTGGTGGATAGGACGAGACTTCGCCGAGGTGAATGTAATATTGGGAATAGGCAGGTTGTAATAATACAATGCCATGTGGCGTGGCTAATCGTTCTCGCACGGAGGCCAACGCTTTTTCCACATGCCCCGTCGTCAGGCCAATGCCGGCGATAGAACAAAAGCCTTGTGGCTCAAGGAAAATTTGCCCCTCAACACATTCATGCGAACCCACTTTATTACCAAAATCGTCATACGCTCGTAAGAACCATTCCCCGTCCCAGCCTTCCTTAAGGGTGGTCTCCGCAATGCCTGCGGCTTGTTGACGATACATTTCGGCTTCAGCGGTTAAGCCTCGTTGCGCCGCGAGGTCGGCCATTTCGTTGGCGGCCTTAACAAATAAGCCCGCAATGAAAACCGACTCTGCCACTTTGCCATCTTTATTGGTCGTGGTTTGGAAGGACTCGCCTGGCTCAGAGGAAAAGGCGTTCAGGTTCAAACAATCATTCCAATCGGCGCGGCCAATCAGCGGTAAACCATGTGGCCCTAAGCGGTCAAGGGTGTAACGAATACTTCGTTGCAGGTGGTCATAGAGGGGTTTTTCGCTGCCAGGCTCATTATCGTATGTTACTAACTCATCTAAAATAGTCCAGTCACCCGTTTCTTTTAAATAAGCCACTACGCCCAACACCAGCCACAGCGGGTCATCATTAAAGTTAGTTCCAACCGCATTATTACCCCGTTTGGTTAGGGGTTGATATTGGTGATATGCGCCACCCGTTTCCATTTGGGTCGCGGCCACATCTAGGATACGTTCTCGCGCCCGTTGCGGAATCATGTGGACAAAGCCCAATAAATCCTGCGCCGAGTCGCGGAAGCCCATGCCGCGCCCAATGCCCGACTCGTAATAAGAGGCCGAACGGGACATGTTGAATGTGACCATACATTGGTAAGCGTTCCAAATATTAACCATGCGGGTCGTGTGTTCATCAGGTGTTTGGACTTGGAAGATGTCTAACAAACCATTCCAGTGGACGCTTAAAGTATTAAAAGCCGCTTGGACATTTTTGGGGTCAAGATAATGAGCAATGGTCTTTTTGACCGTTTGCTTATTAATGGTTTGTGAGCCAACGGGGTTAAACTTGTCCTCTTTCGGGGTTTCGTGATAGCCCAGCACGAAGATAATTTGGCGGGTTTCCCCTGCGGCGAGGGTTAATTCAACATGGTGTGACCCCATCGGGGCCCAGCCATGCGCGTGGGAGTTGGTAGATTGTCCTTTTTCCACCACTATGGGTTTATCCCAACCGCGATATGGCCCTAAAAAGGCTTCACGTTGCGTATCAAACCCCGCCAATTTTTCGGAACATGCGAAATAAGCAAAATGGTCGCGCCGTTCTCGATACTCTGTTTTATGATAGATAACGCCATCTTCTACCTCAACTTGACCCGTGCTGAAATTTCGTTGGTAGTTGGTGGCATCGTCATTCGCTTCCCATAGACAAAATTCAATGCTGGAAAAAACGGATAATTTGGCAGGTTCGGCGCGCTCATTGGTTAGGGTGTGTTCCCATACTTCCAAATTTTCGCCCATTGGAACAAAATAGCGGGTTTGCGCTTTAATTTGGGCGTAGGTTGAGCCAATGGTGGTGTAGCCGAGGCCATGCCGACAGCTGTAATCTTCTGTTTCATGGCGGGTGGGTTGCCAACTGGGTGACCAAAAACTACCGCTAACATCATCACGTAGATAAAGGTAACGTCCGCCAAAATCAAGGGGAACGTTGTTGTAGCGATAGCGCGTAATACGGCGTAAGCGGGCATCGCGGTAAAAGGAATATCCGCCTGCGGTGTTGGAAATAAGTCCAAAATAAGCCTCACATCCTAAATAGTTAATCCAGGGTAAGGGGGTGTCGGGTCGCGTGATGACATATTCGCGATGAGCATCATCAAAATATCCGTAATTCATCTAACTTGATTCTCCGTAAAATATTGCACCATGTTTGTTTTTGGTGTTAAGAATTAACTGAACAAAGTAAAAAAAACAACTTGTTGTGATTTTCTGTATTGTGGGGGGGTAAGTTGGAGTGCGAACCTAAAAGTTCGCACTCCTGAAAAGCCAATGGGGTAAGGTTATTCTTTCACCGACCCCATGGCAATACCGCTAACAATGTACTTCGAGAAAATAACATAAATGATAATAATTGGGACGATGGTGGCGGCGAGTCCCAAATAAATTGACCCAAACTCTGTCCGATAGGTATCGCCGCGTAAGGTTTGGACTAACATGGGTAAGGTGTATTTTTCTTGGGAGGTAATGAGGATAAAGGGGTTAAAGAAGTTGTTCCACGAAGCGATGAAGGCGAAAATCCCCATGGTGACGGCCCCTGGCATGGCAATCGGTAGCATAATAAAGTGAAATATGGCTAGTTCACTTGCTCCGTCCACTCGACCTGCGTCAATGAGGTCGCGGATAACGACTGATTCGAGGTATTGCTTGGCAAAAAAGACCGAGCCAGCGTTAGCAATGGTGGGCAAAATGAGGGAAGCGTAATTATCGGTGAGTCCCAATTTTGACATATACTGATAGAAACCGATGATGGAAAGTTGCATCGGGATGAGTACCAGAATGACGATAAAATTGGAAAAAAATTGTTTCCCTTTGAAGTTATAGACCACAATACCATACGACGTGAGCAGAGCGAAATAAACTGTTAAAAAGGTTGAGGAGACCGCGAGAGTCATACTATTAAAAAATCCTCGCCACAGATAAAGCCCCTTGCCTTCGAGAATGTAATAATTCTCAAGTAAATGGGTACTAGGTAATATCCCAATGCCCTGGTTAATTTCAATGGTAGAGCGAGTGGCATTGACTAGGAGTAACCAAATTGGCACAATGGTTACAATGAGTAGCGCGAAAAGACAAACGTATATCCCGCCACGTAAGATATTGGTGGTTAATCTGTAATTACTTTGCATGATAGTCTCTCCAGAATTTCACTTGGTTAATGGAGCATTAGTCTTTTTCTCGTAAGAAATAGAAAATGCCGAAGGCAAAGACACAGGTCATAATGAAAACGAGCATACCTACCGACGAAGCGGCCCCAATGTGACCTTTACTACTGCTAAATTTGAGGTACATTAGGATATTATTCGTCATAATTGAGCCACTGGGTGAGCCTCGTCCATCGGTTAAAAGATAGGGAATATCAAACATTTGCATCCCACCAACCAATGAGGTAACAAAGAGGTAAACCAGAATGGGTTTTAACAACGGAATTGTAATATTCCAAAACATTTGGCTTTCGGTGGCCCCGTCCATCATGGCCGATTCGTAGAGTGATTCTGGGATGGCAGTCATGCCCGCCATTAGCAGAATAATGGTTGCGCCAAACCACATCCACCATTGAATGAAAATAACCAGAGTACGAGCAATGTTTTGGTTTTGTAAAAACTGCATGGCTTCAGGTAATATCTCCATGCGGACGAGAAATTGATTGACTGGGCCGTAGTAGCCAAATAGACTAAAGAACAAGGCAGCAATGGAGGCGGGCATCAATAAGTTGGGCAAAAAGAAGATGGCTCGCCAAATCCCCGCGCCTTTAATGTTGAGGCGAAGACTAGTAAACCAAACTGATAACACCATGGCTACACCAATTTGCGGGATAAAGTTTAATATCCACAGTAGCCAAGTGTTTTTGACGGCATTCATGAAAATATCATCATTAAATAAGTTGGTGAAGTTTTTGAAACCGACAATATTGACCTGTTTACTCATTAAGGTAGTATCGGTAAAACTCAGGTATAGGGTGTTCACAACGGGGTAAAAGCCAAATATCAGGAAGGCGATGATGAAAGGGGTGATAAAAAGGTAGCCGTAATGGTCTTGTTTGAATTTCATTTGTAGCATGGTCTGACTCCTCTAAAATGGGCTAAATTTTTAGACCTCACAGGTTAAAAAAACCTGTGAGGTCTTTCATTATAATAGGTTACTTGATAGTTAGGTCAGGGAATTCAGTACGGAGACTATCTTTCCAAGTGGTCCACATTTCCTCTACGGTCATTTTGCCATTGAGGTATTGGTTCAAGGGGTCATTCAACGCACGTTGAATGGCATCATCAGAACCGGTCATCAATTTGGCACTGACGGCAGGGGCAGCTTTGGCAAAACCAGCGTAGGAGTTTTGACCGGCTAAGAATTTGCTCAGGTCAGAGTTATCGAAAGAAGGAATGATTTTGTCCACGACGATTTGGCTGGAAACAAAGTCACCGGCAGCTTGTTGTTGGTCAGCAGCAACGGCGGGGTCAATCTTCTTGAGATATTCGTTGGAATAAACGCCCGTGGCCCAGTTGGTTAAGTTTCCTTCATCGATGGTCGCGAAACGGATGAAATCTTTGGCTAAATCTTGATTGGTACTTTCAGCAATGGTGCCAAGCCAAGTGCCACCCCATTGATAGGGTAGGGGGCCGGGAATGACAGCCCAATCGCCAGCCGTATTGGTAGAGCCGTCGGCAGAGGCGGCATTTTTGGCGAGAACGTAGGTCAAGCCCCAAGTTGGGAGGAAGTAGGTGAAGACTTGCTTGGGTGTGCCTTTCGCATCTTTCAAGCTATCGTTCATGCCCGCAAACCAACCTTCTTGCCATTGTTGGGCTTGGGCTTCATAACCTTCGTCACGGAAGAGTTTGGCTGTTTCGATATATTTTGTGACCATGGGGTCAATGACGAGAGCATCATCCACAATCCAGGGTTGAGCGCGGTTGGTGAAGAAGAGTTGTTGGTAATCACCACTAGAGGCAACCATGTAAGTGTTGCCAGCAGATTTTTCTTTGACGACAGCCGCAGCGGCCGTGAATTTGTCAAAGTCAGCGAGGAGAGCCTGAATTTTGTCGGGGTCATCGGTGCCAAAATATTGTTTGGCGAGGCTACGGCGATAGAACAACGCACCGGGCGTGGCTTGGTAGGCGAGGGCTTTGAGGACACCCTCTTTACTACCGACATCAGTCACAAAGGGATAGATTTTGGCTTTTTCTACATCAGGCATGAGTGAGCCAATGTCAGACAATAAATCAGATTCGACATACTCTCGCACAAAAGCGGCTTCGAGAGCAATGACATCAGGGGCATCAGCCGTGCCGAGTGACGCTTTGAGTTTGGTTTGATATTCACCTGAACCCATGGGGATCATGGTGTAGACAATATCTACATCGGGGTTTAATCCTTCGTAGGCAATCGCCATGGTGTTAATTTCGTTAGTGAATGACCATACTTTCAAGGTCTTTTTCTCACCTGTAGATTCTGCTTTCGCTTCTTCTTTAGGGGCTGTAATAGGGGCTGAAGCAGGGACTTCATCGGAGATGGCTAGGTCAGGGAATTCAGTGCGAAGGCTGTCTTTCCAGGTGGTCCACATTTCCTCGGCCGTCATTTTGCCATTGAGGTATTGGTTCAAGGGGTCATTCAACGCTCGTTGAATGGCATCATCAGAACCAGTCATCAATTTAGCACTCACCGCAGGCGCAGCTTTGGCAAAACCCGCGTAGGAGTTTTGACCCGCTAAGAACTTGCTGAGGTCAGAGTTATCGAACGAAGGAATAATTTTCTCCACGACCACTTGGCTAGAGACAAAGTCACCAGCAGCTTGTTGTTGGTCAGCAGCAACGGCGGGGTCAATCTTCTTGAGATATTCGTTGGAATAAACGCCCGTAGCCCAGTTGGTTAAGTTACCTTCATCAATGGTGGCGAAACGGATGAAATCTTTGGCTAAATCTTGATTGGTACTTTCACCAATGGTGCCAAGCCAAGTCCCACCCCATTGATAGGGTAGGGGGCCGGGAATGACGGCCCAGTCGCCGGCGGTATTGGTAGAGCCATCTGCCGAGGCGGCATTTTTGGCAAGAACGTAGGTCAAACCCCAAGTCGGGAGGAAGTAGGTAAAGACTTGTTTTGGTTCGCCTTTGGCATCTTTCAAGCTATCGTTCATGCCCGCAAACCACCCTTCTTGCCATTGTTGGGCTTGGGCTTCATAACCCTCGTCACGGAACAATTTGGCGGTTTCGACATATTTTGTGACCATGGGGTCAATCACGAGAGCATCATCGACAATCCACGGTTGAGCGCGGTTGGTAAAGAAGAGTTGTTGGTAATCACCGCTAGAGGCAACCATGTAGGTGTTGCCAGCAGATTTTTCTTTAACTACAGCGGCGGCGGCCGTGAATTTGTCAAAGTCAGCAAGGAGAGCCTGAATTTTATCGGGGTCATCGGTACCAAAATATTGTTTGGCGAGGCTACGGCGATAGAACAACGCACCGGGCGTGGCTTGGTAGGCGAGGGCTTTGAGGACACCATCTTTACTACCCACATCAGTTACAAAGGGATAGACTTTAGCTTTTTCAACATCAGGCATCAGGGAGCCGATGTCAGACAATAAATCAGATTCGACATACTCTCGCACAAAAGCGGCTTCAAGAGCAATGACATCAGGGGCATCAGCCGTGCCGAGTGACGCTTTGAGTTTGGTTTGATATTCACCTGAACCCATGGGGATCATGGTGTAGACAATATCTACATCGGGGTGTAACCCTTCGTAGGCAATCGCCATGGTGTTAATTTCGTTGGTAAATGACCATACTTTTAACGTCTTTTTCTCACCCGTAGATTCTGCTTTAGCTTCTTCTTTAGGGGCTTCAGTGGCTTTAGCTTCTTCTTTAGGAGCTTCGGTAGCTTTAGCTTCTTCTTTTTTAGGTTCTTCTTTAGGGGCAGGCGTGGCAGGGGCTCCGCCACAGGCAACTAGTAACGTTGCCATGATTAACAAACTAACTAACACAAATAGTGACTTCTTCATTACTTAATCTCCTCAGTAAAATTAACTTGGTTAATGGAAAACGACTTTATAGTAACGCCCCTAAATGGAGCAAAAACTAACATTTTTTTGAACAAAGGATTGTTCTTTAGTTATACTCAGCACGGGTAGAATTTGCATTTTTTGGAGTGCAACGCTTGAGCTTTGCCTAACGACTACCGCGCAAAGCTCAAGCATTGCACTCCAATTTATAACCGTGCTTAGTATATGTCTGCAACTTGTTGCAGAGGTGTGGTTAAAATTGGGTTAGAAGGAGTTACTTAATTATAAGGTTACAGGACTTATGCCAAAAGGTAAAATACCTCCCAAAGGGAGGGAAGTTTTACACCCTCGCCCTGTGGGCGAGGGTCGGGGTGAGGGTTCTGCGTAAGTCCTGGGTTAGATCAATTTACCTCCTTGAAAATGATTTTTGGAAATGTTCCCGAAATAAACTTATTTGGTTTTACTACTGGTTGAGGCGCGCATTACAA
>Ga0316608_1001164_pt1 | contig 10842 bp, 8 predicted proteins | sample MIS2016152B_MG_FD_207673 | JGI IMG/M metagenome (GOLD analysis project Ga0316608, IMG submission 207673) | Microbial mat bacterial communities from Middle Island sinkhole, Lake Huron, Michigan, United States - MIS.2016.152B | ecosystem: Environmental > Aquatic > Freshwater > Lake > Sediment... | reverse complement strand
AAAAATGATATAATTTGAAAATAAATATAGCTGAAAAATTTGAAAAATTGAAAAAAATCAAAACTCGAAAAATATATTTTCCGAGTTTATGGATGGACTCTAATTAATATTTTTTGTAATTCATATTTACAAAGTTATAAAAATCTTATAATCAAAAATATAAATAAAAAAGTATTGTTTTACAATATTTATCCTATTTAATAACGTGTTTTTAATACTAAACCGACATCAAAAAAACCACTGCACCTTTGAGGTGTTTTCACCTCAAAGCATAGAATATCAGTTGAAAACACCTGATATATGTATATTTTTATCACTAAACTTGATGGCGATTTAGTATAATAACATTGCAATCTTCATTAAGTAAACTTGTCTTCAAAGTTATTAAAATGTAAATACTTGCAAATTTTTACTGCTAATAAAAGTAAACTTAAACTTTTAAATTTAAGCAAATACCAATTTTGATAACAACAATGTTTTATTTTATTAAAATTCATTATTCAATGTCGTTTAGTTAAGAATATATTTAAAATCAAACCGTTATGTCATCCTGAAAGGAACTCGTGGAATAAAAATAAGGAAAAAGTTCAAATGTTTGTTTGAAATGCTTTTTATTTTCTATATTTTCATTGTACTTTATCCTCTTTTCAAACCCACGAGTTCCCTTACGGGATGACAATTACGGAAAACCTTTACTAAACGACATTCATTCAATATTCTAGATTTTCATTTTATCAAATTAAAGTATAATTAGTTAAAGTAACTTATATCAATAAATTGAAAATTATTATAAATTTATTTAATATCTCAATAGGGGTAAACTTTTTTATGATTGTCTTTAAAATGTAAATCAGAAAAATATTAACATTTTAAATATATATACAATGAAAAAGTCGAATTTATTAATCACAGTTTTAATTTTTATCAGCAGTGTAGTTTTTGGACAATTAAGTACAAAAGATACAAATATTGTTCAGTTAACTTTTAATTATCCACTTGGTACTAACGGTTTTAAATCGTATCAGATAAGTAATAATTTATCTGTAAATATGTTTATAGGTTTTAATGGTGGAGTTAAAGGTTGCGAATTTGCAGGTTTGGGAAATATAAATAATGGTGATGTTACAGGACTTCAGGCTAGTGGACTTATGAATCTTGTTCGAGGAAATGTTACCGGAGCACAATTCAGCGGATTATTTAATGCTTCAACCGGTAGTGCAAAAGGAATTCAATCAGCAGGATTGTTTAATTTTAATACCGGAAATTCCGAATATTTGCAAGCTGCAGGTTTATTCAATTCTAATTACGGTAAGGCAAACGGATTACAAGCTGCCGGGTTAATTAACAGCAATTTATGTCAAACAGATGATGAATCTGTAAAACTTGCTCAGGTTGCGGGTATAATAAATCAGAATTCTTCGGTTACAACCGGATTACAAGTTAGTGGAATATTAAATGTTTCAACTGATTCTTTAACAGGATTTCAGAGCAGTTTAGTTAATTTGGGCTCGTATGTAAAAGGTGTACAGATTGGACTGGTAAATGTTTGTACTAAAAATTCTGAAAAAGTAATTCCAATTGGACTTGTAAATATTGTAAAAGGAGGGCTTTACGAACTTGAATTAACTGCTGGAGATGCAATTTACGCAAATCTGAATTTTAAAATGGGTGTTGAAAGATTTTATACTATCTACAAAGTTGGTTATACAGTTAATAAGGGCGAATCGGTTTACAGTTTTGGTCTTGGAGTTGGAACTTATTTTAAATTAAACGATAAAAGTAAAATTGCTCTTGATTTTTCAACCAACAGTTTATCAAAAGCAGCTTTTCAGACACAAAGTATTGATATGTTAAATAAAATTGATTTAAGTTACAAATATGCAATAACCAACAATTTTTCAATTTTTGCAGGACCTTCATTTAATGTTTATATAGCCGGCAACAATAACGAAAACGAACGTGGAATTTTAAATGTTCCTTATACAATATCAAAAAGTTCAAATACTTATGTTGATACTTTCAACTGGTTGGGACTAAATGCAGGTATTTCTCTAAAATTTTAATCATTAATAATATTCACAAAAAATAATTATAACCAATTTAAATACAAACAAAATGAAAAAATTACAATTATCAGTTATATCGCTTATAGTAATAAGCATATTATTTTTAGGTTGCGAAAAAAGTTTATTTTTTATTGAAGGACAAGGTGATATAGTTACTAAAACATTAACTTTATCAGATTTTGATGCAATACAGAATAATAATTCAATAAATGTAGTTATTAATCAGGGCGAAACGCAGGAAGTTAGAGTTGAAGGACACCAGAATATTATCGACAGATTAAAATTAGATGTATCTGATAAAACATGGAAAATTGATTTGTTGCGTGGAAATTACAGAAATATCGAATTAACTGTTTACATTACAATTCCAACCTTAACAAGTGTAAATTTAAACGGTTCTGGAAATGTGGAAATTGGTTCATTTCAGGATTTAACATCTTTACAATTAGAAATTAACGGAAGCGGAAATATTGAAAACACCGACAATATTACTTCGCAAAATATTAGTATTGATATTGCAGGAAGTGGTTCATGCAAATTAAATGCAATTTCAACAAAATTAGAAACAAGCATTTCGGGTTCAGGTGATATTTCTTTATCAGGAACAATCACTAATCAGATTGTTGAAATTATTGGCTCTGGAAAATATTTAGCTTTCAATTGTTTAAGCGATAATGTTGAAGTTTCAATATCTGGTTCGGGTGATGTTGAAGTGTTTGCAAACAGTTTACTTGATGTAGCTATTGCCGGAAGTGGAAATGTTTATTACAAAGGTACTCCAAACGTAAAAGTAGATATTTCAGGTTCAGGTACAATAATTGGGAAAAATTAAATTTTCTAATCATACCAACAAAAAACCTTTCATATAACATGAAAGGTTTTTTTTATTTTTAATTTACTGAAATTGTTTTAAATTCAATCATTATATACTAAATTGCTTGAATAATTTGGAGTTTATTTTAAACACGAAGGCACTAAGACACTAAATTAAAATACTTTGTGTCTCCGTGTCTTTGTGTTCAATTATAAATTATTTAAACATATTAGTATAAATGACTAAAAACTACCAAAATGTCATTCAGTCTGTAAGAAATGTATGTATCAGTAAATTTATAAAATGTTTAATAGGCTAATCCCTAATGTTATGATTTTTAACAAAAATATTGATGAGTAACAAAAAAAAGTAAAAGTCATCGCTATGCGAACTTGCTTAAATTAAAAGCATTAAGTAGATGCAACAAAAATAGCTCTTTGAATGTAAACTGTAATATCATTAACATTTATATTTCAATTAAAGCAAGATTTCATTGAAATGACTTTTTAGTAAGCCTTTTAAGTTATCACAGTATTTGGGTATAGCACAATGTTTAATTAAAAAACTAAATTTAAACATTGTGTCCACTCCTAAAAGTATTAATTTCTATGCCTTGTTTTCAACTATTTAAAAATTACATTTTCATGTTTACTGTTTTTTTTTGTTAACTTTTTATATTAAAGACAAAAAAGTCTGAAATATTTTTTACATTTGTCGTGTTTAATCAAAATTTAATAACTATGTACAATTTACTAAAAGGGAAAAAAGGAATTATATTTGGAGCATTAGACAGCAATTCAATGGCTTGGAAAATTGCGGAAAAAGCTCACGAAGAAGGTGCAGAATTTACTTTATCAAATACGCCTCTGGCTTTGCGTTTTGGCGAATTAAATGAACTTGCACAAAAATGCAATTCCGAAATTATTCCCGCAGATGCAACTAGTGTTGAAGATTTGAATAATGTTTTTAAAAAAACAATGGAAAAATTCAACGGAAAAATAGACTTTGTTTTACACTCAATAGGCATGTCGCTAAACGTAAGAAAAAAAAGAACTTACGACGATTTAGATTACGATTATTATATGAAAACAATTGATATTTCAGCAATGTCGTTTCATAAAATGTTACAAGTAGCATATAAACTTGATGCTATAAATCCATGGGGTTCTGTTGTTGCATTATCTTATGTTGCTGCTCAACGTACTTTATTCAGATACAATGATATGGCTGATGCAAAAGCAATGCTCGAATCTATTGCCCGAAGTTTTGGTTATATTTATGGACGCGATAAAAAAATAAGAGTAAATACAATCTCTCAATCTCCAACTTTAACAACTGCCGGAAAGGGAGTTAGTGGTATTGATGCTTTGATGGATTTTACCGAAAGAATGTCGCCACTAGGTAATGCAACCGGTGATGAATTAGCCGATTTTTGTATAACTCTTTTCTCAGATTTAACTAAGAAAATTACTATGCAGAATCTTTTTCACGATGGCGGATTTTCAAATATGGGTATGAGTGCTAAGGCTATGCACGTGTACAATAAAAGTCTCGAAAATTGTGTTGATTGTGATTAACAAATTTATAAATTTAAACCACTGTATGTCATCGTGGAACGAACTCGTGGGTATCTGAGATGTATTCAAAGTTGTAAATCTGAAACAAAAAAGTTATATTTTGATATTCATATTTACAACTTTGTGCTCTTCTCTTTTTTCCACAAGTTCTTTCTAAGATGACATACAGGGTTTTATTTTCATTTATAAATTTCAACCCTTAATTCGCATATATTTCTATTAATATTTAAAAACACCATATTAAACTTGATGCAAATTGATTTACAAGCTTATAACTCAATTGTCATCCCGAAGGGAACTTGTGGAAAATATATTTTTTGCTATCGCTCAAGAGAAAAGTTCGGAAAAAGTACACAAGTCAATATGGAAAGATTTAATAATAAAAACTTATGCTTTTCAGATTTACTTTTTATAACTTTACTGCATACATCAAAGAGTTTACTCCCAAAAGGTCGTGAGAAAAGTTCCTTCGGGATGACAGTTTGGTTTGTTTACCAATATTTTATATCTATAAAATTATTTTTATAAAAAATACTTAACCACTGTATTAGGGAATAGGACATTTTTCTTTTTAAGTTTCCACTGCCTCTTTGAGGTATTTTCTACCTCAAAGCATTTTATTTCAGGTGAAAAACACTTGAAATAGGCATCATATACTTTAGAATGTAATAGTTTCCATTGAAAGCATGGCAATTGAATTGCTCTGTACATTAAATACTATAGCAAACAATAGCTTGTGCACTCAGAAATGTAATAATATCTATAGTAAACACAGGCAATTGAATTGCTCTATACATTAATTTCTATAGCAAACCATGCTTGTTCACTCAGAAATGCACCTCCGACTACTGCCGCAAAGGCAAGTTGACTCAGAAATATACTTCCGACAATAGCAAACAAGGCTTTTGCAATTAATTTGCATAGATTTCTATAGTAAATGGTCTATGTCTGAACAAATTTGTGCTTGAATCAGTAGTAAATGGTCTATGTCTGAACAAATTTATGCTTGAATCAGTAGTAAATAGTCTATGTCTGAACAAATTTGTGCTTGAATCAGTAGTAAATGGTCTATGTCCGAACAAATTTGTGCTTGAATCAGTAGTAAATGGTCTATGTCTGAACAAATTTGTGCTTGAATCAGTAGTAAATAGTCTATGTCTGAACAAATTTGTGCTTGAATCAGTAGTAAATGGTATATGTCTGAACAAATTTGTGCTTGAATCAGTAGTAAATGGTCTATAGAGCAATTCAATTGCTTGATTATCTATAGAAAATATTAGGTAGAGCAATTCATTTGCATGGATTTCTATTGTAAATGCTTGATAGTTTAATGTGAAGATGTCTATACCCAACCACTTATGGTGCAAGCGTTTCGCTTGTACCCAAAATAAAGCAAGCATCTTGCTTGCATTTTTGTTTTTTTCTGGTTAAACCATGAGGCTTATAGTATTTTTGCTTACAAGCCAAAGGCTTGAAAGAGGTTGCTAGAGAAGTTTGTTTGTAGTTAAGCCAAGAGGCTTAATCTATTTTGCTTCCAAGCCAAAGGCTTGAAAGAGTTTGCAGGGTTAGTTTTTGCTTGGACTGGCAGGGGAGCAATTCAATTGCAAGTATTTTTATAGTAAATAGTTTATGTATTAATTATCAGATAAAGCTGGTGTTAAACCTTGTAAGGTTTCCAAAAACCTTACAAGGTTTTAAGCGAAGCTAATCTTGTGGAATAATGATACTGAAATTGTAAAATGTAAACTTTCTCACGAAGCATAGCGAGTAATTTGTTGAATATTGTTATTTATCTGTATTTCAGATATACTTCATATAACTTAACTACCTATATCCACGAGTTCTTTTCAAGATGACACTTTTTTTTAAATTTTGTTTAGGTGAAAATATTTTCTTAATATTTGTTGATTTTTAACACTCTACCCGAAAGGTTTTAAAAACCTGTCCGGTTTTATTAATCAGGTAAAGCGGGTGTTAAACCTTGTAAGGTTTCCAAAAACCTTACAAGGTTTTAATTTAGGTTTGTCTTTAATGGTTTTCAATTTCTCGGAAGTTTGGAACTTCCGAGAAGTTAATATATCATCAACATATACATAAAATACTGAACTTAACCGCTTCGAGAGTCTTCGACCGCTCGAAGGGTTATTGTTTTTTTCTGTATTTAGCACAATATATTTCATTTATTTTTCGTTTAAAAATTTTATATTATTATTGCTTACTATGTAGCAATTAATAAATAAAATTTTTAACTTTTTTTTTTTCATTTTTAGCTCACAAACACAGCCGGAAAAGGCTGTTATAAACTAGGGGAAAAAACAAAGCGGAAACCAATGCCGTTGAGGTAGTAAGCCGGGTTGATGTAGTACCGATTAGCAATACGGCAGAAAGAAGCACTGCTGTACCAGCTACCACCACGGTAAACGCGGTACGAACTTGTTGTGAGATTAACAGGATTTTTAACGGCTGCTGAAGTATAATAGGTTGAACTGTACCAGTCGAGGCACCATTCCCATACATTTCCGCTCATGTCGTAAATTCCTAAACTGTTTGCGGTTTTTGTGCCAACTTTGTGAGTTTTGCTGTTGGAATTAGATTCATACCAGGCATAAGTTCCTAACTTTTTTTCGGATGATGTTCCAGCCCATTTTGTTCGGGTTGCTGAGCCTGTCGAAGCACCGCCACCTGCAGCGTATTCCCATTGGGCTTCGGAGGGTAGTTGGTAGGTTTTTCCGGTTTTTTCGGTTAGCCATTTGCAGTATTCGTAAGCTCCGTACCAAGTTACATTAATTACAGGATAATCTTCATAACCCGTTGCAGGTGTCCATTTTGTACCGCTTTGGTGTAAACCCCAGTCATAACTTCCGCTATATGTAACTTTACTATCTTTAATCATTATTTGGTTTGGATAATCGCTGGTAGCTTTGGTTGTACTTTGTCCGTAATCGAAAATAAATTCAGCATATTCGGCATTTGTAACTTCATACTTTCCAATATAATAATCGGTTAAAGTTACCTGGTGTACAGGTTTTTCATCATCTTCACCATCTTCGCTACCCATCATAAAAGTACCACCTTTAACAAAAACCATTTCGGGGAGGTTTTCTATTGTTGTGGTGGTTGTATTATCTTTAATTTCAACAGCTTTTTCAATATAACTTGCCTTAACTTTAAAACAGCAGTTTGTATAATTTATATCGGTGGTTGGGTACCATTTAATATACTTTGTACCGGCACTAATGTTTTTACCAAAATCGCCTTTCAGTTCTTTATCGGGTATTTTTGTAAAATCGTTAGAACACTTCGGGGCAACCCAAAGCTCAACATCAAACAATGTTATTTCTGTTGTGCCGCTTAAAATATAACTTATTATAACTTTATTATCGTCAGTAATAAAACCAACATTTTCAACTTTCTGTGCAAGAGTAAAGATGTTTGTTATCAGAATAAGCGTTATTGTTATTAGTTTGGTTTTCATGTTATATAATTATTTGTTGAATTAGTGGAATTTTAACTTTGACAAATTTTAGAACTTTTCAAAATTAAGATTTTATAATAACGATTCGGAATTCATATTTTATTTTATTTTTTCCTGTCTACAAAAGCCAACTTGAATTGTGCTATAATTTTGATATACACCCTCTTTTTTGAAACTAAACAATAATACGACTTGATAATGATTTTCTTTTTTAGAATACTCAATAGTTTCAACACAATCAATAATTGGATTAGTTGTTATTATATGTTTTGTATTTAAAGTTCCTCCTTCAGAATATGAAATGACAGGACAATTATCTTTTATATTTTCACCTTGAATTGTTGTTGTCTGTAATTGTAAATATTCAGAAGTTTCTACCGAAGTAATAAATGGTGTAATTTCCAAATAATAATTTCTAGGAAACCATTTTGGATAAAATTTAATGTCTATTGATAATTCTAGCTGATTAATCCCAATACTATCACTAATCACAGTTATGGTTGTTAAATTGAGATTTAAATCTTGATGGCTTTCGGAATCAAAATTAAATTTTTCTAGGTAATCACCTTCAACAAACTTATCATAAACTATGGTATCTAGATTTTCATTAATAAACGTATTCACTGATAATTCAATATTATCATCATTAATAGCATTTTCAATATAACTTGCTTTAACTTTAAAACAGCAGTTGGTATAATTAATCTCGGTGGTTGGGTACCATTTTATATACTTTGTACCGGCACTAATGTTTTTACCAAAATCGCCTTTCAGTTCTTTATCAGGTATTTTTGTAAAATCGTTAGAGCACTTCGGGGCAACCCAAAGCTCAATATCAAATAATGTTATTTCGGTTGTACCGCTTAAAATATAACTTATCATTACTTTATTTTCGTCGGGTATAAAAACCACATTTTCAACTTTCTGTGCAAAAGCAATGATGTTTGTTATTAGTATAAGTGTAATTGTTAGTAGTTTGGTTTTCATATTTATATTTTTGGTAATGAAATTATATTTGTGTTTGCATCTATAAACCTTTCAAGCGGTCTGAGACCCTTGAAATGGTTTATTTTTTATATTGTGTTTGTAGAGGCTGTCTCAAAACCCGTCATTGCGAACGATAGTGAAGCAATCTTGTACATTAAAGCTGTAATTTACAGATTGCTTCAAAACTGCGTTTTTCGCAACGTCATTTTTGACAGTTTTGAGACAACCTCTACGTAATCCATAATTTTTGTAAATTTGTTTTTTGCAAAATAAAGTTGCGTTCGTAGAGACGAGGCATGCCTCGTCTTTACCACATTGCCTCGTCTCTACGTGATATACAAACAATTCTATTTTAAAATAACCGTTACCGGAAATTCGGTGATTGATGCCGAGTTTTTTACTACCGGATGCTGTTTGTATTCTGTTAGTTTTTTAACATTTTCTTTCAGGTATAAACTAAGTTCGTCGAAATTAATTACATCGTCTTCATTAACATCTCCATCACCATTTTGCAGCGATTGTAATATTGCGTAAGTAAATGCACCGTGCAGCCATTTTTTATCTTCGTAAGATTTTTCGCTTCCTTCTGATGAATAAATTCCCAGCACACCGGCTTCTTTACGGTCGAGTGTTTTTAGTGCAGTTTCAATACTTAGTGCTGATGCTCCTTTACTTCCCTGTGTTCCAATTCCTCCACTATGGCAAGCATCAATTAAGGTAAGCACACGGCAATTACGCTGCAAAGGGTCGCTTAGTTTTTCGATAGTCTGGTCAATATCGTAAAAATCTAAAGCTGTTGCTCTTAGTTTTGTAACATTTCCATCATAAGGCATTATGTAAGTTTTGTCGGCTTCGTTAAATCCGTGGGACGAAATAAACAAAACCACAACATCGCCCGATGATGGATTATCTTCTAACCAAGTTAAACCGTCAATAATTTCGAGTCGGGTTGCTTTGTCGTTAACCAGCAATTTGGTAAATACTTTGTTGTAAAGCACACCTTCCTGAGATTTAAACAGTGTCTGAATTGATGTTGCATCAGCATCTGCATAAGACAAATCACTGAAAATTACATCATCACTGTTCTGGAAACTGGAGATTCCAATACTCAGTACATAAAGGTTTCGCTTTTTATAATCGGCATTTAAAGCAACAACATTTGGTTTAACAGTTACATTTCGTTTAATTGATGAAGCATTATTGTTAATGTCAGTTGCCTGAATTTCTATTAAATGCTCACCTTCTGCAAGATTAATTGTAACTTCAAATTCGGTATCATAGGTTGTGGTTTCTGTTAATGTTGCCATTGTTCCATTTACAGTAACCGATTTAACTCCCGATGCATCGTTTACAGTTCCGGCAAATTCAACTTTTACAGATGCTTTCAATCCTTTGCTGCCTTCGGTATAGTTAATATAAAACTCTTGGTAATCTGTAGGTAAATCAATTACCAACGAAGGACCTGTTGCATCAATATCTTTTCCGACTATTGATGTATTTACCAGAACTTTAAGTGATGAGGCAGTACTCGTAGCTTCAACTGATTTTACAGTTTGTGCATGCAGAGATGTGAAATACAAAATAAAAATGGTGCAAATTGTTATTGTTTTCATAAGCTTGTATTTTTTTTGTTTCCATTATTGTTTAATTGTTAAAGTGTACTAAAACTGTTAAAAATGTTGTCATTGCGTTGTACGAAGCAAAAGACAACCACGTTTCATTGCGAGGCACGAAGCAATCCGTTGGAGTTTACCCAAAAAGGTAACATTATTGCACAACGGCAACAAAACCCGGAAAGATTGCTTCGGCTATCGCCTCGCAATGACGTGGTTGTAGTCAACAGATTGCTTCGGCTATCGCCTCGCAATGACGTGGTTGTAGTCAACAGATTGCTTCGGCTATCGCCTTGCAATGACGTGGTTG
>Ga0316608_1001163_pt1 | contig 10846 bp, 7 predicted proteins | sample MIS2016152B_MG_FD_207673 | JGI IMG/M metagenome (GOLD analysis project Ga0316608, IMG submission 207673) | Microbial mat bacterial communities from Middle Island sinkhole, Lake Huron, Michigan, United States - MIS.2016.152B | ecosystem: Environmental > Aquatic > Freshwater > Lake > Sediment... | reverse complement strand
TCCAATTGTTCAATTGCTGAAACATCATACTTTGTGCGACCTTTTGGTGCTTTTGAAGGAAATTCAACAACCTTTGTTTTGCAAGTATCCCAATCCTGACCAACCTCTGGCTTTACAGGATATCCAAGTTCCTCACAAACTTTCACAAGAGGATCATTTGCATTGATTCGAACACGCCTGATGTAGTATGGTGAATGAGAATAATGAATACCGCTTGAAACTCCTGCTAATTGACTAAGTGTTCCTTCTGGCTTAACAGTGGTAATGAGCATTGGTTTGTTAAGTCCAAGCGCAGTAGCATATGAATCCGCAACTTCACGGGCATATGTTTTGAGTTCATTTAAAAGATTATTTTCACGAACTTCTGTCATATTAGTTGCATTAATCATATCTTGCCATCCTGTAACAGAGCATCCAAGAAGACGATCAGTGTTCTGAACATGGTTCCATTCAGGAAGTTCAAGTTCTGGTATTGTCATTCTGAAGCCCGCACGAACAGAAAGTTTCAATGCTTTTCTCAATCCAACAATATCAAGCGTGTTATCTGAAAGAACAAATGCCATAACATTGACAGTAGTTAGATTGCAAAGACCTTTTGACCTGAGAAGTATTTCTGCACATGGATTAACCCCTTCAAATCCCTCTCTTCGCTTACTACCTGCGACATCATTAACAAATGCGGGTTCTCCTGAATACCTCATTTGTTCAATTTGCCAATGAAGTTTTTCACGGGATGGCTTGTTCTTGTAATAGATAGAGTTATTTGACATTTGTCTGTGAAGCAAATCAGCATTTGTAATCCACTGACCTTCTACTTGCCTGTACAATTCAGATTTTGCCTTAATACATTCTTCATCATCTGAATCAAAAAGTGCAATTTCGGCAGTTCTTCGCACTCCACCAACAACAACACCTTCACCAATAATGTTACAAATATCAAGAGCATCAATAGGCTTCATCTTCTTATTTCTATTAGAATCAGAAACTTTCTTAATTACAGCATCAATCTTTGAATACATATTCATCAGTGCTTCATGACCAGATGCAGTTCCACCAAAAGTTTTCAATTTTTCGCCTTGTGGACGAACATTGTTGTAATCAAAAACAATTGTGTTAATGTGCTGATAATCATTTTTTGTTGCGATTTCAAGGAAGAATTTAAGACCATCTACCCATCCAGTTTTACTATCACCAACAATAATTGTTGCAGTAGAACCATTGAATTTAATAGATGTCATGTCTTCACGGAAATCCTTGTGCGTGGCTGTATATTTCTTATGGATTACTTCAAATGTACTGCGGAATTTCGGGATTTGAACAACATCCTCTTTTAGAATACGGACACCAACGCCACAACCAAGCATGAGAAGATAAAACAATTCAACAAAATCTTCAACTTTTCGAATTGTGGTGAAAGAACAATTGAAGTTTGCTATTGGATATTTCAGTGCAACTTCTGTTCCACCAACCCACATTGTTCTTCCAGAAAGAAATTGTTTGAGGTTAAACATGTTGTCATATAGTTCTTCTGCTTCTTCTCTGGTTGTTGTTCCAGTGATTGAACAGTTGTATTCAACTGATCTGCGAACAGTTTCATACCAACGTTCTCTTCTTCCTTCATCTTCAAGCCATCTTGAATATGTGCGGTAGTATACAAATTCTCCTAATTGATTCATTGGGTTCGCCATATGTTTATATTTACTGATGAAGTCATCTGTCAGCAGTGATGTTTTATTTGGCTTTTTTCGATTCTTTGTTCTTGTTTCACGATACAAAATATACTTCTTTGCGACATCTTTTCTAATAGAATTAAGCAACTCATCCTCAACCATATCTTGGATTACTTCAACTGACAAAGTTGTTTCATTAAGCAACATAATTCGTTTTTGTAATGATTTAGATATTTCTGTAGAGAAATTATCAGAAATATTACCAGTTTCTGCCATTGCTAATTCGACTGCCCTCTTAACTCGCATAATGTCAAAATCTACAACTCTTCCATCACGTTTCTGAATCTTCAAAATAACTATCTCCATTCTTTCTATATGTTTTTTACATTATTGTTATAGTAAAATCCAGTATCCTTCAGAAATTGCCGTCCTCACATCGTATGCGGTGTATGATGTTTCATTAAATCCCATGCTACCTGTAAATTCTTCAGATTCATTTGATTTCCAAGAAATGAAATAGGTGTTTTCATCAACCTTTGTAGCCAAGAAATGAATGTTGTTGCAAAACATGGATGATCTTGTAAGCGTCTTATTCCCCAATCTGAATTGAAAGTCTCTCATTGGTATCGCATCTGGTTCTACATTTTTTACTACATCATTATACAATTTCCTTTCTTTAACTCCAAAAATTGATTTCATCTGAATCACGTTTTTCTTGATTGTCTTTAACGACGGAAATGAAATAACATTGTTTAGGCTCATGTTGTATGTTGACATGCTTTTCTCCTTTGAAATTTATGAGGTCCGGGCCGTGATTGAAGTATACCACCCGGACATCAATTTGTCAATCTTTTATACTTGCTCGTTTAAAACGGAACATTATCTCTGATTTCAACAAGCAGTTCTTTCAAGAATGTGGTTTTCTTTGAGATATTGGTTGTTTTTGTCGCATGTCTAACTGCCAAATTTTCCCCAACCAACACACAGTACTTTTCTGCGCGAGATATAGCCGTATACAACATCTCAGCGGTCAACATTTTGTATGCTGAATAATCCATTCCAATAACAACCGTATTACATGAACTACCTTGCATTTTGTGAACAGTGATAGCATACCCAAGTTGGATTGAATTCCACATGTCTTTTGTCAGATAAATTCTTCCGATGTCTGTAAAATTAACAACCATTGCACCTTCTTCAATATTGATCTTGTCAATGACTCCGATTGAACCGTTGAAGATAGGAACTACTTCACCCTTCAGATTGGTAGTTTTATAGTTATTTTTTGTACAAATCACCTTGTCTTTCTCTTTAAGTTTGTATTTTTTGTCTTTTGAAAGTGTTAATTCAATTGCGTTTTCACCCTCACCATTATGGATTGCCTGAATAGCATTGTTGATTCGATACGTCGAGATGTCTCCACGTTCCTTCTGCGGAACGATTACCTGAATTCTCATTGGGTCACTCCCAACTTCAATCAGTTGCTTCTTATAATGGTCAAGAATTCTAAGGAGCGTTGATAGATTCTCTTCAGAGATATCAAGTTCTAAGTCTTGTAATTCTCCAAGAACTTGCTTTCCAGTAAATGTCTTTGTGATGATTTGCTCATTATTTCTAACTTTGATTGATTCTGTAATGATTGCTGACTTTTGTGCTTGCCTATGGATTTTGGTAAGTTTGATAACTGGAATTTCTTCGCTGTTTAGCAAATCATGAAACACATTACATGCTCCAATGGATTCCAACTGACCATGATCCCCAATTACAAGAAGTTTTGCTCCTGTTTTAATTGCAGAAATCAAAGAGTAAAACAAGTCTCCGCCAATCATAGATGCTTCATCGAGAATGATAATATCATACGGAAGAGGATTATCCTTGTTATATTCATACGGACTTGTTTTTTTCCCATTCGCATCTTTATTTCCAGATGGGTTATATCCAAGCAGTCTATGAATTGTGGAAGCCTCATATCCAGTAAGTTCAGACATTCTCTTAGCCGCACGTCCTGCCAATGCAGTCTGTGCAAATGTGTATTTGTTACCAAGAACAGCAATCATCGCTTTTGTAATTGTCGTTTTGCCCGTGCCACCAAGGCCCGTCAACACTGTGAGATTGTTCTTCAGAACTTTTGACACTCCGGCTTTCTGCTCGTCAGTGTATTCAAATCCTATGTTTCCTTCAATTTTTTTAACAGTATCTTCCCATCCGGTGATGTCATAGATTCCACCACCATATTGAATTCGAATCAACTCTTCAGCGATCCTATGCTCAAGGTTGTAATAGCGTTTCAATCCAATTCGCTTATGATCTTTTGAGAACCATAAGTCCATTCCGTTCATTACAGATCCAATCAGATTAAGATGTGTTCTCTCAAGTCCAAGTTCTGTCATGCATGAAGAGATGATGAAAGATGTTTCGTTCCAAGAGTTTCCCATCATTGCCTTTTCATCAAGGATATAATTTATGTATCCCTTAATTCTAACAGTGGAACCATTTGCGATTCCTGCTCTAATAGCAAACTCGTCCGCACGTTTAAATCCGATTCCTTCAACATCCTCACACAAAATGTATGGATTTTCCTTGAATGCGTTGATAAGCAAACGTGGATTTCCATATGTGTTACATAACTTCTTAATCATCAAATCTGTAAGTCCTAGAGCATCAAGTTCTACATATGCTTCAGAGTAGTCAACGGTGTCTTTAAACCTATGAATGATTTTTGTCGCAGTAGTGATTTTTATTCCTTTGACCTTCATCAGTTTTGCAGTGTCCTCTTCCCTGATGATATCAAAAGGATTCTCATACATAGCGTACAGATTATCCACAACATTTTCGTTTAAAATGTGAAGTAGGAATTTTTTCTGATCTGTAGTATTTGAAAGTCCGGCACACTCATTAATGAATATAATGTTGTATTGCATTCCCCATTTCGGATCGTCTACCTTCTTTGCAATGACATTATAGGTAGATGATTTATCAAGGTCTGGAACCGTTCCTTTGAGAGTAAACTCCCCGTTTTTCGTTGTTTCAGGCATGTCTCCTTCAGTCAACTCAATAAGTTCTGCCTTGAAAATACAGAACCCTCCAGAAACACCAAGCGCGGTAGTGGGGAAAATAATAACTCTTGGCTTGATAACGCATTTCAAAATATTGTTTTCGCTCATTTTTTTCCTTCCTTTTGGTCTGTGGATATGTTAATCCAATCTTCAAGGATAAAGTTGAAGTCAACATCAGACTTCACACGTTTTCCAAGTTCGTTCTTAACGTACTTCGGCTCTTCTTTTATTTTCCGAACACATATTATATCCTTCTCTTTCATACGCTGATTTCCAAACAACTTTTCATCAACAATACGTACTCTCTGTATAGATCCATCTTTCAGATGGTATAGCATCAAGTATGGCTTCGACTTAAATTTGTCATATGATGAGAATTCAATTTCAAGAACGACACAGTAATCTTCTTTCATCGAAGGAATTGTGGTAACTACATATTCCAAATAATCAATTTCATATGCTACCTGTTCAATCAGTTTGATAGATTTATTTTCGACAGTGTCCCATATCAATCGCATCATTTTTAGATTGTCAATGTTTTTATATGTTTTTTCTGTTTCTTCTGAACATTGATAAATTATTGATTCGTGAATGTTGATTTTTCCTATAACTTCTTTCTTTATAGACTTTGAACTTCCAAATTTCCGATACAGTTCAACTATGTTAGTAAGTTTTTGATTCCTTCCGTACTCTTCGAAATAGTTTAGTCTAATCAATATATCTAACTGCCTTGAATTTATAGACAGTGAATCAAGAGATTTAAGAAGTCCGATGAAATCAGATGGTTTGTTTTGTCCAAGTTCGTATAACTCGTCTGAAACAGTTTGATTTAGAAACTTTATACTGAGGATTGATTGATTGATTCTGTTATTTTCAGGTTCAGAAACAAACTTCCTATTGTCATTTCCAAATCTAATATCTCCAATTTCAATCCCAAATCCTCTTGTCATCTCTTGCTTGAATAACGCAACCTTTTCCTTGTCTTTCTTATCAGAATAATATTGAAGCATTACTTCATAGAACTCAAGAGGATAGTGTGCCTTTAGATACGCTCCATATACCGAATCCAAGGCTACACAATATGCGTGAGAAGCGTTGAACCCATAACCTGCGCTATCATCAATGATTTGCCAAACTGTCTCACTCATCTCAACCGCACGTTCCTGAGTTGTTGTGTTATCACCTTCAATAATCTTTCCAGAGAATCCTGTTACGAATCTTTCTTTCAGCGGCTTAACAACATCAGGTTTCTTCTTGGCAATTGCCTTGATGATACTGTATGTCTCGTTTCTGTCGAATCCTGCATAGGCAAGTGTTGCCATCATCTGTTCCTGATAAAGAACGTAACTGTTAGGAACTTCTTCTGTCTGAATCAGTTTATCAAACGATGGGATTCCATACGAAAATGGTTCTCTTCCTTCAAAAGTGTAGTACATGCTCTTAAACGATGGGCGAATTGCGGCAATGAATGCTGTGATTTCTGAGATGTTTTTAGGCTTATACTTCATGACTTTCTTCGTTGTAGAATATTTCTCCACCTGATTGATTCCCATTGTCAATCCTTTAGCATAAACACTCCACAATGCATCATCATCTTTGATTGCTTTCAGGAGTTCAATAACGGTGTGAGGTTTCACATTAACTCTTTTGTAAATCAAATCAATCAGTTTTACTACATCAACTTTAAGCAAATCATTTTTCAGAAATTTGTACTTTTCGGCAACTCCCCCATCAATAACAGTAGTGATAACTTCTTTACCCGTTGACTCTGATTTGCATAAAATTAGACCAATTTCTTCTTTAATGTTGCCAGAATATAGTAAATATGCACAAGGATGTTGCTTCCTGTCACTTATCAATCCAAGATACTTTTTACTCTCTTCATAATATGTAGAATATTTTTCATCAATAAAGTCCATGATGTCAATCAGGTCTTTGTCTTCATCATCAGCATATTTCACTTCACGTTCATATGCCTCAATCTGTGATGTTATTTCGTTTTGGATTATTGCAGGAAGTTTTTTTGCTCTTGCATAAATCTTGAAGGCTGATGCTTTCCTAAATGTTCCGAATGCAATCATAGGATATGAATGTCCATCACCAAGAATTTTACGTTGTGCTTCTGCAAAGATTGAAGGGTCTGACACGTTCATGTCAATATCTGGTAAAGATTTCGTCTCAATTATACGTGTTTCAGATATAAAACGCTCTGCATAAAGTTTTACAGGAGCAGATATTCTATCAACTTTTGAAAATCCAAGCAACGTATTAGTGTAGAAGGAGGAAGCCGATCCTCTCCCGCTTGCGGTTATTACTCCTCCGTTTTTAACAGCCTCTTTTACTATTTCATAATCAATTAAGAAATAATCAGCCATTTTAGTATTACAAACACATCTTACTTCATCTCTAATTTCATTCCTGTAATGCTGATGTAGTTCTTTTGGAACTTCTTCTTTAAATACATCCCATTCTTTCATGATGATTTTCTTGTATAGAGAATTTTTTTCCTTTTGTGTCATGTTTGGATACAAAGTCGGCAACTTTATGTTCTTATCAAACTCAATATCCTCGAATTCCCGAAAGACAAGAGTGTTTCGTATTGCGGAACGAATCTCATCATCATTCAAGATTCCTTGTTCAACAAATCTGTGATATGCTGTGTCACCGTCAGGGTAGTCCATGAACCATCCATCTTCTTCATCATAATGAACTCCCTTCGCCTGAAGGACTATCTCACGTTCTTCTGCTTGATGAGGATAGATGTAATGGGAATCACAGCCCATGATCATCTGTATATTATACTTCGTCGCTAATGCCCGTACTTTTGTGTTTAACACATTCTGCAACTCAGTATGATGATACTGGACTTCAAGGCAGAAGTTGTCTCTAAAGTGATTGTGGAGCCTCAAAACAATATCATCAATATCATCATATTTCTGTACAATTCTCTTTTCAAACTTCACTACATCTGCTTTTGTTTCAGGGAAATCAACACTTTCATTCTCGTCTTGTTCAGTTTTCTCAATTGCAATGCCATCCAGTTTTACCTTCTCCGTTTTAAAGAAGAACGCTACGCAAGCACTGGTTAAAAACACATCATTTGGAGGAAGACTGAAAATCAGTTCAAGATCAAGCCTTGGGCGGTAGTAGTATCCATCAATATTTGCTTCTGAAAGGATTCTGTTGATTGCTTTCCTGCCATTCTCGTTTCGTGCAAAAATACAGATGTGATTATTGGCACGATCCTGTGTGTGCCTATCTTTAACCCAATATGCTTCGCATCCAAAACGAAACTTCAACCCATATTTCTTTGCAATGTCATAAACATCGTAATATCGTCCTTGGTATCCATGTTCGCACGATGAGAGGGTCTTATGACCCAACTCAACCGCACGTTTTGCATAGTCGGCTTTTGTCATAGCAGAGTCTGGAACGAAAATATTAGAATCCGATGAATGGATATGATAGTTCTCAAATTCAAACATTACTTCACCACTTTGTTTCTTTTTTGCTTACTTTCCTAATTCGTTTCATTGTGGCTTTCAGCCACTTCTTGTATTTGTAAAAAGAGAGCATGTCAAGAATCATTCCTTTGTTCTCAAACATTATAATGTCTGCATGGATCTTATATCCAATACCATTAATCCCATGCTCTCCAAAATAACTTCCTCCCCAACGGTCATCAAATCTCCATTTGTCATATTTGTAAAATTCACGAATAAACGTGTCGAAATCACCATTTCCGAAACTTGGAGTTGACTCAACAACCATTTCTCTGTGAACTTGCCACGGTATAAGAAGAATTATTGTAAGAAATGCTACAATGATTACCACGTACATTAAAATAGTAAGACTTGAAATTAACATCACACTTCTCCTTCTACTCTGAAAAAATAGTTGCTTTGATAACTGTGAAGACAAACAATAACATTGCTGACGATAATTTCATTCTTCCTCTTCATTTCCATCTTCGATTGCTGTCATAAACTCTGCTGTAGCACCGCAATCTGGACATGACAGTGTTGCAATAATACCATCTCCGTCCATTCCATAATCTTCAAATGAAAAGTCACATCCCCAAATCATTTCGCCACCGCAAAACCAACAATATGTTTTAATCATAATTCAGTCCTCGTTTTCATTATTGTTTTTACTATTTTCAATTGCTTCTGCCAGAGAATTAATGTGATACAGGAAACTGATATCCTTGTACTGAAATTCAACGTGCAATCCATAGCATGAAATAAGTGCGAAACACATGATAAATCATACAAAAAATCCAAACATATAATCCTCTTTCACTCGCAATAATATGCGATAAACTCATTCTTTGTGATTGGCATCCAGACACGAATTCCATTGTCTTCAATCATTACGGCAATCTGGTCATGAACCAAATCTATGTTGTTGATTTCTTTTTTACTTCCCAAATTCTTCATGTATGTCCATTCAACTGCTTTGTTGGCAATGGATGAAAACCTGAAGTCTGGCTTTATAAATCTTTGAAAGAATGGAATCATGGTTTTCGGAAGTTTATGTTCAAACATCATTGATATGTAACTCATAACTCTTGTATTTTCCGTGTATGTAGACTTCGGATTTTTTGACTCTTCAATCTTTGTCAGCATCATAGTACCGTTAAAATTGATTGTTCCCGTCATCGTCATAGCAACCCCAATTCTTTCATCCAATCTGCGTCTTCGCCAAGGTCAGCATTCTCAGGTTTCTTAAACAAATCACGATTATCAAGAAAGTCTTTGTAGCAAGGACATACTTTCGGAGTGTATCCGCATAGATTGGAACAGAAGAATGTGTCTCTGTCTGAAAGTACTTTCTTCCATATTCCGTCATCGCCGGACTCTTCAAATTCTATTTCCTTTTTTACTATATCGTTTATTGTTTCAACGAATTCGTTTTGCAACTTATCAATGTTTGTTTGGTTGATTGGTACGTCAACATAACAGTCTTCAATTGTAAACTTGTTCTGAACTTCTGTTGGGAATAATGTCATGTCATTGGAACGCATTGCCCTTGTCAAGATATCCGCTGTTTCATACTCGTCAATTCCAATATCTTTCATTGCAATCTTGATTTGTGCTTCAAGTTTTTCTACGATTCCATTCCGTTCTGAAATCATTGTTTTAGGCTTTCCATTTTTCTGAAAGAAAGTAATGGACGCATACTTCAGAAAATTCCATCTGCATCTGATGTTTTCAAGAGGTATTCCTCCCTGATTGAGTCCAAGAGCGTATAGTATCAACTGTCTCCCTTCCTGCAAAATTTTCTTCTCTCCGCTGTATACTGTAGATGACTTATAGTCAGTGATGATATATGTCTCAGATTCCTTGTGGACTGCGTCAATATACCCAATGAAAATGTTCTTACCAACCTGAATGACAATTTCTTTTTCAGTAAGTATCTTTGCGCTAAGCGGTTTGTAGTTCAGGAAAAAATGACGAATGCACTCAAAATATTTCTTTGACATGCTCTTGTTCTTCTCTGCATCTGAACGGTCAAATTTCATGTCTTTCTCATTCACATCAAGAATGATTGCATTTGCCATGTGTACCATGTCATCATATTCAATCTTTCCCAAATAGAATTTTTCAAGGATGTCATGAAACTCAGAACCCAGTACAGAGTAGATTGAAGTCCTCAATTCTTTCAGTCGCTTCACATATTTTAGGAAATATGAATACGGACAGCCAATGTATGTATTCACCCTACTGAACGACCAAATCCTATCAACGCCATACTTTTCTTTTAGGGCAGATATGTCAGTCCCTCTTGCCATTTCTTCTCCTTTATTTTATACTTGATTATCTATTTTGTCAAGTACACTTGCTTCCTATGTTCCAATAATTGAAAATAAACATCCATTCCTCTATCTATAGGAGCATCTTTCTCGCCGAGAAGATTATCCGTATCAATTATGTAACTTACATTTCGCATTGCTTTGAATCTTTTACAGGTTTCAATAACAAACTCTTCTTGAATGTCTTTGTCATATGCGATCACAATATCAACATCAAGAGATATTAGTATTGATATATGTTCGTGTGACAATTCATGGCTTCCAACTGCAACCGTATTGAAAATTTTCATAGTGTCTGCTTTCAG
>Ga0316608_1001161_pt1 | contig 10853 bp, 10 predicted proteins | sample MIS2016152B_MG_FD_207673 | JGI IMG/M metagenome (GOLD analysis project Ga0316608, IMG submission 207673) | Microbial mat bacterial communities from Middle Island sinkhole, Lake Huron, Michigan, United States - MIS.2016.152B | ecosystem: Environmental > Aquatic > Freshwater > Lake > Sediment... | reverse complement strand
GATTTGCCTACTTCATCGGTTGAATAATTATCTGCAAGTGTTTTTAACGAAGCTTTAAATGCTTCTAATCCTTGAGTTCTACCAATTGCAAATGTTTTTAGGTATTTAAATTTTTGTATGATATTACTAGTTGAATAAGTTGAATCGGCATAATTGCAATTTTTTAATACTGCAAAATAATCTCTATTTGAAAATAAATTATAGGTTTGTGTATATAGTGCATTAACACTAGCTGCTTCTTTTTCTAATTCATTAAAATAATTTGGATTGGTTAATATTTTAGCATATTTACTGTCAGGATAATTGTTTACAATTAGGTTTTTATATTTATCTGACTTATTGTTATTCATTAATTTACAGCAAATATATTGATCGTAATACGACAATAATGTTAATTCGCTTTTTGGAAAACGAGTGTTGAATTCCTCATAAGTTTTTATTGATTTTTCGCAATTATTAAAGCGTTCTTTGTAAATATATCCAACATTAAAAAGAGCTTCTTCTATTTTTGCATTAGAAACTTTTATTAATGAATCATTTACTGGAATCTCTTTTAAATAATATGCTCTACTTTTATTGTTACTTGCTGCCGTATTTTGAGTGCTTGCAGTAGCAGAAGTAGAGTCGGGTGATAAAACATTATCATCATTTGCTGTTTGCTCAATAGCAACAACTGCTTTGTTTTTTCTACGCCAATTATCTTCAAAAGCTCTACGCCCCCATTTTCTGGTAAATTCTGCTTGTCCAAGTGCCACAGTTGCTGGATTATAAAAATACCATTTCCCTCCTGTATTATTGTTGTTATTTTGATTACTTTGATTGTTTTGATTAAATATAGCGGTATTTAATTGCTCTTCTTGTTGTGCAATTCGTAAACGTTCTTCTTCTTTTTTAAGAGCTTCAATAATATTATCTATTAATTTATTACGATCACTTAAACTCATTTGAGCTACTTTTTGCAAACTGTCTTCTCTCTCAACAATATTAAGGTTTTTTACTAATTCTGTAAGATCTTTTGACTTTTCTGATATTTTCTGATATCCAGCATAATTTACATTTAAATAAGCCATCGTACTATCATAAAAAGCTTGTGCCTGCTGATAATTTGGTTGTGAATAATAAATATCGGCAATTGCTAAATATGATATAGCTTTTTGATTGGTATTACTCACACTATTTTTTACCGATTCTTTATAATAACTAATTGCTTTTTCAATATTGCCTTCAGCCTTTTCAATATTCCCTAATGCGTAGTATATCTGATCTTTATATTCAATATTTTTTTCATCTTTTAACATTTTAGCTAATTGCCTTTTTATTTCTTTGCCTTGACCAGAGTTAACATCATAAAGACTAGCTCTATTGATTTTTGCATTAAAAGACATTTCGTAAGTTGGTGTTAATTTAATGACCTGAGCATACATTTCCGAAGCTTTATTTGGTTGATTGCTTCTCTCGTAAAGTTGAGCCATAACAAAACAATAACGAACTTTTTCTTTTTTCTTTTTTGATAAATCAATAGCTGTTATTAAATAAGACTGTGCATCTTCATATTTTTTCTGTTTAAGATAATTATCGGCATAAATTGCAGATAAATCACTTTTAAGCCTTGATGGAAAATCTTTGTTTCCTTGGGCTTGCTCTAAAACTTCAATAGCTTTGCTATATTTTTTTTCTTGATTATATGTTCTTGCAAGCCAAAGCATAGCATCAAATTTCAAATCACTTTCTTTGTATTGTCCTATAATATAAGAAAACACATCTTCTGCGGGTTGAAAATCATGTTTGTAAAAATGAGCTCGTCCCATCATCAAGTAGCTATCATCAATCCAATTACAGTATTCTGTTTTTTCAAAAAAAGCTTTTTGCTTAGCTGACTTTTTTCCTCTTCCGCCTTTTGGTTTTTCTGTAATTGAATGAATTTTAACTGCTTTAGATCCTTTTGTAATGGCTAAATCCATATCTGGAAATACAGATTTAGATGATGCTTCGTTTTCATAAGCAAACAAAGGTAAAACGGCCATATAATCATCTTTAACGGTAGTATTGATTGTTTTAACTCCTTTTTTCAATCCTTCTCTACCATTAAAATAAACATTATAATGTGATGTGAGATTATGATAAGACCTTGTAAGTACAGTGTTTTTCTTGTTGGTGCAACTAATAAAAATTAAGGTTACAATTCCAAAGAAAGCTATATTTCTTAATATCTTTTTTTTCAACGTATCTAAAATTTAACAATTAACTTAATTTCTACAAAAATATTTTATTTTTTTGAAACTTTTTTAAAATTAGCTATTTGATTTTCAAAGAAAGAGATAATATTTATAAACTTACTATTTGTTTTTCCCAGCTGTTTTTCCAGGATCAATAACCAAATTAACTTGTTGTGATTTTAATGGTTCTAGTTTTGACTCAATAAATGCATCTTTCCAAACTAAATTCATGTTTGCATACTGCATATCTATTATGCTTGAAGGTATTTCATAAAAGACTGTAAATTTGGTGTTTTCACCGCCCCTTAATATTTCTGTTTTTGATTTACTTTTTAAATTAGAGAATTCTCTACCATCTTCTAATTTACAAACTACTTTACTTGGATCAACTAAGGCATAATTATCGCCCGTATAAATACATTTAAATCTAACTGTAGTTAATTTTGTTTCTTTAGTGCAATTTAACATATTTGCCTCAAATGGACCTGCTGTAAAACTATTTACAGAAGGGGGTAATGCAAAATCTGGTGCTGTGTTTACTGTCCCTTTTGCCGAAAGCAAATAAAAACCATTAAAAATTACAGTAAGAGCCTCTACATGAAATTGTTTGTCTCCAGTTACCTTTAAATTTCTAGTTACATAATCTTTTGGCGGAATAATAATATCATCTTTCCCTGGTTTGTATTCTCCGTGCTCATATTTAAAAACCATTTCCGAAGGCTTTAACACAAGGTAATCTGCTGTTTTATTGGTTATTTTAATTTTAATTTTAGTAAATTCCATTTGAGAGTGAGCATCCGATATTTCAATAGTAAATTGATCTGTTTGAATTGGAGCAACATCTCTGTAATGATTTTCGTGCTTTGGATCTACCGTTTTTTGAGCAAACCCAGAAATAATAAAATTACTAATAATTAGAAGTGTAAAAAGTGTTTTTTTCATGGTTTTGTGTTTTTAATTATAATTAATGCTATTTAGTTTTCAATTTTTGTTTAAATTACTTCTTATTTTATGTTTTAATATAAAACTAATTAATTTGCAATAAATAAAATATAATTTTATGCAAGGTATAAAAAAACTTGATTTTTTTAATAATCAATGATATTTGATTTGCAATTACTATTGTTTAATTGAATAAAAACGTATAAATAAAAATGACTGTAATATGTTATAATAAATCAATTTATCTCCATAGCTTTGTAAGTTTTATTCTTAGCGAGATACATTGCATGTTTGCTGCCGAAATTACTGGAGTAGCAACAGTTGTAGATTTAGTTGTCTCTAAAGTTTTATCTTATAATGCAATGCTTGCAACTTGGTTGTTGTATTTTGTTAATTCTTCTTCCGAAACATTGTTTGGCGACCTTTAAGTGAAAATAAAGTAATATTTTAGAAAAAAATATTTACTAAAAAAACGGTAATTAATCCAAGTGCATATCCTACATATATTTGAGCTGTATTGTGTTGATTTAATTTTAATCGAGAACTACCAATAATTCCTGCAGTAATTATCACGCAAATTAAACTAGTTTCTACCGAAACGGTTAATTTTACAGATAAAGCCAGTATTAATCCTGTTAATCCGCCTATTCCTATCATGTGAGCACTAATTTTCCAAAACCAATTGATTATCAAAGTTAAGGTTAAAACGATTAATGACGATAAAATATATAATGTAATTTGATAAGGCATTCCTTGTGCCCGTAAAACATAAAAACAGAAATAATAAAAAATAGCTGTTATAATCATTGGTGCAAATCTTTCTCTCCGTTCTTCCATTTGAATATTTTTAACTAAATTCCAGTATAATAATATAGGAATAAGCGACAAAGGCAGAAAAAAAGTGCTAATAAATACTACAGATATTATAAATAATTTTCCTTCAAATTGTATTAGTGAAAGGTAAGATCCAGAATATAATAGAAAAATTACACCAACAACTGGCATAATTAAAGGGTGAAATATTACTGAAAAAGTGCGTGCAAGAAAATACCACATAGTATGATAATCTGATAATTAGTAATTAATTTTCCGTATTTTTTATTGATTTAAAATTACTATAATTATTCAGATTGCATTGTATTCCAAATAATTTATTAATTTAGTAACTTTGATTAATCAACCTATCAAATGATTGCATTTGAATTAATAAAAGACTTTGTAAATTTATTTTTCCCTAGAAATTGCTCGGCATGTGGAAAAAGCTTATTGAAAAATGAAGAAGTTATTTGCACACAGTGTCTTTATCATTTGCCAAGAACAAATTATCATTTACAAAAGGAAAATCCAATTAGTCAACTATTTTGGGGTAAAGCAAATATTGAAAATGCTACTGCATTTTATTTTTTTAATAAAGGAAGTATTTTTCAAAAATTAATACATAAACTAAAATATCAAGGGCAACAAGATATTGGCATTGCATTAGGATCTTATTTAGGTTCAGCAATGTTAGATTCACCACTATATAAAGATATTGATGTTATTATTCCTGTTCCGCTTCATCTCAAAAGGCAAAAGAAAAGAGGCTACAACCAAAGTGAATGCATTGCTAAAGGAATTGCAAAACATCTTCCATCAATAGTTGACACAAAATCATTATACAGAACAAAGGCAACCGAAACACAAACTAAAAAATCAAGAATGGAGCGTTGGGAGAATGTAGATTCTATTTTTGCGGTAAGAAAAAATCACAATTTATCAAACAAGCACATCTTACTAGTTGATGATGTGATTACAACAGGTGCTACTCTTGAAGCTTGTGCAGAATCGCTTCTTAAGATTGAAAATGTAAAAGTTAGCATTGCTGCAATTGCGGTAGCTCATTAATTTGCTAAAACAATTCACCGTCTATCTTTTATTTACAGATTTATAAAAACCTTCAGTAATAATATCGGAATAAATACTACCATATTTATCAATACACCATTGATAAAGATCTTTAATCTCTTCTTGGTCTTCATTCATCCAAAGAATAAGTTTTTTTAATTCTTTGCCAAACAAAAATCTGTCGAAGCTAACTTTTTGCAAAATAGTTTTAGAAAATTCTAACATAACAGTATGGGTTTAAATTAATAAAAAATACATTAATCTCTTTAAAAAAGCTGTTTACATTAAAATATTATATTTTTATCAAAAAAATAATAATATTACATATCTTTGCTTTTCAATTATTTATACTGTTATATTGTATTATTTGTTGCGTTTATTTTAATGTATTTTAATCTTATTTTTATTCTCCCCAACGAAAAGTTTTATTTGACAATTTAGATAAATCAACAACCCTATCAACAACTGTATTTACAAGATCATCAATAGTTTGCGGATGATTATAGAAGGAGGGAGTAGCTGGGCAAATAATTGCTCCAGCTTGTGTTAATACTTGCATATTATTAATATGAATCAAATTATATGGCGTTTCGCGAGGAACAATAATTAATCTTTTTTTTTCTTTTAGCATAACATCGGCTGCACGAGAAACTAAATCGGTAGAAACTCCTGTAGCAATTCTTCCAAGCATTCCCATAGAACAAGGGCAAATAATCATAATATTGTAGCTTGAAGATCCTGAGGCAAATGGAGCAAAATAATTTTTGTTATCGTAAACTTTAAAAGATTTTTCAAAAAAAGGTAAATCGCCTAATTCGTGTTTCCAAATATCGATAGCATTATCAGAAAAAATAACGGCAATCTCATCAATTTGATTGTTGAGAGATTTAAATTTCTCAATCAAATTTCTAGCATAAATAGAACCGCTAGCACCTGTTATTGCTAAAATAATTTTACTTTTTTGCATTGAATTGATAATATAATCCAGCACTTAATAAATTATTGTATTGCCCTTTATTAGCATAATAAGTTGCACCTCCAGCATGTTCTCTAACTGGTGCGATAGAATAAGATACACGAATATTAAGATATAATTTATTTAAAAAATGATAGTTAAATCCTGCTAAACCACTAATATCTGTTTTATTAAAAGGAGGATCTGCCTCTTCAAGACCATTTCCATCCCTATCTTCTTTTGCGTTAATTAAAACTGCAGCAGCTATTCCAAGCTGAAAGTCAAATTTAGATACTTTATAATCAATCAACAATGGCACTTCTATATAGTTTAATCTAGAAAGGTAATATGTTAAATCTCCATTTTCAGGATCTGCTTCTTTTCGGCTTCCTTTTTGGATATACTTTATTTCCATTTCCATTTTAAATTTTTCGGTGATTTCTCTATTTACGAAACCTCCACCCATAAAGCCACCTTTGTTGTAAGTTCCATGTCCGTCGCCATCTAATTGACTAGCAACAAATCCAAATAAAATTCCTCCATTAAATTTCTGAGAGAAACTTAATAGAGGAATTAAACTAAAAACTAAAATAAAAATATTTTTTCTCATCCGTTTAATTTTCTTATTGTTATACGAATGATTTAAAATCATCCGCTTATTCCATTATCTTTTTTTCTTCGGCTTGATAGATATTGTACTTTGGTTTTGCTTCACACACAAATGCTATTACCGAACAATTTTTTTCTTTATATTTATTATCGACAGTATATGTAAAAGTACGTTTTAATATTTGATTAGCACCTATACTCCCAGAAACAATTGACTGTCCCCAAGTTCCATTAATTCCATCTCGCAATACATGTCTATTTACATAGTTATCTATTACATTAGGAGGATCTATCTCATAATCTGTTTGTTTTGATATTACACTATCTTCGGTCAAATATAATACAAGATTTAATTTGTTGTTTGGAAAAGCTTTAATAAATTTTACTGTAATATTAATAGTAAGATTATTAGTAATGGTATCATAAGTATTTTCAATATCAATATCCATTTCTGGCGGAGTTTCTAAAAGTTTAGCAATAGCTTTTGACCATGTCTCTGTTGTTGTCAATACTAAATTTTCGCCGTAAGGTGTTCTATTAATAATCCCTGCTGGTTGTGGTTGAATATTAAATTCGCCAAAAGAACTCATTCCATTTCCACCTAATTCAAGACCAACATTAGTGGTTAAATCATCTGGAAAATCTGTTGTTGGTCTACCAAACCAACCAGAATGAATAGAAATAGGAATTATATGTTCACAATAACGAGTTTTTAATGAGTCATTTATTAATCTTGCCGCAGCTGGACAGTTTCCACAAGTATGACCGGTATAGTCTTCCAAAAGAATTTTTCTTATTGGATTTGATTCGGTTTCTTCTCCGCACATATTTATGGTTTCAACATAAGGAGCTTCAATTTTATCGCAAGACAACAGTCCTAAAAACAAAAATGAAAGTATGTATATTTTAAAATAATTTATTTTTTTCATCTCTAAATATTATTAAATAATTTAAAAACTGCTTGTTAATGCAATGGTAAGTCCGTTTGATGCTGGAATATTTCTACAAACTCCACCAACACAAATAATTCCAGAACGTTGTTTTCCGTATCCAACTTGAATTCTATTTGATCCTTTGGAGTATCCTATGGCGAAATTATAATAATGAATTTGCATGTCTTTATTTTCATTACCATAGTTATATTGATCTTGTACAGTAAAGAACCAGTTTGGAGATACTGAATATTCTATCATTCCCATTCCCCAATTTCCCATATCTTGTTCTGTAAATAAGCCTTGTACTTCAAAACGCACATTATGGTTTTGGCTTATTTTATATGAAATATCGGCAACTCCAATATTTGCGTAAACATCTTCGTGCCCAAACATATTGCGTATTACTCCATAGTTAAAAATAAGGTTTTGATATGTGAGAATTACTTTTAATTTACTATTAATCTTTTTATTGATTTCAACATTTAAATCTTGGTAATATAGTTCATCTCCAATTTCAAAATAACTTGATTCATATCCAGTGTAAATATCAGTTGGCGTTGTTTTTAAACTATTTATTCTTGAATAATTTACAGCTAAATTAGTTCCATACTTACCACCTAGTAATGATTCTTTCTTAAATTTATACATTACCTCACCTTGAAATCCTATTTCTCCATTTGGCTGACTAGCATAAGGATACATTGCCAATAAGCTATAAGCGTGATTTTTAGAAATTACTGGAATGCAATTAATATTTAAATTAGTAAGATTAGCATCTCTTTCTGAACGAAAGCTCATATTATCTACTCGTTTTGCTGTTAAAAAAACGCCTAATCCTTTTTTAGAATAAGTTGCATTAATAATTATAGCTTCTCCATTTTTATAAATATAGCCATTGTCTGCCGATGGATCATTTATTTTATTGGCATATTCTGCTCCAATATTAAAGCTACCACGAGCAATATTTAAGCGTCCAGCATAAGCACCAACATTTTCGGGCAAACGATAAAATACATCATCGTCTTCTTGGTATTTACTAACAAAACTTCCACCTAATAATACTTGTGTTTTTTTCTCAGAAAGTCTAGTAATAAGATCATTTACTGCTATTTCGCCATCAATACCACGAACAATCCCTTGTCCGTTAATTACTGATGCAAATCCTAATTCATTGTTTTTAAATGCATAACGTTGTTTTCCCCAAATACCTTTAATGTTAAATCCTTTTGCTACTTGATATTTAAGACGAACGCCTTCCATTGCATTATCATATCCAATATTTTTATCTTCGTAGGTTCTGTAAATCAAACCACTTCCAAATTGTTCGTAATAATTACCAACCGTTACTTCAAGAGCATCAGCTTTATAATTTATCCAACGATAAGGAACTCCAATTGCATTATTAATGTTGTTATCATATCCTTTTAATGTGTTCATATAACCTTCAAAACGACCTCCGGCAGAAAAATTTCCTTTTGTGTAAAGCAAATTTAAATAAGAGTTCATTAACATTTTCTCGTTAGGAGCTGTAGCTCCAATAGTAGAATCTGTTTCATAGTATTGTATATCTGTTTGAAAGCTTCCATGAAATTCACCATCTTTATTTTCTTGAGCATTTATTTTGCTCGGTATTACCAACACTAAACATGTTAGTAATATAGATACGACAAATAGTTTCATCTAAAATAAATTAATTAGGTGGATAGTTACTCTTTAATTTCTTCTCCAGCAGCCACTTTTTTGACTATCTCGTAGAGTTTTAGTTCATCGCCTTCGGCAAATACAGTGTGTTGCCAAACAATATTTCCTTTTCCATCAATTAAAAAAGTATGAGGAACATTTACAACGCCCATTGCTCTTTTAAAATCGCCATTAGGATCACAAAAAACTTCATAAGTCCAATCTTTTCCATTTACAAAAGGAGCTACTCTGCTCATGCTTCTTGAATCATCAATAGAAATGGCAATTAATTTTACTCCTGTTTCCTTTTGCCAAGCTTCGTAGTTTTCGGCAATAGCAGAAAGTTCATTAACACAAGGCTTACACCAAGTAGCCCAAAAACTAATAATCATTGGTTTTTCATTATTCGAAAAAGTAGATGTATTTATTTTCCTTCAAGATCTTTAATATCGGCATTTGCTATTTTGCTTTTACTATTTTGCGACATAGCAATAGTTACGACTAAAAATAAAATAAAAAAAGACAATGTTTTTTTCATAAAGATAAATTTAATAGATTATCACAAATCGATTGCTTAATCGGTTTAGTTGTGGCGTTAAGCAGCTTTTGTTAAAGCAAAGTTAAAAATAAATATCTACAAATGCAAATACATTAATATATTGATTGCTTTAGCTTTTTATAAAAGTAAATAAGATAACTCGATAAAGAAAATAAAGGTTGCCTTCAAATAATTATTATTAGTAGTAAATTATAATTGTTTGATAAAATTAATTTTTACTACTAGTAAACTATAATTTTACTTCTTAAGATTTCACTTCCTTGAAGTTCTATTATATATATTCCGCTTGATAAATTTTCACGGTTAATAATTACGTTGTTGTTTTCAATGTTTTTTATAATACGAACTAATTCTCCGGTAATAGTTGTTATTAGTAAATTATAAGAACTATGATTTTGGTTTTCAAAACTAATTGTAGTTTGTTCTGTAAATGGATTTGGATAAACATTTATATTATTTGTATTACTATACTCAAAAATAGATGTTGCCATAGCGTTTTCGTCAACATTTGATATAGATTGGCTAAATGGACCAGAGGTTGATTTTGCACTACTGCTAGGATAACATGCGTCTGGTTTTACTACAGATATTCTATAATATTTATTCATTTCAGGTGCCACATCATTATAAGATGTAACAATACCATCAACAGATTGGTATAGCTGTAAATTATTGGCGGTTGTTCCTCTGTAAATATAATAAAACTGAGGGATAAAAACATTACTTTCGTCTTCATAGTGATTCCATATTAAACCAACAGAACTACTGCTAGGATTGTATGCCGAAATAAGATTGATTGTTTGATGATATGGGCTTTTATCGGATTCATTACCGCAATTATCAACTGCACTAATTGCATAACGAGAATAGTTTGATTCTGGATAAGATGAATAATCTTTGTACATACTCATAGCATCAAAAGGAACATTGTCTATTAATACATAACTAGTTCCTATTACTTTGTAAATATTATACGATTGAACATCATATATATCCGATGGTTTTTCCCACATTATTAGATTTTTCCCAGAAGCACTATCTACCGTAACCATACATATTTTATTATCATTGTA
>Ga0316608_1001160_pt1 | contig 10855 bp, 6 predicted proteins | sample MIS2016152B_MG_FD_207673 | JGI IMG/M metagenome (GOLD analysis project Ga0316608, IMG submission 207673) | Microbial mat bacterial communities from Middle Island sinkhole, Lake Huron, Michigan, United States - MIS.2016.152B | ecosystem: Environmental > Aquatic > Freshwater > Lake > Sediment... | reverse complement strand
GACTTTTATATTGACAGGAAAAAGGACTTCTTAAAACTCATTGAAAAGATGATTAAAAAATAAACGCTGCATAACATCATATAAATTTTATTGGGGCGGAATTGCGGATTTTAAAGTGCGGGCTTCTATTTTAGCTCTTAACGTCTCTACAAGAAATCGCTTCGAAATCCCCAACAAAACTAATGTACGACTTTTAGCAGCAAGCAAAACAAACCAATTCCAGTATGGTTCGATTATAAGCACACCTGGGTTTATGTTAATGAAGCCAAACGACAATTTCAATTCCAGTATGGTTCGATTATAAGGTTTGTCCGGTTGCACTTTGGGCGCGTTTTTCGGCGATTTCAATTCCAGTATGGTTCGATTATAAGAAAACGCTAAACAGCGCTGCAGGGTCTTTTTTAAATTTCAATTCCAGTATGGTTCGATTATAAGGAATTTTCAACCTGTACAAATAGCTTCTCAAAACGATTTCAATTCCAGTATGGTTCGATTATAAGACCCGCCGAATGGAAATAAGCCTTTATGGGCAATAATTTCAATTCCAGTATGGTTCGATTATAAGTAAAAAAGCTAAAGACGAAGCACGGACGTAGTGTATTTCAATTCCAGTATGGTTCGATTATAAGTGTATTACTTCTTGAGGCAATGGGATTGTACTTCCATTTCAATTCCAGTATGGTTCGATTATAAGCATCAAAGCCAGTTAGCATAATGACAGATGCGGGCGAAATTTCAATTCCAGTATGGTTCGATTATAAGGTTTCTGACACTACTTTCGTGCGAATTTATCCAGAATTTCAATTCCAGTATGGTTCGATTATAAGTCAGCCGTTAATCCCTGGAAATACTTTTGATCATATATTTCAATTCCAGTATGGTTCGATTATAAGGTTGACAGCCCTCCAATTTGGGCGAATGAACATACATTTCAATTCCAGTATGGTTCGATTATAAGATAAAAACTTCGAAAGCACGTGCAAATAGTTCGGTAATTTCAATTCCAGTATGGTTCGATTATAAGGAAGAGTTAATTGATAATTTAGGCGTTGTATCTGTATTTCAATTCCAGTATGGTTCGATTATAAGGAGATCGTTAAAATTTGCCGTGTAAATGGAGTTTAATTTCAATTCCAGTATGGCTCGATTATAAGACGCGAAGCATGCGAACAGGCTATTCTTAACAGAATATTTCAATTCCAGTATGGTTCGATTATAAGAGGTGTTCAATTCTCGGACGGGTCAACAGTTATTTTATTTCAATTCCAGTATGGTTCGATTATAAGTAATATGAGGCTTATTTTTTCATTCCTGCTGAGTTATTTCAATTCCAGTATGGTTCGATTATAAGACAAATAGGGTGCTTACATTGCCCATTGCTTTTAAATTTCAATTCCAGTATGGTTCGATTATAAGCCCTACAATAAATATTAGTTTTTTCATTTTTTCTTTATTTCAATTCCAGTATGGTTCGATTATAAGCGTCAGACCAATCTGCAATAATAGCCTCATTCATTATTTCAATTCCAGTATGGTTCGATTATAAGAATGGCATATGCATAGGAATGAGAGCCGGGTTAAGATTTCAATTCCAGTATGGTTCGATTATAAGTTTATGAGAATGGCACAGATAATTTAGTTTATGAAAAATTTCAATTCCAGTATGGTTCGATTATAAGCGTTTATAAGGAATAACAAAAATAAAGACTAGCTAATTTCAATTCCAGTATGGTTCGATTATAAGGATGTTATAGAAGATGGAGACGGACAAGTTTCACATATTTCAATTCCAGTATGGTTCGATTATAAGGTTTTTTGGCTGGCACTCCTCCATCGCTCGATTTTAATTTCAATTCCAGTATGGTTCGATTATAAGCTTTTTGCATTGTTGCCTCAAAATCGATTGACCAAATTTCAATTCCAGTATGGTTCGATTATAAGCCTATTTTAACTAATACAAGTCTCTTAACTTCTGGAATTTCAATTCCAGTATGGTTCGATTATAAGTTTTTTCACCTCCAATTTTTGCGGCCTCTTTTGTATATTTCAATTCCAGTATGGTTCGATTATAAGAATACAAAATTCATAAAGCTGTATCGGTTTTTCGTTATTTCAATTCCAGTATGGTTCGATTATAAGAGGATTACCAACCCCAGGAACTACAATTCTATTATTATTTCAATTCCAGTATGGTTCGATTATAAGAAAAACGTTTTTTAGATAGTTTTCTAAATTCTCCGATTTCAATTCCAGTATGGTTCGATTATAAGGGGCTTAAGTCCTATGCAAAGACGCCGTTTTTTTGATTTCAATTCCAGTATGGTTCGATTATAAGTATAAACCCATCGGTTGTTAGCACAGTAAATGCGTTATTTCAATTCCAGTATGGTTCGATTATAAGCTTAACACAAGGATCTATAATTCTTACCAGGTTACTTATTTCAATTCCAGTATGGTTCGATTATAAGATTGCAGCTCTTTTTGTTCGCGATGCACAGCGCAAATTTCAATTCCAGTATGGTTCGATTATAAGTCACCTTACATGGCAAGAACACCGGCAGCAAACCGAATTTCAATTCCAGTATGGTTCGATTATAAGCGGTAAATATTGGAGGTAAAGCAAGTGTGATAAAGTATTTCAATTCCAGTATGGTTCGATTATAAGCGATCTTCAAAGCGATATAGCCATATTTCAGGAAAATTTCAATTCCAGTATGGTTCGATTATAAGACTCCCTGAAATACAAAACCCCCTAAATTTCTTTTATTTCAATTCCAGTATGGTTCGATTATAAGGGCCAATGAACGAAAATCAGATAGAGGAAACTGCCATTTCAATTCCAGTATGGTTCGATTATAAGCCGCGAAAGCGATAAAAAAACAACCGTATTAATTTTATTTCAATTCCAGTATGGTTCGATTATAAGGCTCCATGCCTCTCTGCCATTGATCCCTGAAAGTACATTTCAATTCCAGTATGGTTCGATTATAAGACCAGCTCGAACGCGTTAATCGTAACCTTGCTTTTATTTCAATTCCAGTATGGTTCGATTATAAGCGATGCTACCACTATCGACGGAAGCAAAAACGATATTTCAATTCCAGTATGGTTCGATTATAAGTAACAGAAATAAGAAGAGCCACGCTTTTAAAGATATTTCAATTCCAGTATGGTTCGATTATAAGAATCAAATATATATCTTGGCAAACTGGATTGAATAATTTCAATTCCAGTATGGTTCGATTATAAGATTTCCACCGTCTCCCATTCGTTCCCCCACTTATCATTTCAATTCCAGTATGGTTCGATTATAAGACTGTAAGCTACACGCCCGGGATAACTACATCTGCTGAATTTCAATTCCAGTATGGTTCGATTATAAGTTATAGTCTCGACCATGGCAACAATTACAAGAGAGTTATTTCAATTCCAGTATGGTTCGATTATAAGTCGCAAATGACGCTACTCGAATACTAGGGGATCAAACATTTCAATTCCAGTATGGTTCGATTATAAGCATACTCAAATTTTTCAGATGGTTCCCGGAATTGAAATTTCAATTCCAGTATGGTTCGATTATAAGAACTATTAATAAATTTGAATCTTAAAACTAAACTATAATTTCAATTCCAGTATGGTTCGATTATAAGATACATTATTAAATGTAAATAAAGCCTCGAATTCACTATTTCAATTCCAGTATGGTTCGATTATAAGAATAAGTACCCGAACTAACACCGCGAGACCCGGACATATTTCAATTCCAGTATGGTTCGATTATAAGTGTATTCGTATCAGTCCAATTAAGTGTATTTTGTGTATTTCAATTCCAGTATGGTTCGATTATAAGACACAGTTTACGATAAGCTTTACGTGCTAAATTCAATTTCAATTCCAGTATGGTTCGATTATAAGCTAAATTTTCGCTAAATTGAAGTCTCATAACTGTATTTCAATTCCAGTATGGTTCGATTATAAGCTTTATCTGTTAAAATATATAGACCTTATTTTACATTTCAATTCCAGTATGGTTCGATTATAAGGTAAAAATTTAAATAATAACTTAACAAACTATTTTAATTTCAATTCCAGTATGGTTCGATTATAAGTACCACGGGTTATAGCCAGTTAATATTTTAATTGAAAATTTCAATTCCAGTATGGTTCGATTATAAGAAAGATAGGGGCTTATGCAATAGCTTTTTTAAGAGAATTTCAATTCCAGTATGGTTCGATTATAAGATAAAATTGACTTCGGAACGTCTACAGGATTACAAAATTTCAATTCCAGTATGGTTCGATTATAAGTGTACGGCTGAAATACCCAGGTTATCTAAAATTAAATTTCAATTCCAGTATGGTTCGATTATAAGATAAAAATAAACAAAGATACCGTTTCCTTTAATTCAATTTCAATTCCAGTATGGTTCGATTATAAGTGATACAATTCCGGTGCCTCGCGATTTTAATTTTTCATTTCAATTCCAGTATGGTTCGATTATAAGCCGACGACAGTCTTATAATACAATATTATTCTAATATTTCAATTCCAGTATGGTTCGATTATAAGTTAATGCTTTATCAGTGGTGTGTTGAAAATAACAAAATTTCAATTCCAGTATGGTTCGATTATAAGATACTTGTTGTTATAGGGCGTTTATTTTTATCGAAAATTTCAATTCCAGTATGGTTCGATTATAAGAATAGATTTGACACGTTTGAAGAGTGCGTTAATGCATTTCAATTCCAGTATGGTTCGATTATAAGTATCTTTTGAAAGCGAGCAAAAAGCAGATTCAGAAATTTCAATTCCAGTATGGTTCGATTATAAGAACATAATTGGGCAGGCTGGAGTTACTGTTGAAACTATTTCAATTCCAGTATGGTTCGATTATAAGACTTATGATAATATAATTGCTTGTTACAATATTACGGAATTTCAATTCCAGTATGGTTCGATTATAAGAACTATATCATTGAGACTTTTAACTCACTTGAAAAATTTCAATTCCAGTATGGTTCGATTATAAGAAAACAAAAAGTTGTACCGCTGTTGTATCTTTAGCAATTTCAATTCCAGTATGGTTCGATTATAAGTTTTGAATTTCCGAAAACGCAACCTGATAAGCTTTATTTCAATTCCAGTATGGTTCGATTATAAGCGGCTTTTTCTTTGTGTCCGTTTGAATCTTTCGAAGATTTCAATTCCAGTATGGTTCGATTATAAGAATCGTGTATTTGTAAAAAATATTGTACTTTTACAAATTTCAATTCCAGTATGGTTCGATTATAAGAAGGTTCCTGATCCCAGTGTATAACTTCCTGAGGTAAATTTCAATTCCAGTATGGTTCGATTATAAGAAAAAGCCTATTTAAAAAAATAGATAAGGGTAAATTATTTCAATTCCAGTATGGTTCGATTATAAGGTTCCAACAGAAAATAATCAGTTATTTAATACTGCAAATTTCAATTCCAGTATGGTTCGATTATAAGTTTTAGCTTAGATATTTCTTCACTGATTTTTTTACGATTTCAATTCCAGTATGGTTCGATTATAAGAATAGTACTAATATGTTTGCCAACTGTCATGTTGAATTTCAATTCCAGTATGGTTCGATTATAAGTTGCAAATGTTGATTATGTCGAGTATGGTGGTGATCAATTTCAATTCCAGTATGGTTCGATTATAAGTCAAGATAAAGCGTTAAAGAGTCTTGACAAAACAAATTTCAATTCCAGTATGGTTCGATTATAAGAGTTTTTTAAGTTCGTTTTCGATATAGTTTTTTAAATTTCAATTCCAGTATGGTTCGATTATAAGACAGCCGCTTGTATAACGTTTAGTTTTTTGTAATGAATTTCAATTCCAGTATGGTTCGATTATAAGTCAACAACGGTAGTGCTTCAATATGGGGCATAACGTATTTCAATTCCAGTATGGTTCGATTATAAGTCACAGCCTCAACAATGAAAAGAGGCTTTCCCGCATTTCAATTCCAGTATGGTTCGATTATAAGTATGAGACACTATTTTTGCGTATTGGAAACAAAGCAATTTCAATTCCAGTATGGTTCGATTATAAGCGGCTAGATGTGCAGCGGTCTTTATAATTGCACTTAAATTTCAATTCCAGTATGGTTCGATTATAAGTCAAACTGATACTAAAGGGAATGACGTTGAACAATATTTCAATTCCAGTATGGTTCGATTATAAGCCTAAATATTTACATAAAATAGAAGCTGATCCTGTTTATTTCAATTCCAGTATGGTTCGATTATAAGTCAGCACTATATTGATAATAACAACGGATTGTATGAAATTTCAATTCCAGTATGGTTCGATTATAAGAAATTACGGCCAAGGCGGAAATTGGAATTTAAACGGATTTCAATTCCAGTATGGTTCGATTATAAGAATTATTTTATCATTATTGATAATTTCGTATGGTATATTTCAATTCCAGTATGGTTCGATTATAAGTATATAATTGAAACATTTAATGCTGTTGAAAATGCATTTCAATTCCAGTATGGTTCGATTATAAGAATATCTTATGAAAGTGAGGAAAGAACTGACAAGGAAATTTCAATTCCAGTATGGTTCGATTATAAGCAAGTATTTTTCTTTCTTCGCCTTCGTAGTCGTTTAATTTCAATTCCAGTATGGTTCGATTATAAGTAAAGATCCTCGCTACTGCAATTTTGCAGGTTATGTATTTCAATTCCAGTATGGTTCGATTATAAGACCAACAGGATCTATTTTTGCATTAAAAAATATGGGTATTTCAATTCCAGTATGGTTCGATTATAAGTCTATTGGTTGCTATGTCATTAGATGTTCGAATCATATTTCAATTCCAGTATGGTTCGATTATAAGGTTCGTTGATCTCAGTTTCATTCATTGAATTACTTTCATTTCAATTCCAGTATGGTTCGATTATAAGATAATATTTGTCCTTAACCCACCCTATAAAACCCATATTTCAATTCCAGTATGGTTCGATTATAAGTAGTCATTAGGTGCATTTACTTGTTCACGCCAAATTATTTCAATTCCAGTATGGTTCGATTATAAGAAAAATTCTATGCAGATTTCATCACCGCATAGTCGAATTTCAATTCCAGTATGGTTCGATTATAAGAAAATCGGCTGCTTCGTCATCCAACACGCTCATGATATTTCAATTCCAGTATGGTTCGATTATAAGGTATATTCAACATTCGAGTTTAAATTTGCAATATTTATTTCAATTCCAGTATGGTTCGATTATAAGCTTAATGAAGAAGGTAAGTTCTTTCTCATGTTTTCTATTTCAATTCCAGTATGGTTCGATTATAAGCGGACAAGATTACACTTATGTTGTAGAAACTTTGTCATTTCAATTCCAGTATGGTTCGATTATAAGTATCATTGTTTTTTATGCTTTTCGTTTATTATCATATTTCAATTCCAGTATGGTTCGATTATAAGATTCAATGTACTTAATTGTTTGCCCGCCTACTGAAAAATTTCAATTCCAGTATGGTTCGATTATAAGTGATATTATAACAGGCAATTATATTATCATAAGTTCCATTTCAATTCCAGTATGGTTCGATTATAAGTACCGATAGCATAATGTCATAATTATGCGTTAATGATTTCAATTCCAGTATGGTTCGATTATAAGACCACCTGGGTCTACTTTGTCATCAGTAAATTTGTATTTCAATTCCAGTATGGTTCGATTATAAGGAAGTACCTGATTGTTTAGGCTTTTTCGGTTCGGATATTTCAATTCCAGTATGGTTCGATTATAAGTTCATTTCGTAAAAAGTCTCGAAGTTACTTTTTCGATTTCAATTCCAGTATGGTTCGATTATAAGAATTTGCAGTTATTACCTCTTCCGATGCTGAAACCGAATTTCAATTCCAGTATGGTTCGATTATAAGCCTACGCAAACAATTCCCCAAAGTGCCTATGTGACATATTTCAATTCCAGTATGGTTCGATTATAAGCTATCAGATCGCAATTCCTTCGACCGCCAAGCAATATTTCAATTCCAGTATGGTTCGATTATAAGTACGGCTGCCTATGTGAATGCAATCTCTAAAAAGAATTTCAATTCCAGTATGGTTCGATTATAAGAAATAGCGGTAAGTCAATGATTTACCGCTTTTTTTAATTTCAATTCCAGTATGGTTCGATTATAAGCGGGCGTTTACTTTTACTATTTGTTTCCACAGTGTATTTCAATTCCAGTATGGTTCGATTATAAGTGAATGGATTATTATTTTTGTGACCTCTACTTTTCAATTTCAATTCCAGTATGGTTCGATTATAAGAATATACCAAGCCGGAACACGTTTATTTTCATGTTATTTCAATTCCAGTATGGTTCGATTATAAGTTGCGATCTGATAGTAATCTGCTACATTGAGCTCTTTATTTCAATTCCAGTATGGTTCGATTATAAGAAATGCTTTTGCGTCAGTGATTTTTTTCTCTTCGCCATTTCAATTCCAGTATGGTTCGATTATAAGTTAGCCAGGCATCGATAAGCATTTTTCCAAACGCCATTTCAATTCCAGTATGGTTCGATTATAAGTCGCCTAAATCAACGGCACGTTGATTTTTAATTTTGATTTCAATTCCAGTATGGTTCGATTATAAGAAAACGGGATATGCAACATTTGAAGCCCTTCGCCCTATTTCAATTCCAGTATGGTTCGATTATAAGTTGCGATCTGATAGTAATCTGCAACATTCAACTCCTATTTCAATTCCAGTATGGTTCGATTATAAGTAGATTTTAACCACTGTATTACAGCACCCTTTTTTGATTTCAATTCCAGTATGGTTCGATTATAAGGCACTGTGACCCCCGGATTTGATAAATTTTTTTGTAATTTCAATTCCAGTATGGTTCGATTATAAGAATAATCCGTTTAATCTCAATTCTACAAAAACAAATATTTCAATTCCAGTATGGTTCGATTATAAGCCAGACTCATCATAATAAACTGAGCTACGAACGACATTTCAATTCCAGTATGGTTCGATTATAAGCCGTGCGACTTCCCAAAAAAAATACTGTATTTCAACAGTATACGCCTCTAATTTGGCGCTTTTTTAACTCCCCGGGTCGTCGAACCGTAAAAGTATTAAAAATACCGGGTATCGACAACTTTTATAACATTCTTTATTTCAACATGTCAAAGAACTTCATTCGCCATTCGCGTCACCAAAATTTTCAAATCCTAATTAACCGTACCTCAACCGACAACATATTTACAATATCTGATCGAGGGTATTGCGCTCGTGGCCTACTATTTCCTTGTCGAGCCATTTCTCCTGCCTGCTCTTAAAAATTATCAAACTATCGGTATCCTCATCCATAAATTCTTTGGCTCTTATTTTCAATTCTTCGAGTTTTACCTCCGAAATTTCCCCTTCGAAAACCGAATTCTGGATCCAGTTCAAATACTTGCGGCAAAGTTTAAGCATTTTCCCTACCCGTTTTTCGCCAATATCGTACACCAAAATAACATACATTACCACCACATTTTAAAAGGTTTATACTCTTCGATCGCCAGCAAATGCTTCGATAGCTTATAACATTCGAGCTTAATTAAATGCTTGTAGCTCACACTTCGCTTTAACGACCGGTGCTGAATGGTTTCGCTCAATCGCTCCTCAAACGACTGCACAAATATTTTTTTACCGGCATCGTTCAGAAGGCATTTATTTAATTTCTTATCGAAATGCTTTTCCTGAAGTTCCTTTTTATTTAGAACCTTAAAAATAACCCTATCAACCAGCAACGGCTTAAATATTTCGGCCACATCGAGTGCCAGCGAATACCGACGCTCTCCGGGAGTATGCAAATAGCTGATTGTAGGATTAAGCTGCGTTTGATGTATTGCCCGTAAACACTGACTATAACACATCATGTTCCCGAACGAAATAAGCGCGTTTACCTCGTTTTGAGGGGGCTGTTTGGTGCGGTTGCCCATCTCGAAATCGTTTATAATCAGGTTAAACGCTTCGTAATACATGTTTCGGATATTCCCCTCAATACCCATAAGCTCGTCTACTTCTTTGGTTTCTTCTATTTTTGAACGGTAACCGCCCATAATATCAATAATGGGTTCGAGGTCTTTTCCCCGGCTATTATAGTATTTAAGGTTTTTTATCATATTGAACGATGCCCCATCAATAAACTTACGGGCAATTGCCTGACGCTTCTTTTTATCGGTATAATTGCCTGTTTGAGCCAGCAACATTCGTCCCGACAACAAAAAATCCTTCGGCATAAACGAGCCGCTGTAGTTTTCGTAATAATCGAAAAAATGTACGGATATATCGCTCTTTCCCAGAAAATTATACAAGGCACTATTCGCATCGAGCGCGCCAAAAACATACAACTCATCAACACCTTCCACCGGCAGGTATTTAGGAGGCTGCTCGTTGCCGTCTTCGTCTACCGGAGTAAATTTAAGGGTATTGTCCTTTCGCGAAAGGCGGCCCGGATTAAAAAGGTAGTAGGTTTTTTTCATGGACATGTCATTTAAACTCTGGTTAGATTCTCGGACACTTGCCCGATTGTTTATGGTTACTTAATTCTACTTTGACAAATTAGATTTTTCAACTTTTACTACCCCTTCCCTTAAGGGTGAAAAGTTGAAAAATCAACCTGCTCCCTTTAGGGTTAGGGGTAATCAGGTTGATTTTTCTTTGAATCTGTCAAAGTTCCTATGTTTGTAAAATGACAAATGCGATAGTAATAGCATAAGCTAAAGAGTATTATTTTAGAGGTTCACAAACTTTAACAATAAACTCTATAACTTATGCAGGCACAAAGTAAAAGT
>Ga0316608_1001159_pt1 | contig 10868 bp, 7 predicted proteins | sample MIS2016152B_MG_FD_207673 | JGI IMG/M metagenome (GOLD analysis project Ga0316608, IMG submission 207673) | Microbial mat bacterial communities from Middle Island sinkhole, Lake Huron, Michigan, United States - MIS.2016.152B | ecosystem: Environmental > Aquatic > Freshwater > Lake > Sediment... | reverse complement strand
AATCCTGTTTTGCCTCTGTATAAATTGCCTCGTAAGTCTCGCGGGAAAAATCATCCAATCGTGGCCTACCAACTATCTGGAATTGTTCGATCGCTGCATACAGCTTGCTCAAAGCTGTTCGTCGCTGTAAAGTTTTAGGTTTGTGCTGTTGAGCTTCCATCGCCAGTCGCTCCAATTGCTCGTCAATTTCACTGTTTGTGCCCATGTTTGAGATCCAAGTGTACTGAGAAAAATTGTCTCAGACTGCTGTTGCAGCCGCCCGATTTAGGTTAATTCTCTCGCGTTTAGGGCGTTTTCCCGGTTCAGCCCCTCCTTAAAGCCGCTTCCCTGTGTATTCCCCTCTATTTCTCTCTCTGTCGCGATCGGATATTTTTATGCAAAACTCAAAAAACTTTACAAAACTTTACAAAACTTAGGGGAAGGTACGACACGGATTTTGACATGGATACAAAGATTAACGATCGGGCGGGATCAGAGTGTCCACCCCACAGACGAAGAGCTGCTGAGGCTTAATGCTATAATCGGGCGACGATCGGCATATAGCCACCCACAATTAAAATCTGTTCCCACTGCTGCCACCAACCGCACCCTCAACCGTACAGTCAGCAACAAAACAATGCACTACCAATCCCAGCAGCACCGCGCCAAAAATACAATTCAGAAAAAAATTAAAACAGCGATTTTCTACTGTTTGACAGTCATCTTTTTGTGCTGGAGTACCGGCAATCTCGCTACTGCCCAAAACAACGAAACAGAAGGACTAAACGGCTCGGAAATGAGACAAATTCTCGATCGGGGCGATCTCACCGCAGCCGTAACTAGAATCGAGGAAGACTGGGAAGAAGACTTTCAGAAATATTTTGCAGAAAATTTTTCGGGGCGATCGAAAAACGCCACAGCGATCGCCAAAACCCTATCCCGCCTAGCAGTTCAAACCAAGAAAAAACCAGCTTTAATCTACGCCATACCGCGCACTGACCAACTAGAACTAATCTTAATATTGCCCGATCGTCCTCCAATTCACCGCAGCATCCCCGAAGCCAAACAACAGAAACTGCTCTTAGTAGCCAAAGAATTCACTAGCGAAATCACCAACCCCATAAAAATCAATACCACCAGCTATTTAGAAGCAGCTCAAACACTTTACAAATGGATCGTAGCCCCCCTAGAAACAGACTTGCAAATAGCAAAAATTGACACTCTACTATTCTGCGTTGGTACAGGTTTGCGAACCGTACCCTTAGCCGCCATGCACGACGGACAGCAATTTCTGATCCAAAAATATAGCCTAGCCCGCATCCCCGCTTTCAAACTAACAGACATTAATTACGCCGATCTTAGAAACGCCAAAGTGCTAGCAATGGGGGCATCAATTTTTGCAGAAACATCCAACCAACAACCATTACCAGCAGTTCCGTTAGAACTAAGTGCGATCGTCCAACAATGGCCCGGTCAATCATTGATCAACGAAGACTTCACCATCGTAAACTTGCAATCCCAGCGGCTGCAACAAAGATACGGCATCATCCACCTTGCTACCCACGCAGAATTTCGACCCGGAGCCCCAAATAACTCCTACATTCAATTTTGGGACACCCAGCTCGGACTCGATCAAATGAGAGATTTAAAATGGAACAATCCGCCCTTAGAACTATTAGTATTAAGTGCTTGTAGAACAGCGATCGGAGACAAAGAAGCAGAACTAGGATTTGCAGGTTTAGCACTTCAATCAGGAGCAAAATCGGCGATCGCCAGCCTGTGGTACGTCAGCGATGCCGGCACCCTAGCCCTGATGACAGAGTTTTACCAATACTTAAAAGTCAGCCAACCAAAAGACCCCCCAATTATTAAAGCCGAAGCCATGCGCCTCGCACAAATAGCTGCGATCGAAGGCAAAGTCAACATCGAAAACGGCCAACTGCGAACTGCTAGAGGCGAAACCTTCCTGCCGCCTTCGATTCCCCAACTGGAGGGCAAAAACTTATCCCATCCATATTATTGGGCAGCTTTTAGCATCATTGGTAGTCCTTGGTAATGTAGAATAGTTTTGAGTTGGGGAATTGGGCCTTATAGAATTGGGCATTGGAGGCAGAGCCTGGAAGGTTATTGGTAACAAATACAGGACTTAGGCATTTCAACGTAATTCTTTCATTAGTCGCGCAGCTCAGAATGACAGACACAATAGCTGCATCCAGGACTGAAATAACCAACTGACAACTGCCAACTGACAACTGACAACACTTGACCGATCGAGGTGATAAACTGTAAAAGATCAAATAATTGACGGCCTGTAGCTGCCGAAAAACCACCCACCGCCAACCTTTAAGCAACAAAGCGGAGGTCTTCAAGGGGAAACAAAAGATGAAAAAATTAGAATTTTTGCTACAGAAAGAAGGCGATCGCGCCTGGTTGCCCCTAGAAACCCCCTCAGTGGAAATTCTAGAAGGTAGATACCGCGTCGTCGGCCGCATTCCGCATCCCAACGCCGAAATCGAAATTCGCGTCTTCTACACTTCCTGCGACGAAGTATCCCCCCAGCGACAAGCCCAAAGTCGATCGGCCCGCACCAACCCAGAAGGATTAGTCGTGATCATTCCCTACACCAGGCTCAAACCCGGAATGTGGCAACTATCCTGCTTACCCGATCCCCACTCCAAACCAGCCCAACCCTGGCAGCACGGCGTTCAATTAGAAGTATTGTCCCTAGAATCCGAAACCGCAGCACCAGTACAACCCCTAGACTTGGGCTCCCTCGCTACTCCCGGCGATCGGTTTTCCCAAAACCAAGCCAAACCAGAACCGCAGAGCCACAAAATCTCCGAATTCCCCAGTCCCCAAACCCCCCAGCCCAAATCCCCAGACAAGCTGCAACTCGTACTCGATCGAGAAACCTTCGTAGCCCAACTCGGTCGCCCCCTAATCATTTCCGGCAAAATCGACCTTCCCCAACCCCCAACCCCCATTCTCGACTCCCAAACCGAAGAACTCAAAAAACTCATCGGTTCAGCACAACTGCAAATCTACCTGCGCGAGCCCCAAACCTCACAAGTTCTAGCAGCCATCCAACAGCAGATGCCAGAACAACTTCCCCCTTGTCTCTTTGCTTGCGTCACCTACATACCAGCCGAGTGCAAAAGCCGCCTAATTTTAGGAGAAGCAATTCTCAGCAGTGGCAATGTCCCCCTAGCCACCCAATTTTTCACAATTACAGCCCGTTTAGAGCAGATTCTAGAGGTAATAGAAGACAATTTCGGCGAACCAAAGCCCCAAACAAAACCCTCCCCAACAGCGCCAAAACAGCCTGCTAGTCCACCAAATTTATCATTCCTCAAGCTAGTCGAAAAATCCTTAGACAATCCATCCCCCCCTACATCTACCACAACAGAACCCTTACCCCCTCAACTCAGTCCGCTGTATGAGGTCGATCGCAGTACCCATCAACTAGAACTGCCCGCATTCGGCCACAAACCGCCTGACAGCAACCGAGACAAATTGTTCTCAGAAGTCTCCAATACCTCTCAAACAGAGGCCAGAGCGATCGACTCCCAACCACCGACCGACTTCCCAAATCCCCTTCAAACAGCCGAAACAGCAGCACCAGAAACCAAGCCCGCACCTACAAAACAGGCATTTCAAACCTTAAACGTCCAAAATAGATTTTGGTCGCGACTAAGTTCCTTAGCCAGCAACAGCGAATCCCCCGAATGGCTAACAGCAACCGCACTATCGCCAACTCAACAAGACGACGAAAATAGCAGCGACGAAATTGCCGTCCCCGACATTAGCAGCCCAACAGAACAGCCAGCCGAAACCAGCGAAGTCCAAGAAATTATCATCCCCGATCCAAAATCCACTAGCACCGAAGCCCAAGAATTTGTCATCTTCGAGGAATCCTCGCCACCACCGCCACAAGTTAGTACCAAAGCCACAACTACCGAAGCAGAAACAACAGCCCTAACCCCCTACATTTTGCCAGAAGACGACTTAGTACCGATGCCAGTTCTAGAACTTCCCCGCAACGAAATACTCGCAGGGCGCCTAGTAAAAGTGCGAGTACAACTACCAGAATTAATGCCCCGAATTTACGTCAAAATTTGGGTGTACGATCGCCAAACCTACCTAATTCTCGACGGGCCGCACTGGATCGCCGAATTTAAACCTAACGGGCTGGGTAAGATCCAAGCCACAGTCGAATTAGAAATCCCCTACGGCTGCATGGAAGTCGAATTTGAGGCGATCGCCGTCGAAATGCAAACTCAGCGGGAAAGCCACAAAGTAACAGTTCACCGCCAAGTTTTACCCCCAGCCGGCCCAACTTTACCCCTGAATGGTTGACCTGAAATTAATCCGCGTGCATCCCCGTTCATCCGCTTAAATCTGCGGTTGAAAAATTCTACTTATAGCAACCTGAGCGGCAGTTAGGACGTTTTTAATTGCTGAAACAATTGATTTTATTGCATTTCCACATCGATCTTCTTCCTTCTACTTCCCCGTCAACTGGCGAAACTTCTTCTTAAACTTATTCTTATACACATAGATCGATCGCTGCCAATCCTCAACTTGCAACAACATTGAAGCAGCCAAACCAGTACGGCCCCAAACATCCTCCTGACACTTCCGGCGACAAAAATTCATCGGTTCCGAGTAAACTTTAGATGTAGATAAAGTCGGTTTCGGCCCGCACCAGTGAATCACAGTCGCTCGATCGCGATCGCCCCCAGGCCCACTTGACTCAACCGGAAACCGCTTGCTCAGCAAATCTTGGTCAAAATCCGGCACCAACAACTGCATATCCACATTTTGCACCCGCAGCCTATTTTCCTGAGCCGCCCGAAAAATCATAAAGTTTAAAAACCCCATTTCTCCGTACTTAAATATTCCCGGATTGGCCACCGTAAAATCTAAAATTTCTACATATTCCTCTAAGCTAAAAACACCCCGCTTCGCAAAAAAAGTACCAGTACAGAAATAATTCGATCGAGATTCCGACCAGCGAAAATCCGGGAAATGCTGCTCTACACCAGGAATATCAAAGAAAAACTCCGAAACATCTGCATCCGAGTAATCGTAACAAGCCTGATCTACTATAAAATCAAATTCCCGAAAATTAGCCAATTTGAGAACATCACCCCAGACAATCGTATCCGCATCCAAAACCATAAAATTTGACCAAGGACTTTCCCAGAAAGCAATCATCTTAGTTTTGCCCCAACCAAAACTCCTTTTTCTGAGAACCTCCTCAGAAACTAAGGTGCGATCGATCACTCGTACCCCGTAAGACTTTTCCAAATCCCTCACAGAAAACTGGCCGTCAATCAACAGACAAATCGGCACATCTCCCAGGAAATATCTGATGCTAGCACAGCAACCCTTAGCAAATAAATAATCTTGGTCACAGCAGGCCACAATTATGCCGAAATCTTCCATAAATCCTCACTTTTGTACTAACTTACCCAGCCACAAACTGCTGCTTTTATCGGGCCAGACCAGTTCTATTTTTGAGTCCTGGATCTTGGCTAGCTTAACACTAAAAGCCTTCGTTCGTCCCTAGACAAAAACCTCACTAAAATCCTTGGGAATTCTAGGTATAGTTGACCTGTCCAGCAATTGCATCTCACTCGGAACTTGTGGATTTAGATTGAACAATTGCAGCCGCACCTTCGATTCTAACAAATGACCGAGCGATCGTACATTTCCTAGGGAAACTTCCGAGATATCACTGACAACCAGCGGTTTTGCTGCCAGATTGATACTGCGAGCAATGGCAGGATTTTCTCCGCCCCATTCCTTAGTCCACCAAATCTCGGCTTCAGAACTGACAGCACCGGACAAGACTCCACCCGTTAACTGAGTATAAATTCCCCATTAACGAAGCGAAAAAACCATCCTATTAACCACCTTACTACTCCGAAAAACTGCCCTGGATTTTTGATAAAAATTGATCGATGCCACACCTAAATGTAGCATGGCATACAAAGGTCGATTGCCTTGGTCGAAATATACAATTTTATCCTAGCATAACGCACCTGTTGCGATTACTTATGGTCTTGACAAATTGGAGAATCAATTGCTACTTTGGTAGCTGAATCGATGACAGAGGAAACCAGAACCCAGAACCGACCACGGCCCCAAAAAATTAACGGGTCAAAACAGACTACACAGGAAGGGGGCAAAAGTCTAGTTTCAGCTAACAGACATTCAGTCTGCTGCGACTTCCAGAAAATATCAAAAATTGTGTTAAAATAGCCTGCAAGTAAACTCACTCCCAGCAGTTTAAAAATTGGCGATCGCGCCGACAAGTCCCGACTGCTGGGGGGATCAGAAAATCATCAAGTTGTCAAGCCTGAAATTTGACAGGTTCAGCGTACATCTACCAGCCTGCCTTAAATCCTCGGTTCCCCAGCAATGGGGGAAAACCAATCCGGGAAAATCGCCTCCCGTAGGGCAGCGAGCTTGAAAATCAGGTTAAAAAGCTTGACAGAATTGGCTCGCAAGCTGTAGAAGTTATTGTGAACGGGCAGGCAACTACAAAAAATAGCAGTTGGGACTTGCTGCTCAAGTCGAGTAGAGTGTGACGGTGTGAGGAAAATGAACAAAACTTTTTTGAATTTACTGCTAGCTTCCCCAGCTATTCTGGGATTATCGTCAGTCGCTTGTGCAGCAGCGATCGCTGTAGAAGCCCCAGCAACGTCTGAGGCCAGCCAGCTAGCCGCAGCTGGGCCATCTGAGTCAACAATTGCAGCATCAGTTGCAGAAACAATTGCAGTATCGCCTGCTACTTCGGATGCCCAGGCGCTAAACAGTAGCGATGAGCTCTCCGGGTCGATCGAAGCGACGCCAACTTCAGAACCAGCAGCGATCGCCCCAGCATCAGACGCGAAACCAGCCGAAGCTGAAAAACTGGCCTCGATCGAACCAGACACCAGCGCCCCAGCACTGCCAGCTACAAACAGCCTCATCCAGTCAGCCGTAGAAAGCGCTCCCGCCAACACAGCGACAGCCACTGCACCCTTGCCCCAAGCATCAGACTTGGCGGTAGAAAGCAGCCAGACTCAAGCTTCCCAGAACAGTCAACTGCCAACAGTCGCCAGCAAAAGAGCTGCGAAGGTAGAAGTGGCTCAGACTTCCCCGGCCGGCATGGGCGGCCCGATCGTCCCCGCCGCTCCCCAAGCACAGCCGACTCAACAGTCGGGAGCCATGTCCCAAGTGACATCAGTTTCCCAGCTCTCCGACGTGCGGCCCACAGACTGGGCATTCCAAGCCCTACAATCCCTAGTCGAGCGCTACGGTTGTATCGTAGGCTATCCCGACGGCACCTACCGCGGCAACCGCGCCCTCACCCGCTACGAATTTGCCGCCGGCGTTAACGCTTGCTTAGACCAAGTAACTAAGCTAATCGGCTCGTCAACATCTACCTTCGTCACCAAAGACGACTTAGCAGTTCTGCAACGCCTGCAAGAAGAATTTGCAGTCGAACTCGCTATCCTGCGCGGAAAAGTAGACGGCCTAGAAGCCCGCACCGCAGAACTCGAAGCCAACCAGTTCTCCACCACCACCAAGTTGAGAGGAGAAGTAATCTTTCTGGCTAGCGACACCTTTGGAGATGGTGTCGGCCTTCACGACGACAAAACCTCTACCACCTTGGGCTACCGAGTGCGCTTGAACTTCGACACCAGCTTCACCGGCAAGGACTTGCTCAGAACCCGCTTGCAAGCTGTCAACCTGCCCAACTACGGTGCCGCCACTGCCACTGGCACCAACATGGCTCGCCTCGGCGTTGACGGTGGCCAAACCGACAACAACGCATTCAAACTCGATAAGGTGTACTATCGCTTCCCAGTAGGTAATGCTACAGTCTGGTTAGGGCCCAAAGGATTGGCTCTTGATGATGTTGCTCCTCTGACTACTCCCTTTGGAGATGGTGGCACCGGTTCTATCTCCAGGTTTGGACGTTACAACCCAGCAATATTCCGCGGCTCCGAAGGAGCAGGTGCTGCTGTGAATTACAACTTGGGCCCCGTCAAAGCCACAGTAGGCTATCTTGCTTCCGATAGCGACGCTCCCAACCCCGCAAACGGCCGGGGCGTTTTTGACGGTTCTTTCAGTGCGATCGGTCAGCTCAACCTGTCTCTAGGCAAAGCATTTGACCTTGGTGTGAGTTACAACCGCAAATACAATCGAGCCGGCGATGTTGGCATCATGGGCAGCACCGGTAGTTCTTTGGCTAACCAGCCCTTTGGTTCATTAGCCACCGCAGCAGATAACTTTGGCGTGCAGGTTAACTTCAAGCCCAGCAGCCGCTTTCAGCTTGGCGGTTGGTACGGTTATACCAAGGCTCACCAACTGAAGGGAGGCGACAATGACGCTACCATTCAGAATGGTGCTATCACTTTGGCCCTGCCAGATTTTGGCAGACCAGGCAACCTCCTCGGTTTTGTCTTCGGTGTGCCACCAAAAGTTACTTCTAGCGATGTCGCCAAAGACAGCAAAACATCTTATCACCTAGAGGGTTTCTATCGCTTCCAAGTCAATGACTTTATTTCCGTGACACCGGGCGTTTATGTGATTCTGAATCCCGAACACAAAAACACAAACGATGATATCTGGGTAGGAGTCCTACGGACAACCTTTAGTTTCTAAGGTTTCCCGATATCTAGTTAAAAGTAAAAGCGGCAGGCGACTGCCGCTTTTACTTTTTGGTGATTGGTTCACAAATTATGAATTTTGGCGACAAATCCCAAATACGGAGGTGTAGCCGTGCAGAAAGGTGCTGTCACCGACGGGGCCGATTTCGCCGTTGCAGAAAAAGCCACTCAGGGGGATGTTGTTGAGGTATCGACTAAAAAGCCGCGAGTCAAAGTTGGGCTCGCCGTAAAGCCCTTCACCACGCCCTAGACAAGAGAACATCAAGGCACCGGCGCTGGATGTAGCCCTGTATTCGGCCGATCGCTGATAGCGTTCTAGCAGCATTTCTAGGTCTTCTGCGGAGGTGCGGGCATCCCGGAGGTGAAACTGGATGCGCTGTCCGGGACGGACTCGATCGGCGATCGCAATGGCTCCCACTTTTGGATCTACTCCCAACAGATTTCGGATTAAAAAATCTCCAGGCTCTAATAAAACCTTGAATTCATCGCTGACTAGCCCCACAAATAGCGAGTGCTGAGCTAATTCTCGGTCTTTTTCGCTCAAAGTTTGCACCAACGCCCGCAGGGATTCTAAGGGCGATCGCTCCGTCCCCCCGAACCCTGAATCGTCGGTTTGTTCTTCGAGTTTGAGCAAAATATTGCGCTCTCCTTCCGTTACCCGATAGGGACGCCCGATCGGCCTACAACCTTGAGCGACGATCGTCTCCAAAACAATATTGCCACTCAAAGCCACCCCAACCGTCCCTTCTCGGTAAAGCTGATAGTTGCAGAAGAGCGCCGCACCCCTGCTACCGTCCCCGCCAGCCAGTCCCCCTACCTTCGGCGCGCCCGGATAGGCATAATCTAGCCCTTGCAGCAGGTCGTTAATTTGTGATGAAAAGGGATCGGCTAAGATGATGAACTGCGGTTCTTCCTGTGCCGGCACTCCCAAAAGATCCACCCAAGTATCTGGGGGACTATCTAAGTCCGGCAGTTCTTCTGCTGCGACGTGAAAAGTTCTGACATTCACTCCGGGCAAGCGTGCCAGACTCAAACTGACGGCGGGAGAACCCTCTACTTCTTCCGTCAGACCGCCCCGATTGGTACCAATGATCCCGATCGCCCCGCAGCCAATCAGAGCCGGAATCGGCAGTAATTCTGCGAGTAAAGGCATCAGCCGAGAATACTCCGAAGCAAAGGCAGACGAGATAAAGATCAACCCTAAATCTGCTGGGCCTTCTAGCGATCGCTGAGCTTGTTCTACAACTTCTTTCAGGGCTGATTCTAAAGAGGGACGGGTTGATAAAGCGCTGACCCATTGCATTTGGTTTTGAGCATACATATGACAAAATTCTCTATAAAACTATCTTGTACACTAGGCTAACCTGCATCGGTCTCCCCCATGACGCTATTTTCTTGGCGATCGATTCGGTGAGACAGCCTTTTTTGTGTTAACATAAGTTAACATATGCAGCCAATAAACCTGTTTAGTGTTAGCTAGAATTGTGAGCTAAATCTTAAAAGATCCAGCTCAATACAGTTCTACACGCTAATTCACCTGTAATGTTTGCATAAATAGTAAGGTCGGCTCAACCTGAATTGATGCCTGTGGACTAGAACCCGCCGACGGGAAGCGGTCTGAAGCAGGAAGTAGACAGTCCCGCTGCGATCGCAGTTATGGATAGGTTCTATAGAGCAGTTTTCACACTCCCGAAAATTTTTTATATGACAACAACACCCCCTGACAACATCCAAGAAAAAATTGAAGAAGAGCTCGAAAACGCTCGTACCGTCTGCGACGTCAGTGGCAGCACGTCTGGCGAGTGTGCAGCGGCGTGGGACGCAGTTGAAGAACTGCAAGCAGAAGCTTCCCACCAAAAGCAGGTTAAACCTAAGAATTCCTTTGAAAAATATTGCGATGACAACCCTGACGCTGCTGAGTGCCGCATCTACGACGAATAAAGGGGCAATTTAAAAGTTGAGGCGAAAGGTGAGGGCGAAATTTGCCCTCTATCCTTTTCTTAGTACCTTTCAAACTATGCAACCTCACATCTGGTAAAAGTGAAGCAGCAACTGGAACATGAAAAGATGTCCCGGTTGCTGATTTTTGATCAATTTTATAAGAAATACCCTGAAAACCCTGCGACTTTAGTCCAGGGATGAAAGGGCGTTGCAGGATTTATCCTGCCTGCCCCATCTTGACAAACCGATTTTGGTTTGATAAAGTTGCGGTGCGCTGAGCGT
>Ga0316608_1001158_pt1 | contig 10872 bp, 16 predicted proteins | sample MIS2016152B_MG_FD_207673 | JGI IMG/M metagenome (GOLD analysis project Ga0316608, IMG submission 207673) | Microbial mat bacterial communities from Middle Island sinkhole, Lake Huron, Michigan, United States - MIS.2016.152B | ecosystem: Environmental > Aquatic > Freshwater > Lake > Sediment... | reverse complement strand
TGGCAATTTGGTTGAAATAAGTATCGATTACCATCTTGTATTTGGGCTTGTTCAATGCTGATGACATCAAGCAAACATCGATTCCATCGTGGGTTGTCGAGGACAAATTAGAACTAAATATCCCATCGACAAACACTACTTTATAGGTGTCGATTTCGTGAATGAAATATTTTTTTACCTCTTTAAATCCAACTAAACTATCTTTTTTTGGAAAAACGGTAAAGTCATTTTTCAAGATGGCATTTAAGGAAGTATATTTCCAAGCTTCCTCTTTTTTGCTAGGAAATCCTTTGTTTTCAAAGTTTTTTATTGCCTCAGTTCGCACATCGTGTAGTTCGGAATGAACATCGACTTGCTCTTCGAAAGCCATAAAGGAGGATAGTAATTTTTCTTTTAACATTTTTGTTATAATTCTTTATATTTCAGCAAATTAATATTTGCAAAATGTTTGTCGTTCGTAATTAAAGTGAAGTTATGTTGCATTGCTGTTGCCGCTATCCAAATATCATTTTCGGGAATTGGTGTTCCTTTTTTTCTTAAATCGGCTCTAATTTTTCCGTAAATTTTGGCTGTTTCATAATCAATTCCAACAATGTTCACTTTAGATAGTAGTTCTTCTACTTGTGACAAATGTTTTTTTATTTGTATTGAATTTTCAGCACCAAAAATCAACTCACCAATTACAATTACCGAAATTGAAACGACTTCATTCTCCATTAATTGAGAAAGTAAATTATTTTTCCCTCTCAAATAATCAATGATCACATTGGCATCTATAATAAATTTACCATTCATTGAGGTCTATTTTTCTGCATTCTGAAATGCTCTTTTTCCATTCTTCAGCCTCTTCATCAGAAAGTATTCCTGCAAATTTCATAATTGAATTTTCTTCTTTTGGAGCTGATTTCAATTTCTTTTTTTCTTTCAATATCAAAAAATCAACAAAGTCATTTACCTCGTTTTTTAAATGGTCGGGCAATAATTCTATTTTGTTATATGTAAGTGTATTGGTCATTTTACTACATTTTTATTATTACAAATATATTAAAAATTAAAACTAATTTTCTGCTTTAATCCAATCGTATCCTTTTTCTTCGAGTTCTAAAGCCAATGATGCATCGCCAGTTTTTACAATTTTTCCGTTGTAAAGAACGTGAACAAAATCAGGAACGATATAGTCCAAAAGTCTTTGATAATGGGTAATTACGATGATGGCGTTTTTATCGCTCTTCAATTTGTTTACGCCATTGGCCACAATTCTCAAGGCGTCAATATCCAATCCCGAATCGGTTTCGTCAAGAATGGCGAGTTTGGGTTCGAGCATCGCCATTTGGAAAATCTCGTTCCGTTTTTTCTCTCCACCAGAAAATCCTTCATTCAGAGAACGGGACAAAAATTTGCGGTCAATTTCCAGTAATTCCGATTTTTCTCTAATGAATTTCAGCATTTCGTTGGCTGGCATTTCTTCGAGTTTGTTGGCTTTGCGCGTTTCGTTGATGGCGGTTCTCATAAAGTTGGTTACCGAAACTCCGGGAATTTCAACAGGATATTGAAACGAAAGGAAAACACCTTTGTGCGCTCTTTCCTCTGGAGCCAATTCCGAAATATCTTCACCTTCTAAAAGGATTTCCCCTTCGGTTACTTCGTAGTTTTCGTTTCCGGCAACGATAGAAGCAAGTGTACTTTTTCCGGCACCGTTTGGCCCCATAATGGCGTGAATTTCTCCAGCTTTCACTTCAAGGTTGATTCCTTTTAAGATTTCTTTGTCGCCAATAGAGGCGTGAAGGTTTTTTATTGATAACATTCTATTTCTGTTTTTTATATTTTAATTCAAACAATTCCATTAATTTTTCTTCAACAATTGTTGATTTTTCATTTGACAAAATTCCTAATTTTCTTTTAATCAGTGATTTTGGAATTGTAACTAATTTGTGTAATTTTAAAATTGAATCAACTTGAAGTCCAAAATTTTCATTAGCATCACACTTTAAAATTATATCTGAGTTTAACGTTTCTGTTCCTATTTTACTCGAAATAAATGCAATTACTATGTGATTGTAATCTCCAATTTCATTTGTCAAACACAAGGCAGGTCTTACTTTTGTAGCAGAAAAGTCGTCGAATGGAAATGGAACTAATACAATAGTGTTTTTCATTATTCTATTGGTTCTCCATCAGTTAACGAATATATATTTTCCTCATCTTCTTTCAAAAAATTAAATACAGGATTAGAAGCAATACTTTGCATCCAAAGCGATTCTTCATTTTCTTCATCTTCCACTAATATAATTACTCTTACATTTCTGCTTTTAGTATGTAAAGGATAATTTAGTTCTAAATTACCAAACTGATTGGTATGTGTTTTTACTTCTATTGCTTTCATTTTTCTTAACTGTAATGACCTTTTAATGATATAATACTTAGAATATTTACAGTGTTTTTGTCTATAATTTCGTAAATAATTCGATGCTCCTGATTTATTCTCCTTGACCAATAACCTGATAAATTATGCTTTAAAGGCTCGGGTTTTCCAATTCCTTCAAAAGGATGTAATTGGATGTCTTCAATTAAAGAATATATTTTATTCAGTACTGATTTATTGCCCGATTTTATCCAAAAATTTAAATCTGCTTTGGCTTTACTTGAAAAATCTATTTGCATAATTCTTTCAATTCTTCCATTGTCATTCTAGTTCCTTTTCCTTCTCTTACTTCTTTTGCAGCCTCCAAAATTTCTTTTACAAATTCCGGATTATAGGGTTTCTCTTCTTTTTCAATTTCAAAACCAAGAGATTTTGACAATGATTTCAATAAGGGCAAATCTTTTTTCCTAACGTTTTTTAAAATGAGTTCCATAACAATCGTACTTTAATATTGTTTCTTCAAATTTACAAAAATTATCCCACCGAACCTTCCAACGAAATCTCCAATAATTTCTGTGCTTCTACGGCAAATTCCATTGGTAACTTGTTCAAAACTTCTTTGCTGAAACCGTTTACGATAAGAGCGATGGCTTTCTCGGTTGGAATTCCACGTTGGTTGCAATAGAAAACTTGGTCTTCGCCAATTTTACTCGTGGTGGCTTCGTGTTCTATTTTGGCCGATGGATTTTTGCTTTCGATGTACGGAAAAGTATTGGCGCTGCAATTATTACCCATCAAAAGCGAATCGCATTGCGAAAAGTTTCTGGCATTGTCTGCATTGGGACCAATTTTTACTAATCCTCTATAACTATTGTGTGATTTTCCAGCCGAAATTCCTTTGGAAATAATGGTCGATTTGGTGTTTTTGCCAATATGAATCATCTTGGTTCCCGTATCGGCTTGCTGAAAATTAGTAGTTACCGCAATCGAATAAAATTCGCCCACTGAATTATCGCCTTTCAAGATACAAGATGGATATTTCCAAGTTACTGCAGAACCAGTTTCGACTTGTGTCCACGAAATTTTTGCGTTTTTCTCGCACATTCCCCTTTTGGTTACAAAATTATAGACGCCGCCTTTGCCTTCCTTGTTTCCAGGATACCAGTTCTGAACGGTCGAATATTTTATTTCAGCACCTTCCATTGAAATGAGTTCAACTACAGCCGCGTGCAATTGATTTTCATCTCGACTTGGAGCAGTACAACCCTCCAAGTAACTCACATAACTACCTTCATCGGCAATTAATAAAGTTCTTTCAAATTGACCAGTTCCTGCTTGATTGATGCGGAAATAGGTCGAAAGTTCCATCGGACAATGAACGCCTTTTGGAATATAACAGAAACTTCCATCAGAGAATACAGCCGAATTTAAGGCAGCATAAAAATTGTCTTTTTGTGGAACAACAGTTCCAAGATATTTCTGAACCAATTCAGGATGTTCCTTGATGGCTTCGGAAATACTCATAAAAATAATCCCTTTTTCCGCCAAAGTTTTCTTGAATGTAGTGGCTACCGAAACCGAATCGACAACGATATCCATTGCCACATTGTTCATCATTTTTTGCTCATCGACAGAGATTCCTAACTTTTTGTACATTTCTAAAAGTTCCGGATCGACATCGTCTAATGATTTATTGGGATCAATCGCTTTTGGAGCTGAATAATAAGATATTGCTTGAAAATCTGGTTTTTCATAATGTACATTGGCCCATTCAGGTTCAGTCATTTGCTGCCAAGCACGAAAAGCCTCAATGCGCCAATCGGTCATCCATTGTGGTTCTTCTTTTCGGTGGGAAATGGCACGAACAATATCCTCGTTCAAACCAATGGGAAAAGTATCCGATTCTATATCGGTATAAAATCCGTACTCGTATTCTTTAGTTTCGAGTTCAACTCTTAAATGGTCTTCGGTGTATTTTGACATATTTTTTATTTTTTTACAAAGAGAAACTCTCGCCGCACCCACAAGTTCTACTCGCATTTGGATTATTGAAAACAAATCCTTTTCCGTTTAATCCTCCCGAAAACTCTAAAATTGTTCCCGCTAAATAGAGGAATGATTTTTTCTCCACGGCAATTGTTATGTCGTTGTCCACGAATATTTTATCGTCATCGCCTTTGTTTTTGTCAAATTTCAAATCATAAGACAAACCAGAGCATCCGCCGCTTTTTACGCCAACTCTTACATAGTCTTTTGCAGCATCAAAACCATCGTCGTTCATCAAATCGATGATTTTCTTTTTGGCAGTATCAGAAACTTTTATCATTTGTGCTTTTTTTAATTTTTGATTGGAAAATGTAATTTACAATTGAACTTTATTTTATTACAAATAAATTTCCACATTGCTCATTTCATAATCGTTATTTATATTTTGTCTAAATAAAAGGCAAAGATATTATAAATTAGGATTTTTTCAAGCATCCTAACAAATTTATAACTATTATATGATAGAAAAAATTGATGTTTTGTCCAAATTTTGTAAATTTGTAACACTATGAAGCCTAAGACCAAACCAAATATCCCAGCTTATCTGTTATGGGAATACGATTTAAAAACTTTTAACTACGACAAATCGTATAAAATCGTTATTGAAAGGGTTTTGCAAATGGGAACTTTAGACGATTGGAAAGAAATAGTCACCTATTATTCCCAAGAAAAAATATTAGAAACCATCGAATGGTCGGCTCAATTGGACAAAAGAGATAAAGATTTTAGCAAATTCTTTTTAAAGTCAGATATGTTACATGCTGTTTAAAGATTCTTTTATCATAAATCCAGAAACATTTTTGTTAATTCAAGAATTGCAATCATTAGAAATTTTAAAGGAATTTTATTTGGTTGGCGGCACCGCTTTGGCCTTAAAATTAGGACATCGCAATTCGATTGATATCGATTTGTTTACACAAAACGAATTTGATGATGTTCAATTAATTGACCATATACTTCAGAAATACAAAATCCAATTGGTTTATAACCGAAAAAACACAATCATTTGCTCCATAAACGACATAAAAACAGACTTTATTAGGCATAATTTTCCACTGATAAACGAACCAATTACCGAAGAAGGAATTACTTATCTTTCTCTTGAAGATATTTCAGCCATGAAATTGAATGCAATTGTAAATTCGGGTAAGCGACTGAAAGATTTTATTGATATTTATTTCTTACTCGAACAATTCTCTTTAAACCAAATGTTGGTTTTTTATGAACTAAAATACCAACATTCTAATAGAATGATTGCACTTCGTGCGATTAATTTTTTTGAAGAGATTGGTTCAAATCTTGATCCTCCTATTTTAAAAAACCCTCTTCCGCTGTCAAAAATTAAAAAAAGAATTAACGAAGCTGTTTTAAAAGGAAATAAAATATTTTAAATTATCGATTGCAAACCTACTGATTTTGGTAACTTCAACCTTGATTGTGCAATTTTAGCACACCCTTTTTGTTATGATATAAACAGCCCAAACCCAGCTACATCCCTTTTGTGAAATTGAAAAAATAATCTAACTTTGTTTTCTAAAGTTTTCAGTATGCCTGTAGTAACCAATTTTTCCGATCTCGATTTAACCAAGCAATACACTTATGCTGATTATTTGCTTTGGCAATTTTCTGAACGAGTAGAACTTTTGAGAGGTTTTATTAGCAAAATGAGCCCTGCACCTGCAAAAACGCATCAAGTTATTTCAAGAAAATTAACCAGATACATTGACCGTTACTTCGAGGATAAACCTTGTGGTTTTTTTGTAGCACCATTCGATGTAAGGTTAATTAATCATAAGAAAAGTACGCCTGATAATAAGATTTTTTCAGTGGTGCAACCCGATTTATGTATAGTTTGTGATTTAGAAAAACTGGACGAAAAAGGGTGTCATGGATCACCTGATTTGGTTATAGAAATACTATCGCCAGGAAATTCCAAAAAAGAAATGGGTATTAAATTTGATTTGTATGAAGAAAACGGGGTTAAAGAATATTGGATAGTGGAACCTGCCGAAAATTCTATCTTTGTATATACACTTCAAAACGGAAAATATATAGGATTAAAACCATCCATAGAAGGATCAAAAATCACTAGCCCACTGTATCCAGACCTCGACTTTGAAATAGAAAAAATATTTGAAAATTAATTTACAGTATGCCAGTAGTAACCAATTTTTCCGATCTCGATTTAACCAAGCAATATACTTATGCTGATTATTTGCTATGGCAATTTTCTGAACGAGTAGAACTCATTAGAGGTTTTATCAAAAAAATGAGTCCTGCTCCAAACCGTTTTCATCAGGTGGTTTCGCAAAATTTATCAGGACTATTTTACAACAGTTTTCGTAAACATCCTTGCGATGTTTATGTTGCTCCTTTTGATGTTCGATTACCCATAAAATCCAAAAAGAAAGACACAACAGTGGTGCAACCCGATATTTGTGTGGTTTGCGACAAAAGCAAATTAGACGATGCTGGTTGCAATGGTGCTCCAGAACTGATGATAGAAATTTTATCGCCAACAAACTCTAAACACGATTTAGACACCAAATTCAAATTGTATGAAGAAGCTGGAGTTTTAGAATATTGGATAATAGAACCTGTCGAAAAAATGATTTTGGTTTATACCTTAGTAAACGAAAAATACATTGGTTTACCACCACAAACCGAGGGCGAAAATATTCAAAGTCCGTTGTTTCCTGATTTGAAAGTGGCTATTATAGATATCTTCGAAAATGACTAATTCGGGTTTTATAGTCGAAATATATAAATCCAACAGACACATTTTATAGCACATTAAAACCAAAAAAACATGAACCTATATCCCATAGAATCCGGTAATTTCAAGCTCGATGGTGGAGCAATGTTTGGCGTTGTGCCAAAAAAGATATGGAACAAAACCAATCCCGCTGATGAAAACAACCTCATTGACATTGCTGCCAGATGCCTTCTAATCGAAGACGGAAACCGCTTGATTTTGATTGATAACGGAATGGGCAACAAACAATCCGAGAAGTTTTTTGGCTATTATTCGCTTTGGGGAAACCATTCACTGGATCAATCATTAGCAAAATACGGTTTTCATCGTGATGATATTACCGATGTTTTTTTGACACATCTTCATTTTGACCATTGTGGAGGGAGTGTCAATTGGAACAATGACAAAACAGGTTATGAAATTGCTTTTAAAAACGCTAAATTTTGGACAAACGAAAACCATTGGGAGTGGGCAACAAAACCTAATTTTAGGGAAAAAGCATCTTTCCTTTCGGAAAATATTTTACCTATACAAGAAAGTGGACATTTGAATTTTATTGAAATCCCGAATTCAGATTTTGGGGTTTCAAAAGAATTGAATTTTGGAATTTTTTATGTTGATGGACACACCGAAAAAATGATGATTCCACATATTCAATATCAAGATAAAACCATTGTTTTTTGTGCCGATTTGTTGCCAACAGCCGGGCATATTCCCATTCCTTATGTAATGGGTTATGACACAAGACCATTATTGACCATGCCCGAAAAAGCAAAATTCCTTATAGCCGCAGCCGAAAATAATTACTATTTATTCTTGCAACACGATGCTCATAATGAAATCATCACAGTGGAAAAAACTGAAAGAGGTGTTCGGTTGGCAAATGTTTTCAAAAGTGAGGAAATCTTTAAATAATGTTAATTTTGTTATGATTTGTAACAAAAATGATATTTTTACAACAAATTTTAAATTCTTAAAAAAATAAACTTATGAATAATTTCAAAACAATTTTTATTACTGCCCTTACAGTAGTTGTTTTAGCAGGATGTAGTGCTTCAAAAAATGCTTCGAACGCTACTGCAGTGATGATTCAAGCACCAGTAAACATTCAAAAAAAATCGGTATTAAAAGAGGCTGAATTAAATCGTTGGAGTCATTTAGATATTGTCAAAGACACAATCCCTGGAATGAGCGTTGACAGAGCTTATGCCGAGTTGTTGAAAGACAAAAAAGGCAAAAAAATAATCGTAGGAATTGTAGATTCAGGTATTGATATTGAACACGAAGATTTAAAAGCTGTTGTTTGGACCAATAAAAAAGAGATTCCTGGAAATGGCATAGACGATGACAAAAACGGCTATATCGATGATATTCACGGTTGGAATTTCCTTGGCGATATTGTTAAGGAAAATTTAGAATACGAAAGAATTATTGTCAAGAAAAGCCTTGTGGATGAGGCAACTTATCTTAAAGCAAAAGCCGTTAATGACAAAAAAATTGTATCAGCAACAGACGAAAAAGCCCAATTAGAGAAAATGTCGTCTGATGCTACCAATGCTGATGTAGTTTTGACAAAACATTTTGGAAAAACAGATTATTCAGTCGAAGAAGTAAACGCAATTAATTCAGAAGATGAGGAGATTTCTAAAAGCAAAAAAATGATTCAACGGGTAAATTCTTTTGGAATGACCTTGCCTGAATTTAAAACTGAATTACAAAAAGAACTTGAAAGTCAAGAAAACGTAATTAGTGGTGAAAACTTAAAAACAAATTACCGAAAAATTTTAGGCGACAACCCAGAGGACATTACCGATACCAAATACGGAAACAATAATGTCATAGGGTCAGACATAGAACAAGCACTTCACGGAACCCATGTGGCTGGAATTGTAGCACAAATTAGGAACAATAACATAGGCGGAGATGGAATTGCAAATAATGTAGAAATCCTCACAGTTCGTGCTGTGCCAGATGGCGATGAGTATGACAAAGATGTTGCTCTTGGCATTCGTTATGCCGTTGATAATGGTGCAAAAGTAATTAATGGAAGTTTTGGAAAAAGCTTTTCTCCACAAAAACAGTGGGTTTATGATGCCATTAAATATGCCGAAAGCAAAGATGTTTTAATCGTTCACGCCGCTGGAAATGATGCAAAAGACATTGATGTTGAAGACAACTATCCCAATGATTCTGATGATAAAGTAACCGAATTTGCCGATAATTTAATTACTATTGGTGCTTTGAATTTGGAATATGGAAAAAAAGTAGTAGCAAGGTTTTCAAACTTTGGAAAAATCAATGTAGATGTTTTTGCACCTGGAGTAAAAATTTATGCCTCTACACCAAACAATACATACAAATTATTGCAAGGCACCTCAATGGCTTCACCAAACGTTGCTGGAGTTGCTGCCTTAATTCGTTCTTATTATCCAAAATTATCCGCCAAACAAGTAAAACATATTTTGATGGATTCTGGGGTTGCAATAACCACCGATGTGGTCGTTGGTGGCAATCCTAAAGACGTTCGTTCATTTACTACTTTGTCTAATTCAGGAAAAATAGTCAATGCCTACAATGCTTTGTTGATGGCTGAAAAAATGTCGAAATAACAAAAATTTATCATTAAAGTGATTTAAATTTGAAAGTGGAAGCGATGAAAATCTTCCACTTTTTTTATACATTATGAAATTGCCATTTAAAACATGTTTGTGCATATAAACATCAATAAATAAAAATGTGGCACCTATTTGATTATTAACAAATAAAAATTTACAAACATGAATCAAGATGATAATGACGATGAAGAACTTCCAAAATTGAATATCAAGCAGGAAAATGAGTTTAAAAAACTAAAACTTAATCTAGAACACGGAGCGGTTTTTCCTGATAAATTACACCCTGATTTACCTCCAGAGATTGAGTCTATTTTTTTGGATTCGGTAATGAATTTTGAAAACGCTTCTAAAAATGCAAAACAAATTACTGTTTTCGAAAAATTAGGCAAACCTGAATTCAAACCCGCAGATACATTATCTGACGAGGAAATAGCCGTTGAATTGGATCGAATGATGGATTTAATGCATCAAAACTCACTGGCATTGAATGTATTGGCCGACTATGAAGATGAAAATCGATTAATTTATTCTTTTATAACCGAAGAACTTTTTTTGCATGAAATGAATGATTTGAATATTCCCGGAATGGTAACCAATTTTATTTACGAGGAATTTCATCAAAATCACAAGTACGATTTAGAACATGCTACCGAAGAATTTTTAAAAATGTTTTTGAATACAAAATCCGATTTTTATGATGAATTTCATAGCGAAGATGCTACTAATCACGAAGAACTTAACAATTTTAGATCTTTATTCAAAAAATTTAAAATTAAGTTTTTGGAATTTAGAGCAATAATTTTTGACGAAAAAGATGCGAAAGTGGATTTTGAAATTGATTTTTGGGCAAAAATCAAAGGATCTGGAAACAAGATGTACTATTCAGGAATTGGAAATATGACTTTTGAATATGAATATGGTTATTGGTATGTGAGGAAAGTGACTTTACCTATTATTAATTGATTTGTGGGGGTTTTTAATTATTTGTAAATTTTACAAAAATTAGGAAATAATTACAAACCCATTTCTGGTTGCCAAAAATGCTTTTCAAAATCAATAATTTTATTTTCAACAACAATAATTCCCTCACTTTC
>Ga0316608_1001157_pt1 | contig 10875 bp, 25 predicted proteins | sample MIS2016152B_MG_FD_207673 | JGI IMG/M metagenome (GOLD analysis project Ga0316608, IMG submission 207673) | Microbial mat bacterial communities from Middle Island sinkhole, Lake Huron, Michigan, United States - MIS.2016.152B | ecosystem: Environmental > Aquatic > Freshwater > Lake > Sediment... | reverse complement strand
AAAAATCTGAAGTTTAATTATAGGAAGGCTACCTAACTGAGATACCTTTGGTATGGAAGTAATAGAGATATTTAAGTTTGGTAAACACAAACAATATTGATTTAAAATACTGGACTGAGTCCATAAAGATATGTATAGTACGATATATGACTTTGAAATAGATGATACTCTAAAAGTTTTAGATACTAAACAATATAATGAAAAATATAAAACCAATAAAAGTAACACCAAAGAAAGCAAAGACTCGAAAAGATTATCAAAAGAAGCGTAATTTATATAATCATCTTGAAATGCTAATAAGTTATGAACATAAAGACTCAGGACTATCACCTTTTATGTATTGAATGCTAGGTAGTACTGTATTATAAATTAACCATAGCCACACAAGTTTTATAAACTGATAAAATATACAACAATGAGAATATTACTTATAATTAAATGCTTTATATTCTGACATAGATATAAATACTATAATATAACAAAACCTATGGAAGATTGTAACTGTGTAATAGAAGATGGTTATATATGTTCGGACTGTTGACATAAGAAAGTAATGTTTTTTATATCTAATCCAAAATAACATGAAACAAAAACCAACAAAATTTGATAAACATTTTGGGAGATTTGAGAAAATAAACCCAGAGTATTATAAAATAGCTTTGGAGTATAAACCTAGACTATGAAAACATATAACAGAACTATCTCTAAACGATAGGGTCTATAGTGATTATATAAAGATAACCAAATCAAAAGATGGTATATGTGAGTGTGTCACTTGTGGAGGTAAAACAATACGAAGTAATCCTATGATGAATAATTGACACTTTCATTACAGAAAAGACTATAAATATAGATTTAATGATTTGAACTGCTATCCTCAGTGTCGGGCTTGTAATTGTGCTAACAACTGAAACTATGTAAACTATACAGCGTTTATAGCTAATAAGCTATTCTCATGAAACCATCAGAAAGCTATAGATATGTTTAACGATCCAGAGTTTGTAAGGATAAGTCCAACACAACAAATAGACTTAGTAGTAGAGTTTCGATATCCAATAATACAGGAACGTAAAAAACTATTGCAATAACATAAAAAAAGAATATAATCTGATATATTTATTTAATAATAGACTAGATAATGATAGAAAACAAGTTTAGAGCATGGAATAAAAGGTATAATATTATGACGTATTGTTGAGAGTGAGAATATGACACTGACACTCAATGACAGATACTAGATTGTTTTGATAGTAAGTATGTTATGCAATACACATGACTAAAAGACAAGAACTGAAAAGAAATATACGAGGGTGATATAGTGAAATGATGAGGAGACTATGATTTTGATGATTGGATTGGTGTAGTCTGCTTTTGAAAATATGAAGTAGATACGAGCTGATACGAGTATTGAACTCAAAAAGTATACTGACCATATATTGATTGTACTGAATATTTAAAGAAAATGTGAAGATATGAATATACAGCTAGAACATTCTATAATAATAAAATAGAAGTAATCTGAAATATATATGAAAATAAAGATTTATTAGATAAACAACAAAATAATGGATAAAGAATACTACACAAAACAAGAGGTGGTTAATATGATAGAGAAAAAGATTTGAAAGCTTTACACTATCCCAGCACTTAACCAACGGATCAGAAAATGACTAATCAAGTGAAAGATAAAAAATTGATTTTGACAACCAAAACGGATAGTAAAACATGACGAATTGATAAACTTTATAAACGAAAGAACGGGCGATAACTACTAAAAAAGATTTTTCATAAAATCTCTTGTAATTAGATGAAAATTGTTTATAATGATAGGGCACTCAAGTAATATTTATCTAGTACGGTCTCACTGAACCACTAATCAAGTGTATATCTAGATAAATCAATACTGATTGTAAAGTATATGTATAAGTAGGTAATATAGAGTCGCCTTATGATAGTTGGTTAAAATATAGATAAAACCGCGTCTAATAGCACTATAACTTTATATTATCTATCTATACATATACACAAACTATCTTTATAATCTAACCTAAACAAAATGGAAACACTTAAAATGTTAAAAGAGCTAGAGCTAAACGCTCGTACTGACAAGAACGGATCTTATGAACAATGGAAGTTTTACAAAGAATTGTTGGAAAAGTATGTTTTAGAAAGTCACCTAGTTAAAAATGATTAAGAAGTTTACACATAACCTAAGCAACACCCCCCACTCTTTAGAAGAGATAGAAAGATGAAAGCAGGTAGCACAAGTACAGATGGCTATATGAAACTGTAGAAGGATAAACACAGCGTTAAACGCTAACCCTAACGAGTTTCTAAGAAGTTGACTAAAGAATGCTGAGACTAGACTGTTTAATCTATACAAAGAGGCGTATAATCAAGAACTTATAGAGCTATATGAAAAAGAGATCACAAACGATGATTTTGAATCATGGACACAACACTATATATTTGACAATTTATATAAATAAATGTTGGTAGCTTAAGGGAAAGCAAGATCGATATTTGCAAAGTCTGTTGGTGGACATCCAACCACCCCAACATTAAACAAGTTTTAAATCATTATTATATATAAATGATATACGCTAAACTATTAGAGATAGCAAAAAAGAAAATTATTATAAATAAAGACGCTACAAATCCATTTCATAAATCAAAGTATGCTACATTGGATAATATAATAGAAAAGTACACTGATATATTGATAGAGAATTGATTAGTAGTATATCATGAAACAGTATGTGAGTGAGATAAAACATATTTAAAGACAACTATTATTGATTCTACTGATAATACAATGTCTAAAGTATCTACAATGATCCCATTAAATGAAGACACAACTATGCAGAAACTATGAAGTTCTATAACATACGCTAAAAGATATAATCTAGGTTGTTTATTGAATATAGTTACTGATGAAGATACTGATATGTGAAGTGGTAAACAAGAAGACAAACAAGAAGATGACAAACCACGATTCAATGATGATAACTTCAAGAAGTTCAAAGAATGATTATTGAATTGAACAATAAAAGCTGAAACATTTGATGAGGCGTATAAACTTATACAGCAAAAATACAAAGTATCAAAGAAGATGAAAGAACAAGTTTTAGAAGCTTATAAAAAATAATTATGAAGAACATTGTAGTATGAAAACCTTATGAAAAGAACTGAGAGAAAAAGACATCATGGAAAACTATATGAAATTATTTTGAGAAGGATTGAAAAGAGTATATAAAGATAGACCTTATACCAACATGACGAGACTGATTTGCAAGTATATTTGAGAAAAAAGAAGAAGATAAATCAGACGTGCCATTCTAAGCGGTCACTATACCTAATCATAAAAGCTGGGGGTTTTAAGTTTTAACGAGCTTTTCATTTTCCCCCAGCAACTTTATAAACTTATATACTAACTATGAACGTAGAAGATATAAAAAAAATATGCTGACTACCAATCTCGGTAATGGGGTATGATCAGTTTGAAATACTAGACCAGTTCAGGCTACAAATCAAAATAACAGCTATGGACAAAGAAAAGGAGTATAAAGACCTTACAGCTAAAAATAAGCGTACAAATCTTAAAGATAAACTAGAGAAGAAAACAGAGGATAAAAAGAAGTTGAAGCGGGAGATAGAAAGTGAGAGTGCAGAATCTATATACGAACAAGAACTACTAGAGAATACGTCAGAGTTTGAATACAAACTATACAAAGCACTACATGAAGAAATAATTGAAAAGGTAAACGCTTATAAGAGATTTGCTACAGATAGATAGTTTTAACTTATATGTAATTATAATGTCAACAACACACTCATCCAAATATAGTTATATTAAGTGTCCACCCACTAGATGTAAAGAAATCAAACCAAAGAAGTCAGTTAGAGAATTAGAACTAGAAAACGAAATAGAGCTACTTAAACTAGATTTGATGGTAGCAAAAGACTTACTAACTAATATGACAGATAGTAGAGATTGGTTCAGAGCTCTACATAAAACAACTGAAACTATGTTAAACACAGTTAAATGAGAGGTAGAAGGGTTGAAGTACTGTATAGATAGAATGATAAAGTAAACTTTTAACTTATTACAAACAAAAACAATGAAAAACAAAATTATTTATTTAGTGATATGATTGTTATTTATATTTACTCTATGTATAACGTTTGTATTTGGTAAGCAACAGAACAAAAATAATCTGAATCCTAGTCAAGAAATACTACAATTAAGCGGTATGATAGAAGAGAATGCTAGAATACGGATAGAACTAGAGAACAAACAAACAGAGCTTAAACAATCAAACGATATGCTAAGAATAAAGAAAGCGTGATTAGAGAACTATATAAACCCAAAAGTAGTTTTTACACAACTCCAACCAAGAAGAGTATAAAAGCTGATACGTGAATAAAAGTAATAGCCAAAGCAACAGCGACAGCAAAAACCTGATATACATATAATCAGCTTATAAATAAAGTAGAAAATCTTTGAATAGATATAGAACTAAGTACTCATATAGTTTATGAGTGTACTACTACAGCTAAAGACAAAATACACTGTATAAAACAGATCGTCTGAGTATCTAATTCAGAGTGAACACTCTTTAAAAGATGTTCAAGTGATAACTGTCTTTGACTTATGGAATGTAAGCAAAGAGACGATAAATGAAAATGTATAAAATACTGAGTAATCAAATATGAAAGTAAAAAGCACGCTATATCAGATTGGATAAGGAGATATAATAATAAACGGTATAATCTTAATTGAAAAGACTGGATAGTTAGAGCTTCGTATTGTACTAGCACTTGTTCGTTTTGGGTAAGTAATTATTGGGACGCTATAAAGAAACTAGATATTTAAATCGACTCGCTTATACTTTCTATTTTAATTTATAAACAACTATAAAAATGTGAATGACATCAACTCAAGTAGAAGAAAAGATAGATATACTACAGCCTAAAAAAGTATTAAAACTAAGAGATAAATATAGTGATTGGTCTGGAAATGTTATAGACCAAGAATGAAATATTGATTTTTCTTGACGGGATGACTGGAAAATATTATGATATTTTTATGATGAATGTACTGAATTCTTAAAAGAACTGGCTAAATATGTAGAGTGATATGTAGAGTTTGAGCCTGAAGAATGAGATAATCAAAGAATAGTATTTGAATGATGAAAATGTTATGTTATATCACCAGAGGTTAAACGACCTAAATGTACTAAAGATGATCTATTATAAAAATAAATCGACTCGCTTATACTTTCTATTACTAACGTATCTAAAAAAACTTATAAAATAGCTTGTAATTACATATAAAAAGTATACTATTGGATGTAATAAGCCTGATTTTATATTAATAAAACATATTATTATGCCATCAAAAACAGCTATTATTTACAGAGATTATTTATGATTAGACATTAGACAGAATATCGACGATATTACATTTAATATTACAGATTTGGCAAAGATACATTTTAATAAAACTTGACAAAGAAAAGATGTATCTGAATTTATAAAAAACAAGAGTACTGAAGAATATATATCGTACCTAATATCTTTAAATACGGGAAATCCCGTATTAGAGGTTAAGAGATGAAAGTTTGGTTGAACTTGGGTGTGTAAAGAGTTGTTTATTGATTTCGCTATGTGGATAAGTATAGAATTCAAGCATTGGGCTATAAACTTTATAATTCAATGACTACAATTAGCATGAAAAAGAAATGAATTGAAAGATTGATATAAGGCTATGACAAAAGCTATAGCTGAAAGTTGAAGTGCTAATTATAGAGAAGAAGCTACAATGATAAACGTGTTATGTACTGGAAGTTGTGCTAGTAATCAAAGAGCTAGACTATGAATAGACAAGATGAAACAGCTAGATCAACTACAAATGACAAATGCTAGTTTAATAAAAGCCTGACTAAGTTTAGAACAAAGAAAAGATATATTAGTAAAGAGTTTATAGAAAGTTTTATCTAGTAAATAAATACAATGGAAAATAAAGATTTTATAAAACAGTTTGTAGAAACAATAAAGTATTTAGAAGACAATAGAAATAAAATTATAAATTATGATACTAAAGTAAAAACTATAAACGATTTAGAAATTAAATTAAATGAGTACAAAAAAAATAGTGAGAAGGTAACAAGACAAAACCAATCATTATTTAGATATATTAAAATGCTTGAATTATCAACAAACAATTCTATATGTCCACAATGTTGATGAGAATGATGATTTGAATTTTGAAATTGAAATTGAGAAGTTTGTAGTTTATGTTGTTGAGGTTGAATAGTTAGTAATGAATCGAAAGAATTATATTGTAAAGATAATAAAAATATAGACAATACCCCATTTTAACTACCAAAACATTGATGGAAAGAGGGCTTTTTATCTAGTAAATAAATAAGTAAATGGCAATAAGAATTATTATATTATGTTTCTTATTAGTAATGTCAATAGTTCGATATAATATGCCAGATTATAATATCATACAATCACCAGATGACACTCTCCGAAACCAAATAGAGAGTTATTGCCAAAAGGGAGTAAGAGAATGAGAACGAACAACTAAGTGAGAGGTAGAAGGGTTAAAGTACTGTATAGATAGAATGACAAAGTAAACTTTTATAACTTAAATTTATATTATTATGAAAAAATTACTATTATTATTGCCAGTTTTATTATTATTGGCTGGATGCTGAAAAGATGAGACTCCTATTGTAGAAGAAAGTCCATTTGTGTTTTGATCTGGAGAAGTTATTGAATCAACATGAGTTATGGAAACATGATTGGATGAAAATTTTACTTGAGATATTGACCATCCAATACCAGCTAATGAGATGAGCTTTTGGGAATTATCTGACACATATCCAGAAAATACAATAACTTTAGAATATCCTATGCAACCAAAACAGTCAGCTGGTGATTATGAGTCAAACTCTCAGACCTTAAGGAATTATATGTTTGCAAATATGCAAGATATCACACTTCCGACTGCGATCAAAAGTTGATATTTGTACATAAAACTTCGCCAACCGATAAAAGATAAGTCTAATTTAATATTGAATGCCTTTGATGGAGTTTATGGAAGGTTAAGAAGAGAAAATGCGTTTGAGAATAAAAACAATCAAGAATTTATATTCACATTGGATAATATAGATACTAGAGAATGAACTACAAAAAACCGGCTAACGAAAGCAGGAAAAACTTTTCAAGTAGGATGATTCGTTGGAACTTTTGATGGGAATGGAATCGAATCTATAAAAATATCACGATATTAGTTTTATATATACAATAAAATATGGGAAATTTATTAAATAAATTAAGTACCGTTGAAAAGGTGTATGCGACATTCTGTCTTTTTTGACTCAACATCCTGATCCTAATTATAGTGCAGACATATCTAGCGATAAATTGAATAGTAAAGTATTAGAGTAAACTTTATTTAATAAGTAATGATGGAAGAATCAAAGATGTGACCAAAAAAAGATAACCCAGTTTGTGATTGTTGAAATATATTATATATAGATTCAAGATATTATCATAAAGAGTTTTTGACGACTCGCTATCATTGTAGAAAATGCAAAAAGAATTACAAGGAAATAGAAGAGTGGACTAAAAAAGTTTTACCTATAAAAGACTAACCTATGAAAAAACTAATACTCCCCTTCCTACTCCTTATGAGTATGATAGTGACGTGATGTAGATGAAGTGCAGAAGATATATGCGATAAATACTCTAAATGATATTGTTCTTCTAAAGAGCTAATGAATCATATGCCAATAGTTACTAAAGTAGATAGAGATGCGTCAGGTGATTGAGTATATATGTGTATGTTTAGTTGTGTAGAATTAGTCAGTTTAGAAGAGATAGATATGTCAGCGATTTAATTTATAAAACTAACAAATGGAAACTAAATTAGAAGAACTTATAAGACAGACAACAGAGGAACGAAAGAAGATGACTAAACATACAGTAGAATGGATGTTGGTATGATGATTTATAGATGACTTAGAAGAGATTGTGCAGTCAACAGTCAATGAAAACTTAACAGGTGATGATTTAGTAGAAGATATACTGGAAGAAGTAGATAGATTTATCCCATTAAGAAGTGCTGAAGAATGGGATATATTTGAGTGGATACTCCATAGGCATCTAAAGCCTAAAGAGGAAGTAGAGAAAATTAGAGAATGAAACATATTTTCTGCTGAATGTCCATTATGTGAAGAACTTATAGAAATTACAGCTAAATATTGTAAACATTGTGGTGCTAAGATTAAACGAAAATAGATTTTTACATTATTATATAAATGTTATTATGAAATATACAAGAAAACGATTATCTATAGTATATACCTGTATGTATTGAGATAAGATTTTATGAGAGTATGATACACAAAAGGAAGCAAAGCAAAGTTTTGGAAGATGTTGAGATTATGAAACACAACATACCAGACGCAATCCCGATTTTGTTAAATGGAATAAGGATAAGCTTTTAACTAACTAAACCTATATATAAGTGATAACAGATATAACAATGTGTAGTAATGGATGAAAGTGTCCACTAAAAGAGAAATGCAAAAGATGGAAATCAAAAGCTAGTGAATATCAGTATTGGTGAAATTTCTATAATGAGTGAAAAGAGTGTAAAGATATTATTTATATTACTAACAGCCAGACTAGATGACAACACAACAAGAGAAGATAGAAATAGTAAATGTCAATTTAAAAGAATTGAAAGATAATATATATAAAGATAAGCATATTATTTCATATATAAGAGAAACTACAATAAAATATGAGAAGGTTGGTTCAGAAGAAAGCTTTATGAAATTCTTATCTGAAAGAATAATTGATTTACTGATTTATTGATTTTAGATATGATAGATGTGGCTGAGCGGGTATAGCGTCTGCACTGTGTAGAATGATATAGGTTCGAGTCCTATCTTCTATCCGATTTTATATAATGTAATATAGTAATGAATAAAGCATTTCTAAGTATAGCTATAAAAGTAATAAATCTGTATAAAAAAGATACAGCACGACATAATAGAGAAAGACTAGATGATAAAGATATGGATGATTTCATAGCGTGGATATACTACCAAAAAGATACTAATGAAGATTGAGATCAGATTGAATTGTTTTCCTAGAGAGTATTTTATAATGTAAATAAACTATAAAAATGAAACAATACATAAGACATCTCACAACTATAATTAAACATAAATACTATGTTATGCTAGAATGTTTCAAAATATGACTATATCGACAATGAATAGTTCACGATTTATCAAAGTTTTCTATTACAGAATTTTTTATATCAGCCAAATATTTCCAATGAAATTCAAGTCCTATAGATAAAGAAAGACTAGAAAATTCATATAGTATAGCTCGATTGAATCATAAGGCTAAAAATAAACATCACTTTCATTATCGAATAGATATAGATAGATGAAATATTATACCCGTGATAATGCCAGATAAATATATATTAGAAATGTGTTGTGATTTTATAGGTGCTGGTAAAGCATATAATAACGTGACAAGTGATTTATGAGAACCATTGAAATATTGGACCGATAAAATCAATAAAGACTTTATTCATCCTAAAGTGATAGAAAGAGTTAATGAACTGCTTTTGAATTATAGTAAATCGTGAAGTTTGATTTTAAATGATTAAATAAACTATAACAATGAAACAATACAAACATTTGAAGACCTGACGAATAGCTAAACCAGATGAAAATAGTTGATACTGATACAATATACGAAAAGTGAATGGTAATGTATCTTCTATGTCTTGAAAAAGTACGGATTACTCAAAAGATGGTAAAATAATAGAGAGATATAGAATAGTTCCTAGTGAGATTATTGAAAACAGTCAAGACCGAGAGGAGGTAAAAGAACCTGATATATTTGAAAAGATACATAATGAGTTTTTGGAGTATGATGCTTGTTGAAACCTAGAAGAAAGAGAAAACATAAAAAGAATTATTATAAAAAACTTAGGTATTACTAGAAAGGAGATAAATAGTATAATTAACAATCCAGAGAATACATGAAAACAATATATAGATATAATATGAAAACTCTTTGAAGACCGCTGATTATTAATATGAGATTAGCTTGAAATTAAATATAAAAAGAGTAAGATAATACCGCATAGAATATATAAAGAGAGGTATTATCAGGTAAGAGAGAGAATTACAATCTTTGTATATTCTATGCAACTCTTTTACCTTATAATACCTTTTTTGTTATGGAAGAACAACGGAAGCCAGTAGTCGGTTATGAATGACTATATGAAGTATCTAGTCTATGAAATATCAAATCATTAGACAGATATATAATGAAAAAGTGAAACCACTATTGTAAATGAAAACTACTAAAACCACAGAAAGACTCTCAGTGATATTTAAGAATATGAATTAGTTCTAAAATAAAGAGTTTGCATAGATTAGTAGCCAAAGCATTTATATCGAATCCAGAAAATAAGCCACAGGTTAACCATAAAAACTGAATAAAGACGGATTGTAGAGTAGTTAATCTAGAATGGTGTACTGCTAGTTATAATATTAAGTATAATTTTGATATATTATGAAGAAAACCTAGTAAGCCTATGCTATGAAGATTTTGAAAAGAGCATCATTCAAGTAAAACAATTATACAGTTAGATAAAAAGTGAAATTTTATAAAGGAACGAGATAGCCAAAGAGACATAGAAAGAGAATTATGATGTAGTTCTACTTGTATATCAGCAGTATGTAGATGAAAACAAAAATATATACTATGATATAAGCGAAAATTTAAAGACTAGATTTTACTTGACTAAATATATTACTATGA
>Ga0316608_1001155_pt1 | contig 10886 bp, 4 predicted proteins | sample MIS2016152B_MG_FD_207673 | JGI IMG/M metagenome (GOLD analysis project Ga0316608, IMG submission 207673) | Microbial mat bacterial communities from Middle Island sinkhole, Lake Huron, Michigan, United States - MIS.2016.152B | ecosystem: Environmental > Aquatic > Freshwater > Lake > Sediment... | reverse complement strand
AAATAAGATTTATTAAGTATTTTATTATAGAGCAGCAATATACATTTTTTAATGTTGTAAAAATTAATTTGAAAACAGATGAAGAAATTGTATCAACAACTTAAAAAACAAGGATTGAGTCTGGAACAAGAAGAAATTATTCGCAAAGAATTAGAGTTAGACAATAACAAACCTAATCACTTGCCTTTAATAAATTCTGTTCCCGATGGCTTTTCCAAAATTTATGATTCTACCGATTTTAAAACATTATTAGGATTTAATCCTCCTCAAAATACAGCAATTTCATCGCTTCAAACCCTTGAAGAGTTAATGGAGCATGATAAACAACGAGAAAAAGATGGATTTCCACGTAGAATCAAGTTAGGTAAATATATTAAACCAAGTGCCGATAATAAAAGCAAAGTAGTAGTAGTTCCAACCACAACTGAACCAAAGCTTTATCACGACGATTCTATTTCAGAAGACGGAGAAGATAGTACTGGTGGTTCTGGAGAAGGCGAAGAAGGCGAAGTTATTGGAGAACAACAAGCCGAACCACAAAAAGGAGAAGGCGAAGGTCAAGGTGCTGGACAAGGAGAAGGTGGAAATCATGATGTTAGCTCCGAAGCGTATGATCTTGGAAAAGTGCTAACCGAAAAATTTCAATTGCCAAATCTTAGAGATAAAGGTAAAAAACGATCTTTTAGCAAATACACCTACGATTTAACAGATAAAAATCGTGGATTTGGTCAGATTCTCGATAAAAAAGCCACACTACGAAAAATTATAGGAACAAATATTTTACTTGGTAATATTGATCCAAAATCGGAGTTTTCTCCCGACGATTTAATTATGAATCCGCAAGATCATATTTATCGAATTCTTTCGAGAGAAAAAGATTTTGAAACACAAGCAGTGGTTTTCTTTGTTCGAGATTACTCAGGATCAATGCAAGGTAAACCTAGCGAAACTATATCGATGCAACATCTATTTATTTATAGTTGGTTGATGTATCAATACCAAAACAATGTTCAAACTCGCTTTATTCTTCATGATACAGAAGCTAAAGAAGTTCCCGATTTTTATACTTATTACAAATCAATGGTTGCAGGTGGAACTAGAGTTTTTCCAGCTTTTAAATTGGTAAATAATATTATTGAAACAGAGCAACTAGCTAAAGATTACAATATTTATGTGTTTTATGGAACCGATGGCGATGATTGGGACGATGATGGAAAAGATCTAGTTGAAGAGCTCAATAAATTACTATATGTTACAAATAGACTGGGTATTACTATTGCTAAAAATACGTGGACAGATGAAAGCAAAGTAACAACTGTTGAACGAAACGTAAAGAACTCTGGGTTACTTGAACAGAAACCACAATTAATAAAAATGGATGCATTTTCTGCCGAAACAGCATCAGAAGATCGAATTATTGAAGGTATTAAAAAGCTAGTAAGCTAATATTTTGCTGTGTTAATTTGAATTAATAAACAACAGATTGCCATGTATTTAATAGATCAACATACAAAAAAAATAATGGAAGAATGCAAAGTTCGTGCTCGTGCAGCTGGCTTGCATTTCGACAAAGAAACACTAGAATATATTGTTACCAATCGAGATATGATTGAATTATCGCCAAAAGTGATGATTCCAACACTTTACGATTATTGGGTAAGCGATGTAGAAGTGCTTAAAGATCAAGGGAAATATAAATTATACCCATCAAATCCATACGAAACGGTAATTAATTCACGTCCAGCGATTTCGTTTTACAACGATAATAATCCTGACTGGATGAATATCATGATTTTTTATCATGTGCTTGGCCATATTGATTTTTTTCAAAACAACATTTTATTTCAAGATACATGGAATGACGATTTTGTTGGTATGGCATTGGCAGATAAACGCTTAATTCAAAATTTGCGAGGTAAATATGGACGATGGGTTGATTATGTAATTGAATTTAGCCGAAGTATTGATAATATAACTGGATACTTTAAAACACTAGCTAAAAATAATTATCCATACCAACTTGAGCCAGAGGATAAAGTGAAATTTTATTTCAATACTTTTCTACAAGATATTTTAAGACTACCTCAACATGAAATTTTTAAAGAAATTGATCGCTATAATAAATTGATTGAGCAAAACTCAAAAGTTGGTGAATCAATGTTTTTCTCCGAAGTTCGTGAGCGTTATCCAGAGTTTCAGGCAAAATATGAAAATGGAAATATAGATTATAAACCTTCAATTGATTTGCTGGAATTTATTCGCGACCATTCTCCATTTTTACGAAAAGAAGAAAATCATTGGATGAAAACAGTGATGACTGTTGTAAGAAATACCTCGTTATACTTTGGACCACAAATACGTACAAAAATAGTAAATGAAGGCTGGGCAAGTTATTGGCACGATAGCCTTTTCCGTGGAGATAATAGAATAAAAGGTCATGAAGTAGGATATGCACAACTCAATGCTGGTGTTACTTCCATAAGTAGAGTTGGTCTAAACCCTTATGCTATAGGACTTAGATTGATTCAACATATTGAAAAACTAGCCAATAAAGGAAAATTAAATTTTGATTTTCAAAAATATCAAAATCAAGAAGATCGTGAAAAATTTGATAAAAATACGGGCAAAGGACAAGATGCAATATTTGAAATACGAAAGAATTTTTCTGATTTTATGTTGATTAATACATTTGTAAGTCAAGATTTTGTTGATGAATATGATCTTTTTGTTGTAGGGAAACGCTATAATGAAAAAAGAAATACCATTGAATATTATATCAAAAGTCGTAAAGCAGAAGATTATAAAAAAATGTTGCTCGATAGTTTGTATCATCCCCCAGTTGTAGATGTAAACATTGAAAAAACCAACGACTCCAATTTATATATCAATCATTTATTTGAAGGCAAACAACTTATTAAAGATTTTGTTCCAGACGTACTAATAGGACTAGAATATTTATGGGGAGGATCGGTTCAATTAGAAACCACTGAAATTCATGTGAAAAAGCCCAAAAATGATGAGGAATCTATTGGGTTTAGTTATCGCGATGTGTTGTACACAATTAAAGATAAAAAAGTTTCAAAAACTAATATTTGAACAACATGACAAAAAATAAATCAACCAAAATAGAGAATTATGCTGACTTAGAAGATAAAGGCAAACGATTGGAGGTCCTTATCAACTTAAGTAATGATTTGCGAGAAAAAGAAGGACGAACACCTATTTCGTTCAACGACTTTTTATTTCTCACTAATGAACAGCCAGAACTAATTTTGCGAAATATTTTTCAGCTTTTTCATGACATGGTGCATTATTATGTTCCTGAGGGCAGCGATGAATATCCAATTACCAAAGAATCAATTGGATTTATGGATTACAACACCTATAATTTATTTCAAAAAAATTGCGATGATCCGTTTTTTGCCGATCGTTTATTTTCTAATCGGTTTTTAAATCTTGCAAATGATTTTAAAAAAGGCATAAAAAATAATCATATTTACTTATTTGAAGGACCTCCTGGATCGGGGAAAAGTACTTTTTTAAATAATCTTTTACTTAAACTTGAAGAATATACTCGAACATCTCAAGGAACTCTTTATAAAACATATTGGAAACTTGATATAGCAAAAATTAAAAAAGGAAAAAAATCTGACACTATTTTATCGGACGAATTAATGACAAAAATTGACAGTGCAGAAATTTCAAGTGAATCTGCAAAAGGTCAATATCTTGCAATATCTTGCCCTAACAACGATCATCCTATTTTGCAGATACCTAAATCACTACGACATAAATTTTTAGATGAGCTAATTACCGATAATGATTTTAAGAAAAAGTTATTTGAGTCGAAAGAATACGAGTGGGTTTTAAAAGAATCACCATGTAGTATTTGTAATTCTATTTATAATGAATTGCTCGACAAATTAGACGATCCAATGGAGGTGTTTAATATGCTTTATGCTCGTAAAATAGATTATAATAGGCAATTTGGGAAAGGAATAAGTGTTTATAATCCTGGAGATTTGGTTTTTTCAAAGCCAATTATTAATCAAACAATTCAAAATTTACTCAACAATTTGTTTAAAAACGAAGATATTAAATACATTTACTCCGATTTGGCATATACAAACAATGGCGTACTTGCTTTAATGGATATTAAAGAAAATAACATTCATAGATTAATGAATTTACATGGAATTGTAAGCGACGGAGTTCATAAAGTAGAAACCGTTGAAGAGCAAATTAAAACCATGTTTGTAGGGTTAATTAATCCTGAAGACAAAAAACATTATGAAAATGTAAAATCTTTTAAAGATCGTATAATTACCGTAAACATACCATATGTACTTGATTATAATACAGAAGTATCTATTTATATTAATAAATTTGGGAGTGAAATAAAAAATAAATTTTTGCCAAGAGTATTGAATAATTTTGCCAAAATAATTATTTCTACCCGACTAGAACCCGAATCACCCGTAATTAATAAATGGCTTTTAAATCCAGATAAATATAAAAAATATATCGACAAAGATTTGTTGTTGCTAAAAATGGAACTTTATACTGGGAAAATACCAAGTTGGTTAACAGAAGACGATATTAAACGATTTGATAAAAACGTAAAAAAAGACATTATTGCAGCTACAGAAATTGAAGGACAAAAAGGTATTTCGGGTAGATTATCGTTGAATTTATTCAATACATTTATTTCAAAATACTCTAAACATAATAATTTGATTTCGATGGAAATGCTAAAATCTTTCTTTGTTGAAGATAGTGAAAAATTTGATTCAAAAGTACCCGAAGGCTTTGTTAATTCTCTTGAGACTCTTTATGAATTTAATATATTAGAAGAAGTAAAAGAGGCTATTTACTACTACAATGTTGAGCAAATAAGCCGCGATATTCAAAATTATTTATTTGCTATAAATTTTGAAATTGGTGAAACCGTAAAATGCAATTATACAGGTGATAGTATAGATGTTAACGATGATTTTTTAAAAAATTTTGAAGCACTATTTTTAGGTTCTACCTCTTCAGAAGATAGAAGAAAACAATTTAGAAAAGAAGTTCATAGCGAATACATTACTAAAACTATGTCGCACGAAATGCGACTTGAAAATAAACCCATTATAAAAACAGCTCAATACTTTGATTTATTTAAACGATATTCCGACAATTTAAAAGAATATTCATTAGTCCCATATCACGACAATGATAATTTTCTTAGAGCAATAAAAGATTATGATATAGAAGGATTTAACACTTATGATGATAAATTAAAACGAGATGTTCTGCGACTTATTTCAAACATGGTAAAAAAATTCAATTATACAGAAGCTGGAGCAAAACAAGTTAGTATTTATGTGATAGAGAAAAGATTAGTTGATAAATACAAAAACTTTAGAGTATTATAAAACAATAAAATAGAAGTAAAAATATTTTTACTTCTATTTTATTATTTTAATAACTCTAAGCATTTCTCATTTTTAAGTTGGTACAGGTAAATATTGATTTCTGTTTTTAACAACCAGTTAATTACACAGTACTAACTGGCTAAATACATGATAGTTAATTTTCATTATAATTGTTTTTTATCTTTTTAAATTAGACTATTCGGCAATTTTGCTCAGTTGCATTTCTTATTTCATATCAATACATTTGCAAAATGTCATATAAATATACAATAGCCAGTTATGCTAATGAAATTTCTTTTTTCTTTTTTTCTTTTGATTAATATACAATCAACATTTTGCCAAATTATTAATATTGAAAATGCAAAAGCAATTGCTGCAAATATTTTTTCAGAAATAAAATCAGTAAGTGTAAGAAAAGTAAAGATTAGCAATGATTTTTTTGTAAAAGAAACAAATAATCAACCTATTGCATTTATATTTAACGAACAATCTGGCGGATTTGTAATATTATCTGCCGAACGTAGAGTTGCTCCTATTCTAGCGTATTCGGCAAAAGGTGCAATAAGTACAGATAGCAAAAACTGGAATCCAGAATTTTCTTATTGGGTTCAACTATATTTCGATCAAATAGAATACGTCCGACAAAGCAATTCGCCACCAAGCACATACGCTTTTGAAAAATGGAATAAATTAGAAACGACAGAAGGATTTAGATTAAGTGAAACAAGAGATGTATCGCCATTGTTAATCACAACATGGAATCAAGGTTGTGGTTACAATACCGAATGCCCTATTGATGCCGCTGGTCCTTGTGCTCATACATATACAGGCTGTGCTGCAACTGCAATGGCTCAAATTCTAAAATATATGGAATATCCTTCGTCAGGGGTTGGAAGTTTTTGCTATACAAGTTCAAACTATGGTCAATTATGTGCCAATTTTGCTTCTACTTCTTACAATTATACAGCAATGCCAAACAATAGCGGAAATGCCGAAGTTGCTAAGCTAATGTATCATTGCGGAATATCTGTTTCTATGAATTATGCTCCAACTGCCTCAAGTGCCTATACTTCTGATGTTCCTAATGCTCTGAAAAAATATTTCAATTACCAGAATATGGTTTATATTTCAAAAAACTCATACACTAATGAAAATTGGAATAAAACATTGAGAAACGAAATTGATAATAACAGACCTATTTTTTATTCTGGAAATGGACCTTCGGGCGGTCATGCATTTGTTTTAGATGGTTATCAAAATTTAGATTATTTTCACATCAATTGGGGCTGGAGCGGATCTCAAGATGGCTATTTTTATTTAAACGATTTAAGTCCAGGTTCTTTTGCTTTTAATTCTAATCAATTAGCCGTAGTTGGAATGATTCCTAAACCAAATTTTACAGGTTTAGATGTTTCATCGGTTATTGATCTTACTTGTTCTATTCCAATAAGTGTAGATATTTCAACAGGTGTTAATTATGTTAATTATTACAAAAATACATATCCTGCCGCTGTTGGAAAAGAATTGGTTTATCGTTTTACTACAAGTTCTATTGGCAGAATAAAAATTCAATTTTCAAACAAATTAGGTGGCGATATTTATGCTTTTTTATTAAAATATCCTCATCAAGATTCATTGATTACTTATGACTTTAATAATTTGGATATTGATAATGCCAACGCTGGTACTTATTATCTTGTAATTGAAGGATATGTCGGAGCTGAACCTACTTTTGATTTAGAGCTTAAATGCCCAAATAATGCAGAATTAACAAGCTTTAATAGCTCTATTTCGCCAACAACAATAGAACCAAATCTTTCTAATGTAGCGTTTAAAACAACTGTTAAAAATACTGGATATTCAACTGCAGCAAGCAATACTATTGAATATTTTATTTCAGACAATAATATTTTTGAATATGGCACAGATGCTTTTATTGGTTCAGATATTGTTCCTGCACTTAACCCACAGGCTTCTAGTAATATTGAAACAGTTTTAACAATTCCTTCGTGGTTAACAAGCGGGTTAAATAAAACTGTTTTTTTTGTTGTCGATAGAAATAATATTATTCCCGAATTTGAAGAAAAAAATATTAGCTCTACCACTGTAAATGTAATGGACACCAGCATTATTAATTGCAATCCTTCTATTAATTTAGACGATAGAGTTTGGTATTGGAGCAACACCGAAACAAATGGTGCAAATGCAGTTGAAAAATACGCTGGGTGGAATAGTATCTTTAATTCTTCAGAAATAATTCATTCTTTTATACCACAGTACAATGGCATAGCAAAACTATCTCTTTCAGAAAAACTATCTGGTAATATGGTTGCATTTGTGTTGCCAGAATGCAATGAGTTTAACAATTCTGCTCTTGTTTGGATTCAAAATAGTGCTGATACTCTTTCAAGTGTAGAATTTTATGTAAATGCTGGTAATGAATATTATGTAGTAGTTGATGCAGAAATGCCAACAAAAGGAAATTATGGTGTAATGGTAGAACTTCCTTACCAATGTCCATCATTACCAATTGAAATTGAAGGCGATACAATATTTTGTGTTTGGGGTTTTCAGGTTCAGCTTGCTACAAGCCCTAATTATAGTAATTATCAATGGTATGAAAATGAATCTGTCATTTATAATGCAACATCTTATTATTACACAGCAAGTTCAGAAGGTCTTTATTCTGTTAAAGTTACCGAAAACAATTGCACTTCAACATCAAACCCTGTAAGTTTTACAGTAATTATACCACCCGATGCAACTATTATTAGCAACGATCCGCTTGAATTTTGTTATGGCGAAAGTTCAGAATTGCAAGCTTTAGATGCAACCAGTGATTCTTTAAATTGGACAAAAAACGGAGAATTAATTATTGGAGCGACTAACAACACATTTACAGCAACCGAACCAGGATATTATTCTATTTACATGCATAAAGGAATATGTTCTAGTGAATTATACAACGGCATTTCTATTACTGTTAAAAAAGGACCTGTTGAAATTGACGAAGAAGTTCCAATTCCTTCCGATTCAATTATGTTTTATTATCCATTCACTACTAATAATTACGACGAGAGTTCTAATTGTAATGTATTCTATCTTCCTGCAATTGTTACACCTACAACCGATAGAAATAATAATGCCGAACAAGCTAGAGATTTCACACAAAATGATCAGATTTTATATGCCGATCCATATTGTGAAATGCCAAATCAATTTACATTAAGTTTATGGTTTAAAACAAACACTAATGAAGGAGGAAACATTGCAAGTTTTGTTGACAATGGATCGGGGAATTTAAATACAGGAATAGTACTTTATATGTCAAACAATGGCAAACTTCATTTTTATTTAGGATCACAATCTAACTTTTTCGAATTAAGCTCTTTAGAATCTTATAATGATGGCGAATGGCACAACGTTTTAATTATCTACAATGAAGGAATGTTAATGGAAATTGATGGTGGTAATGAGCTTTTGCAAAACACAAATCAAGTTTCAATATCAAATTTCTATTCGTATTGGAGCTTTGCTAGTTCCAGTTTGCTTACAAATATTTTCGATATGCCTAGCTCTTCTTTTTTTAAAGGATATTTAGACGATTTATTATATTTAAAAGAAGCTAAATACATTGTTAGAAACTACTTAGACACGTTGCCATTATTAAATATTTCAATTCAGGGGAATACTGAAATATGCGATTCTGGATTAGTAAATTTTAAAATTTCACCATCGCAAAATAATATTCTATATAAGGTTTGGAACAGCACTTTAAATCAATGGCACTCCTCTTCACAAATAGGTAATGGCGATGATATTCTAATAATAGGAATAAATCCAATTACCCAAACAACAACATTTTCAATTTATGCTATAAATGCTAGCACTCTTTGCGATAGATATTTAGATTCCATTTATACCGTTACCGTTAACAATATTAATGCGTCTATTATTGCTCAAAACGAGTCAACTCTTATTGCTAATATTGCAGGAGCTCAATATCAATGGATTAATTGTAATAACAATAACGCAATTATTGAAGGAGAAACAAACCAAAGCTTTACTGCAATAGAAAATGGATATTATGCTGTAATTATAAATCAAAATAACTGCATTGATACTTCTGCTTGTTATTCAATTACAGGTGTTGATATTCAGAACTTAAACAAACAATTTGAATACAAAATTTACCCTAATCCAACTAAAGATAAAATTACAATTGAAACAAACGAGCCAACTAACTTAAATATCTACAATATTGTAGGGGAAATAGTATATCAATCACAAGCGTTTCAAACTATCACTCAACACAATTTAACCATGCTTTCTACTGGTATATATTATTTGCAAATAACTACAAAATATGGGACCCAAATTTATAAAAAATTACTTATTGGAAAATAACCTATTTTAAACCATTATAATTAATCACTTAGTTTTGTTTATAATCAATTAATCATTAACATATTATTATAATTTAGCAACGGTTTTAAATATATTCGTCTTATTAAGGAACCTTTACAATAAAATACTCGTTAACACGAGTAATTAAAATTATCCAAATTATGAACACTATTAAAAAATACATAATATATCTTATTATATCAATTTCTCTTATCTCTTTAATGCTTCAATCTTGCGTGAAAGATGAATTTAACTTCGATAAATTATCAACCAATATGGATTGGGATCCAAATTTGGCAATTGCTTTAGGTTACTCTAAAATGACAATGCGTGATGTATTACGCGATTTTGATAGTACAGAATTATTTACAGAAGATGAATCTGGTTTTTTATATATAATGTATCACAAACAAGTTTTTACTTATCGTGCCGATCAAATTATTAGCTTTCCACCACAAAATTATGCAATAAGTATTATTAATACCGATATAAATATTCCTCAATTTAACACTTCTGGATCTTATCATGTAGCACAAAATATGCTTCTCGACTTTGCAATAACTACAGGAGAACAATTAGATAGTATTATTTTAAACAATGTAACATTAAATATTAATATTTCTTCAACATTCCACCATGTTGGAGTATTCACAATTACTTTTCCAACCATAAGAAAAGGAGCTTTGTTTTACTCAAAAACATTTACAACAAATAGCTCAGGATCTTATAGTAGCAATAATACATATAATGATTTAAATGGATATACAATTGATTTAACCAATTATGGAACAACTGTAAATAAATTACCTGCGGTTATTGATTTTACATTAACAAACTCTGGAGCTGGCGTTAGTGCTGGCGATCAAATTGCTATTGAAATATCATTAGAAAACATAGATTTTGCTTCTATTTATGGAAATATTGGGCAAAAAGTATTAGACCTACCCCTAGATACAGTAATACTTGATATTTACGATAATGCTTTTAATGGATATATATATTTAGAAGACCCAAAAATTAGATTAAAAATTAAAAATTCTTATGGATTGCCTATCAAATTTG
>Ga0316608_1001154_pt1 | contig 10893 bp, 4 predicted proteins | sample MIS2016152B_MG_FD_207673 | JGI IMG/M metagenome (GOLD analysis project Ga0316608, IMG submission 207673) | Microbial mat bacterial communities from Middle Island sinkhole, Lake Huron, Michigan, United States - MIS.2016.152B | ecosystem: Environmental > Aquatic > Freshwater > Lake > Sediment... | reverse complement strand
TAAAACCGTGAGAACGACCCAGCATGCTGGTTACACTGTTGTATAGAATGGGACTTAAGAGACTTGATACGTTGATATCCTTAAGTTTATTGGGATCTGTATTAAGTTCTTCAAACTTATCCTCGCAACCTGCAATGAATATTATCATTAAAAGCAGGAATATATTTCTAGCTATTTTTTTCATTATAAAATAATTTTAAATTATAAGGTGTAATGAAACTACACATGTTTGAAAATAATTTTCATTCTGATAACAATCGAAAGTTTATGTATTTTGCGGAAACAGTAGGTTCTCACTTTTTACAATTTAACACGGAGGCTGATACCCATTGTACGGGTACTGGGGAGTTGCCCCATTTCATAGCCGGTGAAAATAGTTGAGTTCTCGATAGTTGCTGTTTCCGGATCGTAAATGGGAAAGTCGGAAATCAATAAGAGGTTATTGCCAAAAACTGCCAGGCTTATTTCCTGTATTTTCATACGTCCTGTTAGTACTTTAGGTAACGCGTATTCCAGGCGTAGTTCCCTGAGTTTGATAAAGCTGGTACCGAGGGTATTAGTTTCGGCATTGTCGCGCCGGTAAAACTGGTCGTAATATTTTTGTGGGTTCACCTGAACAGTATTGGGCGAGAATGATCCATCGCCATTTTGTATTACGCCTTTTCCCACTACAAAACCTTCTTCTCGTCCGGGCAGGGTATTTTCGAGTCTTCCCCGCTGCGACATTTTATGGTGCGACTGAGAATAAAGCATCCCGCCCATTTGACCGTCGAACTGAAAACTAAACGTAAAGTTCTTTATGGTAAATTCGTTTATGATCCCGGCTTTCCAATCGGGATGAGCTTTGCCAATGTATTCGTTATTGGTGGCAGTTAACAAAGGAGTACCATCGGCTTTAAAAATGATTTGTCCATCGGGCGCTCTTTCAAATTTATATCCGTAAATATCACCGGTAGTACCACCTACTTTTGCACGGATATAGGCCGCTCCTTCGGCTTCGCCAATTGGCTGATAATCCATGCCTTCAGCAAGTTCCATCACTTTATTTCTGTTCATATTCCAGGTGATAGTGGTATTCCAGTTAAGCAGTCGCGATTGAATTGGTTTGATGTTAAGCATTAGCTCAACGCCCCGGTTGCGGACCAATCCGGAATTCAAGGTTGCGCTGCGGTAACCCGATTCCGGAGCCAGGGCTATATCTAGTATCTGGTTTTTGGAATTACTTTCGTACAATGCAATATCAATCCCAACCCGATTTTTAAAGAATCGTAAATCCAAACCCGTCTCAATGCTCGAAGTTATCTCAGGTTTTAGGTTCTCATTAAACAAAACAGATGGATTAACCAAACTTCCTGCGAAGCTGGATGCATTATAATATTTCAAAGTTTTATATGGCAAAGCATCATTCCCTACCTGAGCCCAGGATAAACGTAGTTTTGCAAGATTTACCAATTTAGGGAGCTTAAATAGTTCGTTTAAAATAAAACTACTGTTTACCGAAGGATAGAAGTATGAGTTATTCCCTGCCGGAAGAGTACTCGACCAGTCGTTACGCCCGGTAATGTCAATAAATACTTTATTATTGAACGAAAAATTAATAGCTGTATAGACACTATGAATCTGTTTTCTGAAAAATTCAGGTGTGGTTTCGGGCTTATCCTTGCTGTTAGCAAGATTATACACTCCGGGAATAACAAGTTTATTAGCATAAGCTACCAAACTTTGCTGCTGTGTTTGCATAAGGTTACCTCCTAAAGAGGCGGTTAGTCCAATATTGTTAACGCTAAGCGTGCGATAAGTTAAAAGAGCGTCGGTATTAATCTCGTAATTATTTATGATTTGTTGCCGGTACATTCCCTCCGGGTACCTCTGTATGTTAAAAGGCCGGCGTTGCTCACGCGAATCGTTGCCCATATCCATACCGCTGCGGACCAATAACTCGAATTTACGAGAAAATGTATAAATAGCAGACGTACCCGCAGTAACACTGTTTCTTTTCCCTTTGTTTAAAATTTCGTGCGCAATAAAATATGGATTCTCAATCAATTGATCACCAATTCGCTTGGGCATAATGTTTTCCTGTCCATCAACCCAATAACCTGCCTTATACCATGCCATATCGTAGTTGGGCTGAAGAAAAAGCATCATATATCCAATGGTATGGTTGTTATAGCCAGAGTTTGGAAGATTTTTATTGTCTTTTTGGGTATAGTTTATTTTTCCGGTAATCTTCAATTTTTTAGAAATACTATGGTTTACCGAAAGACTCGATGAAAAACTCTGCCATTGGGTGTTAGGCATAATCCAGTTGCTTTTATTATGGGAAAGTGAAAGCCTGGCAGCACTTTTTTCATTTCCACCTTCAATTGATAGACTGTTTGAGGTATTAAATCCTGTCTCAAAAAAATCCTTCCGGTTATCAGGATATGCCACCCAAGGAGTTCTTTCAGTAGGTATTCCGGACGGAATATCAGGATTATACTGAAAAAATTTTTTATAGGCATCGAATTTCGGGCCAAATGTAGCAGTTGCAATTGTGCTAATACCATCTTCGCTATTGCCGTATGAATAATACGAAGCATTATTGGATCCTTCACCATATTCATACTGATAGTGCGGCCAATGAAGCACATCTTCCCAGGATACACTGGAGTTAAAAGTTATACCAATACCCTTATCGCTTTTTGAACCCGATTTAGTTGTGATTATGATAACGCCATTCGCTGCCCTGCTGCCATAAAGAGCACTAGCACTTGGCCCTTTTAATACTGAAACCGATTCAATATCGTCGGGGTTGATATCTGATAGACGGCTTCCGTAGTCAACAGCATTATCGTCGCCCATATACGATTTAAATCCAGAACCAATGGTTTTACTGTTGATCGGAATTCCATCCAGAATAACCAAAGCCTCATTTCCACCACTGTTTAAGGAATTATCTCCCCTAAGCGAAATTTTTGAAGATGAATTCGGCCCTCCAACCGATGATATGCTTAATCCTGCAACCTTACCGGTGAGAGCTTTCGTCCAGTTTGTTTGGTGAGCTTCAGAAATTCTATCTGAATTCACTGTTGTTTGGGCATACCCAAGGGCTTTCTCAGCCCTTTCGATACCAAGCGCGGTAACCACAACTTCATCAAGCGCCTTAGCGCCTGTCCTTAATGCAATGTTAACTTCTTTTCGTCCCCCAACTGGTTCTTCTGCCACTTCATATCCTATAAAAGAAATAACCAGGATTGCATCAGAAGGAGCATTTGAAATAACATACTTCCCATCATCGTTAGTTGCACTCCCATTGGTGGTGCCTTTCACCATAACTGTAGCACCCAGCATCGGAGAGCCATCTGCCGAATCAGTAACTTTTCCAATTATGGTTAAATCCTGCGCATTGAGCAGGTTGGTATAGTTGAACAAGGCAAATATCAATATTAACCTTATTCCAAAATTTAATTTTTCAGCCATTTTTACTTGTGTTTTATTAGAATTATTATGAAGCTGAAAAATATACTGATAATATTAGGCGATTATTCGGGAGTCATTAGGTGATTAATAGATCTGGATTAGGTTTTGGTTAAATTGGGTGAACAATGTTGGGTATAATGCAGACGTACCCCTGTCTTTTCTGAATTTTAACGAAATATAGTCCAGCTTTATCATTTTTAGTTTCGAGGTGAAAATATTCAGGTCAATTTTCCTCGATGGGCTGAAGGGTACCTTATTTGTATAGTCTGGTAAATAATCAAATAACTTACACTGAATGAGCCATCTCAAATTCTAAGTTTATGTAAATATATTTAACCAATTAGATGAATATAGTGGAGTTTTTGATGTTTTTTTTATTGAAAGGGAATATTGCATTTATCGAATTAACGCCTGAATTTCCTTCCATTCCTGCACAATTTTATCCATCAGGTTTCGAATTTTACTTGGATCAGTATCAGTACTATCTTCTAATTCTATTGCTAATTCTGCCAATTTATTAAAGCACATGTTCAATGCGGCTCCTTTCATACTATGCGCATATCTCTTAATTTCTTCATTATCGCCTACTTCAATTGCCTGATAAAGGGAATCGATATAAAACGGTATTTTTTCTCGAACCAACTTTAACAACCTTTCAAAAACTTCCTGCTCGTTCATTACTTTTTCTAACACCATTTTAATATCAAAGTGAATGGAGTCATTGATAAGTTTATTTACATCAGCCTCAATTGGGCTGTAATCTTTAGCAGAGGAAAGAAATTTTTCCAAAATGTCATTAAGAGTCTTGGCGTTAATTGGTTTAGAAATAAAATCGTCCATTCCGGCATCAAAACATTTTTCTTTTTCACCTTTAATGGCTCCTGCTGTAAGTGCGATTATTGGCACATGCGATCCCTTTTGTATTTCATTTTCCCTTATTTTTCGGGTAGTTTCCAATCCATCTAATTCAGGCATTTGAATATCCATAAAGATGAGATCGGGTTTATTTGTTTTGGTAATTTTAATTGCTTTTTTTCCGCTGGAAGCTTCCATAATTGTAGCATCAGGGAGTCTCTTACTGACAAGTTCTTTGGTAAGGAGCATATTGATCTCATTATCTTCCACAATAAGAATTGTGATAGTTCTATTTGCAGGGGGGGAGACAGGTTTTTTTTCTTGCCACTCAGGAATTGATCTGAAATGAAGATTCTGCAGACAATTCAATAATTCTTCTGACTTTACAGGTTTAGTGAGGTTAAACCGTACTCCAAGTTTCCTGCACTTGTCATGAATCGATTCGTCATCTGCAGAGCTATGCAGCAGAATAACAGGCTGATGTTCGGGAGAGCGATGCAATATCTGCCGAATCATACGGATTGTTTCAAGCCCGTCTAAATAGGGCATATGGTAATCAACTATAATAACATCGAAAGGTTCGGATGTTTCGATTAGTTTAAGGGACGAAAATCCATTATCGCATCCGGTAAACTCTATTCCCCAATATCTAAAGTTCTCTTCAAGTATTAGCCTGTTATTGGAGTTATCATCGATCACCAAAATCCGCTTAATTTTTTTTATGCTTTCAGGCATTTGCATTTCTCCATCTTCAAATAAAGCTTCAATGGTAAAAAAGAAGGTAGAACCTTTTTCCGGTTCACTGAATAGTTCAATATTTCCCCCCATTTTTTCAGCCAATAAATTGGCAATGGTTAGCCCCAGTCCTGTTCCTCCAAACCTTCGTGTGGTGGAAGTATCGGCTTGTGTAAATGCTTTAAAAAGAATTTTTTGCTGTTCTCTGGAAATACCAATGCCGGTATCGCGCACAGAGAATAAATAGCTGCCACATGAGTTTTCATTGGGTGAAAATGATACTTTTAACTCAATTTCTCCTTTTTCGGTAAATTTCACAGCATTACTTAACAAATTCACCAGAATTTGTTTTAAACGAACCGGATCAACCATCGCATAACGAGGCATATCAGGCGGGATATTTAACAATAGTTCCAGGTCTTTTGTAGCGCTTTGGTATTTGATAATATCAGCTGATTGACCAATAAGCTCTACCACATCGGTTCTTATAATATCTAGTTCCAGTTTTCCTGCCTCAATTTTCGAAAAATCAAGTATGTCATTAATTACGCCCAATAGCGAATTACCTGAGATACTTGCATTCTCAACATATTTATGCTGAACTGGACTTAATGGAGTATTTTTTAATAAATCGACAAAGCCAATTACTCCGTTGAGCGGAGTGCGGATTTCGTGACTCATATTGGCCAAAAATTCTGATTTCGTCTTACTGGCGGCCTCTGCTTGTTCTTTGGCTATTTTTAATTCCGCATCAGCCTTCTTTCGTTCATCGATATTACGGCTTACACCCACAATTTCTATCTCTCCGTTATTGTTAAAACGGAATTTGGTAGAGACTTCAATCCAAATTATATGACCATCCTTATGTGGTTGCTGAACTTCGTTCAGGTAATAATTGGGTTTTTCCGGATCTTGTAAAAATAGCTGAATATTTTTTTCGATGGCTTTTTTGACTTCAATTATTGAATCAGGCGTCAAGGCATCTTCGAGCGTTTCGGCCAAAGCTTCATCTACAGTAAGGCCTCGCAATTGATATATGGTTGGGCTTATAAATGTAAATTTCTCCAGAGCAAGGTTTAAAATCCAAATTGTGTCTGAAGCAAATTCCGTAATTAGCCTATATTTTTCTTCGCTGGCCTGCAAATCTGTGAAGATTCGTTTTTGTTCCGTAATATCATTCATAAAGTTGAAAGTAGCCGGTATACCGTTCCATTCTAACCTGGCACCATTCATTTCAACCCATCGGATAGTTTTATCTTTGCGTAAAAGCCTAAATTCATATTTATTTTCTGCTCCTTCTCCAGCTAAACGGGATTTATATTTTGACAATAAAAATTCCCGGTCATCTTCGTAAATTAAATATATAAAATCAAAACTGGATAATTCGCTAGCGTTATATCCTGTTAATTCCTCAAATTTAGGGTTGAAATAAACTAATTTAGTTCCCTGTGCAACTACAATGCCTTCATGCGCTGTTTCAAATAATAAACGATACCTTTCTTCGCTCTCTCGAAGTGTTCTTTCGTTTTCAATGCGTTCGGTTATGTCGCGGGCAGCAGCATATATAAGATTTCCTTTGGGTTGAGAGCGCCATTCGATAAATTTATAAGTTCCATCCTTACATCGGTAGCGGTTTACAAAGTTTAATACCTGCATTTGGTTGCCAAGCTTAACCATTTCATCAAGTGTGGCTTGAATATCATCGGGATGTACAAATTCCAGGAATTTTTTATGATTTAAATCTTCTGTTGAATAGCCTAAAATATCCGACCAGGCTTTATTGGTTTTTATAAAATTTCCATTCAAATCGGCAATACATAAGAGGTCAAGGTTTATGGAAAAAAAACTTTCCAGTTCAGTTGATTGCTCTTTTTCTTTTGTTATGTCGATAAAGGTTGTTGAGAAGTAGAATTTTTCAGGGGAACTAACTTGTACTTTATACCATTTATTTAGCTGTTCAGAATATTCTTCAAATTCTTTTTCTACTCCGGTTAAGGCGACTTCGCCATAATATTCGATCCAGTTAAATTCTCCCAGGGAAATTCCAGGTAAGACCTCAGTAACTTTTTTGTTGAGAATATCAGTGGCTTTTAAACCGGTTTGTTTTTCAAATGCTGGATTAACTTCTAAAAATTCATAATCTACAATTTTTCCCTCAGTATCGAGAACAACTTTATGAAATGCATATCCATAGGAAGCATTCAAAATCGCTAGTTTGAAGTTTTCTGTTTTCATGTATAATTTCTTAAAAACATTCTTTACTGAAAGAACCTTCATTCGAGCAGAAGTTATTACTAAATTACTAAAATTAAGGGGAAATGCAAAGAGCCATATTGAGGGAAGTAGATACAGGTATTATTTTTATAGAAGTTTTATAAAACACAGTATTACTTAGTTTGATCTGACTAGCTCTATCATCAAATAATTCATGGTTGTAGCAGTTAGAGTTTATTGCTTTTTATAACTTGATTGAGAAAAGGCTTTTTCATTTATAGTAACCATTTCAACCAACTGATTTTTTTTAGTATATAACAAATTATTAGAGATGTTAATCGAAAGTTTTAGCGCAATAATATGTCATATAAAACAGATTTATAAATACCTTACAATAACAAATTAAAAATTGAGTATGGAACAGAATGAAAAGAAACCGATTACCCGCGTTATGCGAGCTTTACATCGCGATATTGGCTTTTTTACCATTGGGTTGGTAATTATGTATGCTTTAAGCGGCATTGTGCTTATTTATCGCGATACCGAATTTTTGAAAAGCGAAAAAACAATCGAGCGAAAGCTTGCCATAAATTTGCCCATAGAAAATTTGAGCAGGGAGCTTCATGTACGCGAAATAAAAGTTACCAAAACCGATGGTGAAACACTCTATTTTGAAAATGGTACTTACAACAAGGCAACCGGAATGGCTGTTTATACTACAAAAGATGTTATTTTTCCATTTAATAAATTCAACAGTTTACATAAGGCTGGTAGTAGGGGAGTAACTCATTGGTTTACAACTATTTTTGGTATTACATTGTTCTTTTTGGCCATATCGTCTTTTTGGATGTTTAAATCAGGGACACGATTATTTAAACGAGGAATTTATATAGCTTTTGCTGGGGTAGTTTTCACTATAGTTCTGTTATTTTTTTAAATAGGGTTTACTGATGCTATTTTTTAATGCCTCCCTGTCTGTTTTATTGGTTTAATATTGTTATTTGATTTAGTAATTGAGCTGGAATGTATTCTACCATGTTCCGGCTCTTTTGGCTATTGTCAATTTGTTTGATAAACGCAGTTGATTGATATAAATCATTTATTTCAGGTGAGCGAAGACCAATTTATAAACTGGTTGGGTCATACTTCGGAAACCATGCATTATTTTTAATGGAAGTTTATGATAGTATTTTGGAGGATAAAGGAGAAATTGAACAGGTTATTATAAAAATTGTTTGCGTTAATATGAATTGAATTTATAGACCCCTTTCTTTCTTCCTGATTTACTTTTTCATACAAAAAAAAGGACTGAAATGATATTATTTATCCTCTATAAATACATATTACTTTGATAATGAATTTATAGAATATGTCGAAGGAAGAATTATTTTTTCATAAGTATTACCTGCGCTAAGTATTTTGGTTCTTCATTTTGATAATAAATATCGATCGATATTTTACAGATTGGGTAATATCGAAACAGCTTTAATTTTGTTTAGAAGGTGATTATTTCAGCATGAAATGGAAATTTCGGAGCTAATTGCACTGAAATAGCAGAATATCTCTAAATTAGTGTCACCAATAATCGTAAAAACTATTAAACAAATTCCATAAAAATGCAACGACTTAAATTTTTTGCTTTTGTATTCTGCAGTCTGGTATTTAGGATGGCTGTGAACGCCCAGGACGAAGCCAGGCTGATGCGTTTCCCCGATATAAATAAAAACCTTGTTGCCTTTGTATATGCCGGCGATATTTGGTCGGTTGAGGCCAACGGAGGGGAAGCACGGCGTTTAACTTCCCATTCGGGACTTGAACTATTCCCGAAGATTTCACCCGATGGAAAATGGATTGCTTTTTCGGGCGAATATTCCGGAAGTCGGCAAATTTTTGTAATCCCCTCTAATGGTGGATCTCCAAGGCAACTTACATTCTATAATTCAGTAGGGGTGATGCCTCCCCGGGGAGGATACGACCATGTGGTGCTTGATTGGACATCCGACAGTAAAAATATTCTGATCCGGGGCAATCGTACCCCTTTTGGCGATCGAAACGGTAAATATTTTCTGGTTAGTATAGACGGAGGGTTGGAAAAACCGTTGCCTATTGTGAATGGTGGCTTCGCAGCGTTGTCGCCCGATGATAGAAAAATTTGTTTTACACCAGTCGATCGCGAGTTTCGAACCTGGAAACGTTACAAAGGCGGTCGTGCATCCGATTTATGGATTTATGATTTGGAAAAGAATACATCAGAGCAGATTACCGATTTCAAAGGAACTGACCAAATTCCAACCTGGTTTGGCGACAACATTTATTTTGCTTCCGACCGCGATCTGAAATTAAATATCTATCAATACAATATTGTTAGCAAAACACTGAAGCAACTCACAACTCATGCTGACTTTGATTGTATGTGGCCTTCAGGTGAAAACGGACAAATGATATTCGAAAACGGCGGATTTCTTTATAAGCTAAATCTCCAGACCGGCAGAGAGGAAAAAGTAAATGTCCACATTCACTTCGATAACCAGAACATTGTACCATACTATAAAAATGTAAAGGATTTTGTTGAAAGTTTCGAAGTCTCACCAACAGCTAAGCGGGCTTTGATATCTGCACGGGGAGACATATTCTCCCTACCAGCAGAAAACGGTTCCACCTACAATCTGACAAATACTCAGGGTATTCGCGAAATATATCCACGCTGGTCTTCCGACGGGAAGTACATTTCGTATTATTCGGATGCTTCGGGTGAATACGAGATTTATTTGCTCGAAAATAAAAAGGGAGCAACTCCCCGGCAACTTACTACTGGATCTACTGCCTGGAAATACGAAACAGAATGGTCACCTAATAACAAGTATTTGCTTTATTTCGACCGCACCCTGCAATTGAAACTGGTGGATGTTGAAACGGGGAAAACTACTGTAATTACCCATGCCAATCGCAGCGAAATTCGTGCATATTCGTTTTCTCCTGACTCCAAATGGATTACTTATACAAAAGAAGGCGTGAATGGTCTTTCGGCTGTATGGGTGTACAATCTTGAATCAGCTCAGAATCATCAGGTCACCGATGATTCTTTTAATGATGGTTCTCCTGTATTTTCGACCGACGGCAAATACATTTATTTTGTTTCGGATCGCAGTTTTAATCTTGATTTTTCAAGTTTTGAATTTAATTACTTGTATAACAAATCTACCCGAATCTATGCCATTGCGCTAAAAGCGGATTGTCCTAAACTCTTCGAGGACAAAAACGACTTTGAACCAGTGAAGGAAGCCGAAAAACTAAAAGTTGAACCTAAAAAAGAAGATAAGGTAAAACCTGAAGTGAAAGCAGCATCGAAGGAATTGGTCAATGTTCAGATTGATTTTGAAGGGATCAATTCCCGAATTACAGCGTTCCCCATAAATTCAGGCAATTATGGCAACCTGGTGGCTGTTGAAGGGGGTATAATGTATATTACTGAGGATTCACTACACAAATTTAATATTAGTGAAAAAAAGGACGAAACTTTGATGAGTAATGTGAATCAGGCAATTTTAAGTGCAGATGGCAAAATGTTTATGTATCATTCCGGGAGAGATTTTGGAATCGCAAAACTGACGCCCGGACAAAAACCGG
>Ga0316608_1001151_pt1 | contig 10895 bp, 8 predicted proteins | sample MIS2016152B_MG_FD_207673 | JGI IMG/M metagenome (GOLD analysis project Ga0316608, IMG submission 207673) | Microbial mat bacterial communities from Middle Island sinkhole, Lake Huron, Michigan, United States - MIS.2016.152B | ecosystem: Environmental > Aquatic > Freshwater > Lake > Sediment... | reverse complement strand
AGCCTCTTCATAGTTGGACACATCCAAGCCTGAGACTATGTCAAAGCATGCGCGTATTATAGCAGCCGCTGTCCCGCGCTTTACCTCTCCCATCCCCGCGCTGTACGATTCAAGTGTATAGCGTGTTGTAGCCTGCTGAGTTGTCTCCGTTGTTGTTGTTGTTGTCTTCATCATTGTTTTGTCCCCTTCTGCGCTATGCGCCTGCTGAGCCGCCCAGGGCTTTGCCCTGTCATCATATATATCGGCATCCTGTTAAAATACTTTAGCCATTTTAAAAAATTATTTCAAAATCTTCCGTAACCCTTTTGCTGTTTCGCTTTTGATGATTTTGACCGCTTTAGCTTCGTTCATTATGTTAACTGTAGCAAGCGCGGCGGCTTTCTTGTATGCAAGTGATGCGGCGGCTTGTGTGTGTGCGCTTATCATATGATGCCCTCCTCCCCGTTGTTGTTGTTGTTGTTGTGCCCGCTGCTGTGTCTCTATGTATATAATAACACCCCAATATTTAAAATATATAGGACTACAGTCCTATTTTATATATGTATATAGTCCTATATTAATTTAGTACTGTAGGCCTATTGTATTAATATAATTATAAGTGTATACTACCCGCACGCGTATGCGCGTATATATACATTATATGCCTCACATTAATATACATATATTAATAGCCTTATATTAATAGTTAGTCATATTATAATTGTGATTATATCAGTAGTATAATAATAGTAACTATTAATATATAATATTAATAGTTAGTCATAATATAATAAGTATATTAATAGTATATATTAATATATGATGTTATGACATAGTATTAATATAATATTGATTGTATCAATATGTTTATATCAATTTGATTATATCATATTGATTATATTAGTATGATATTATTATATTTATATTATGACCAAGTATTAATGACCTGATATTAATATAATTACTTTAATACTTCACTGTGCTAAAGTGTTAAAGCGTTAAAGTATTATAGTGGGTTGTGTATAAGTTTAATAAAATATGTGTATAATGGTGTTATATGTAGCAATTACACAGTTTTTTTTCTGTTATAGGGTAGGGCGGGATGAGTGAGAAGACGCGAAAAGCATTACGCTGAGCGGGTTGTAGGGTTGTGGCCGGTATAACGCTGCACGTTATAAGTATAATATTGACCAAACCCGCTCTATGACTGCATTACAGCGATTACATACCTTAATGATAAACGCTATCAATAACATATTTCAATATAATAAACAATTATATTGAAATCCTTTGAAACCCGCTCTATGACTGCATTACAGGGCTCAAAACTGTACTTATTTTAGTGCATTCCAGGGCTCTGACCACCCTCCACCCATCATCCACCCTTATAATCACGCAAACCCGCCCCATTACAGGTTTTCAAGCCATTTTGGGGTCAATTTTACCATGTAGTCATTACACTTCCACCCAATTTCAATCCAACCATTCAAATATTAACACACAAATATAATAATACCAACATTAAATAAAAAACCCATACTACCATATATTCAAAATATTTCCATTTAAAAAGTTATACACAGGCATCATTCAAAACTATTATATATCAATATAAATATTTATACCATTATTTTCCTATTCTTCTATAAATATTATATACCAACATATAACACAGTTATATACTATATATTAGATAAAATCAAAAAAAGACACTCGATAGGACACTCACTATTCAGTCATACCAATAGTTTTAATACTATCAATTTTTACTAAAAAACAGGCAAATCAACTAAAAGTATTATTAAATATAGTGCTGAGTGTATATTTCCATTTTTCTATGTTTATTTTATCTTTTTTATACCACTATTTTTTACAAACCATATTATATACTACTTTTTCACGTTTTTACCTATAAATATGGAAAAAATCTACTAAATATACCAATAATTTACAAGTATATTACAAAATAATATACCATATTTTACCTATATTTTTAACTTATTTAACACCTGGGAAACTAACTCATATTAAATTATACCCTGTCTATTTTTAATTCTAAGGTGCTTGAAATTAAAAAACGTATCCGTACTCATTTATAATATTTTTTCAACCCAGGGTAATTTAGAGGGCGTCATCATCTATTAGTTAACATAAATAATATTGTGTATCAAACTTCTTGTGTATGGATTTTATATTTTTTATAATTTGTGTATCAAACTTCTCAATAGCATCTAAAAATAAAAATCAAAATCTCTATTAAGTTTTTCTATCCTATGCCGATATTAATAATGCTGCACCACCAGACACCCATATTAAAATCTATGCCATCTATTTTCAATTCTAAGACATTCTGAAACAAAAAACGTATCTGTACTCATTCTGAAATCAAAATCAATCCTGAGGCAATTTAGAGGCATATAAAATAAATATGTTTACATAATAATAATGTACTGGGGTATATTATAGGTTCATACCTATACACCACCAGCAGCACCTATGACCATGTATGGTGTCTATTTTCAATTCTAAGGAATTTTTATTCAAAAAAGGTATCCGTATTCATTTGAAAATTATAATCGCTTAGAACTCAATTTAGAAGCATACACCAATATAACTGTTCTAAATCCATAACCAACTACTATTTACTTTAACCACAAATGCTTATACCAAACCATATACATCTATGGCAAAGCAAACCACATTGGCAAAGCAAACTATGTTACAGAAATATTTCAATTATTACAATTATATTACATTCAAAAAAATCATCAAAAACCCCCTTGACACGTTTTTCAAAAGCGGTACAATATAATTGTGGGTGGGTGGAAGAAACTCTATCAACTTTTGCAAAACTTTTTCAAATATATATTAATATATTAATAATATATAATATAATTTTAATTAATATTATATATTATATATAATTATTATATTAATTAATATTATTAATTATTAATTATTATTTTATATATTATTTATTATTATTATTATTATTATTATTATTTATTATTAATTATTTTATTATTAATTATTATTTATTATTATTTATTATTAATATTAATTATTATTTATTATTAATATTAATTATTAATAATAATTATTATTTATTAATAATAATTAATTATTATATTAATTATAATTATTAATAATATATATATTATTAATTAATAATATATATATAATTATTAATTAATAATATATATATAATTATTAATTAATAATTAATATTAATTATATATATATATATTATTTAAAAAATATCATTATCATGATATGGGAAGTTTGATACATAGATTTTTGAAAAAGTGTTTAAAAGTATTGGAAAAAGTTAGTTTTTTGGTGAAAGGGTGTTGACAGAATTATGGTAATATGGTATACTATATACAGTAGTTGATTTGAAAATAACAAAATGTAAGGGGTGTAATTATGAGGAACAAAATATATAAGAAGATAGTTGAAGCAAAGCGTCATTTGGATTATACACAAGAAGATTTCGCGAAGCGAAAGGTAATAGTAGAAACCATACTTACTGAACTACAACCATATTTGGAATTATACTTCTCGGGGGAAGTAGATACCTCTATAAGAAGTTCGAGTACAGAAAGGGAGCTTGGTTACTATGAAGATTGCGAGTATGCTAATGATAAGATTAGGATGTTTGATGTACACCCTAATTGCAGCACACTTGACAATATGGCAACAGGAGACCATTTGTCTGACCAAGATTTTGTTTGTAAGTTCTTAGAACAGCTGGCAAGTTATGTGCTACACGAGAAGCATACTAATGGCGAGAGCAAGCAACATGATTTTGAAAAAACAAAGGTTGGTACTTTTACTACGTTAACTTCTTATGGTAGTAAGTTAAGGGATGACGGGGAGGCACAGGCAACAAGAGACATAAAAAATATGGATGGATGCTATCGAGAAGATGAGGACACGGCTGGTGCATTTGATGGTAATTTTAAGAAACAGATAAAGCAGGAGATATTCAAAGAGGATATATCAAGAAGCACGATATTAAAAGATTATAACGACGCAAGGATAGCACTTGGTACTTATAAAAGAAACAATAGACTTAGTTTTAAGAAACTACACTTAATAAACAAGACCATTGCTGCTATGAAAGACGATATGATTTATACGAAGAACCAACAGTTTGGAACGATATATTTCAGACACGTATCAGCAGACTCAGGTACTTCACGTAGTTCACTTGTATTAACAGACGATATGACATATGATAAGATTGATTACCAGGAAAAAGATTTGGTTTGTGACTTCTTCGACGAAAAGCATTATCAAACCATATTAAAGGTTTTACCATTCAAAGGTTTATCAGAGAATGTAGACAGCATAATAAACAAGTTCGATATGCTATCTGTGTATTTAAAACTAAGCGAAGATAAATCACGTATGTTACAGATATTAAGAGATGGTGTTTATAATAGAATGGAATACTTAGAGTATATCAGGGTTCCAGAGCAACGTAAACGCGCCTTGTATGAGAATACAAAACGAGCGGTTACAGATATAACATTATTAGCAGAAAAATTGCAATGGGAATATAATAAGACAAAGAAAGTATTTGACAGACTATGCTATGACTGCTATAAAGCGTTCTTGGAAATGTATGAAGAAGAGTTTTATTATATGTACACAGTAAAAGGAGAATATAAGAAGTGTTATAAATGTAATGAGGTTAAACTTGTAACAAGATTTAATATAGATATAAAAATGGCAGACGGACGTAAATCAATATGCAAACGGTGTTATACACCTAACTAAAAATTATTCGACAGAATGTGGCAGAATCTTGGCGCGACTCCATATAATGTATTATGTAGGGGGCAAAAAGTTCTGTCACATTCTTACACAGAATATATTGCTTGTTTGCTAAGGCAAACGCTCTTAATTAAGGAGAATACGGATGGTAACAAGACATAGAGGCGAAACTGAAAATCACTTTATATACAGAGTTTATAAATTACGTGACGACACAGGTACTCTAACACGAGAAGAATGTGGTGCCATATGTAACAAAACCTTTTGTAGAAGTTGGGATGAAAGTGCATATAGAAAGAAGTACGAAGCATTTAAGTCTATGTTTAATGATATAAAAGAAGAGTTCATAGAAGACGGTAATTTAATAGAGCGTCTTCAGGAAATAGAAAATAAAGAAGAAGAGTTATACAAGAGCAGGGTAAAAACACAAGACCAATTGAGAGAAAAACGTAAGTTGTTACGAGACGAAGCACGTATAGAAGCGTTAAAGGATTTTGCTACTGAAATAGCAAAGACGATAGGGCGTGTTGAGTTTAAGACAGTAGAAAAGAAAATTTCTAATGGTAACAGCGCGATATTGAATATATCAGATTGGCACGTTGGTAAGATTGTTGAAAACTACTGGAATACATTTAACAGTAATGTTCTTGTAAATAGAGTACAAACAATTGTTGATGAAACATTAAAGTATTGTAAAGTAATGAATGTTTCGGACTTGTATGTCTTAAATCTTGGAGATATGATAGAGGGCAACCTAAGGGTTACAAGCAGAGTTAATGCAGAGTTCGATATTTTAGAACAGACTATGGTTGCTGCTGAAACAGTAGTATCATTGTTAAAGGCATTAAACGAAAGCGGAATGAATATATACTATGGTGGCTGTATGGATAATCATAGTAGAGCGAATGTTAACTTTAAGGAGCATATCGAAAAGGAAAACTTCATAAAGATAATAAACTGGCATATTCACTCTCAAATAAGTAATTCTGATATAACTTTCATAGAAAATACAATAGACGAGAATATAGGGTATGTAGAAGTTGCTGGTAAGCAAGTATTCTATGTACACGGACACCTTGATAAACCGTCCACTGTAATACAAGACTTATCAATGGCTACTGGTATTGTCGCTGACTACGTTATGATGGCACATTACCACAAGAAAGATATAAAGGAACTTGGTTTTGCTAAGTTGTTTATAAATGGTTCTTTATCTGGAATTGACGAATATGCTGTAAATAACAGGTTGTTCTCAAAACCATCCCAGACATTGTTAGTGTTTGATGGTTCTACTGAGATAGACATTAACATAAATCCATAATGGTTATTTTTGTCTTGGTTAATTAACTGAGTTTAGCCGTAGTGTGTTTAAAAAGGCACACTACGGTTCTTTTTAATATATGGAGGTATATGATGAATATACGCGTATGTACTATTTTAGCAGCAGTTTTTGGGGCAGTAGCATATAGCGTATATGGCAATATCATAGACCCTGTCGTGCAGATAAAGTTAAAGGTATTTGCGTCTGACGCAAATGTTAAACTTAGAGAAAATGACTTAAAGGCGCAGGAACTAACTAATAAAACACAAAAGTTAATAGACGAAGACGATTGTAAAACAGCGAAGATTGGGTTTTAGTATAAATAATAAAATAAATATGATAAATGGGCGGTGTTAATATGGCAGTAGTGTTAGATAGTTCTTGCACTATGTGCAATGGGCTAAAGATAAACAACGTAAATGCTTATAAGAGTCACTCTTATTTTGCAATAAATGGAAGATTGCCAATATGCAAGACGTGTGCGGGTAATATATACGATGAGTATATGAAGAAATACAAGGCGACAAAAACAGCATTGTATTATACTTGTAGGAAATTAGACGTGCCTTTTGTCACAGAGTTTTTTGATATGGCTGTGAAACAAAGAATTAAGGTACTGGATGAAGCGACTAATAAGGATACGGATACAAACAACGTATTCTCATATTATATGGCAAGGATATTCACTTCTACGGCAAGTAGATTTGGAAATCCAAAAACATTTGATGATGGCGAACAGAACGTAGGTGTTTTAGATTTAATATCAGAAAAGGATTTTGTAGACGAAGACGACGAAAACACAAAGGACTTTTATGTTGCTATGAAACATAAGTGGGGTAGCGGTAAATTATCAAAGAGTGATTACATATTCTTAGAAAATGAATATGCACAAATGGTTGCCTCTTACGGCGAACCTCGTGACTATTCTTCTAAGAAGTTCTTTGAGGACATAGCACACTTAGGTTTGACAATTAAGAATAAACGTGAGAATGGAGAAGATTACGCAAAAGATATTCAACAGCGTAATAAATCGATTGAAGACGCAAAAATTGCTCCTATTGACCCAAATCAGGTTGAGCGTACACCGCCACTTGGTTTAATTGTTAAGTTTATAGAAAGTAACAAGCCTATAACGTTGACAGACGAAAAGTATGCAGACCCCGATAAATTAAATGAGTTACGCGTACAAATAGTTGGTCAACTTGCGTTAATGAATGGAAAGGATAATAAGACAACTGATGAGTACAAAAAATATTTGAACAAATATGCCTTAGATTTTGAAAGTATCTCAAAAGATTTTGAGGATGTTTCAGAACCAATCGATTCTGAGTTTAATGACTTGTCAGAAGACGAAGAGGGTTAGGTGGTATTATGGCAACTGGGAAAATACAAAAACTCACTTCAGAAGATTTTACAATGCCTAAGTCAGTAGCGTTGTTAGACGACTACGAATTATGGATTGCATATTGGAGAAAAAACCCACATAGATTTGTTAGGGAATATTTACATATAAATTGTCTAAAACCTTTCCAAGAGGTTCTTTTGTTTAATATGATGGAAACAAAGAACTTTATGTATTTAGCAAGTCGTGGACAGGGTAAAACATTTATAACAGCACTATTTGTTGTTGTGCTATGCATTTTGTACCCAGGTACAAAGATAATAATAGCCGCTGGTGTTAAATCACAGGCTATGAAAATTATATCTGAAAAGATACCTGAACTTATGGGTATGTCTGATACGCTTAGATTTGAGTTATCGCGTGATATAATAACTAATATGGCAAGTGAAGAACCTAATGTACAGTTCTTAAATGGTTCTTGGATTAAGGTAACTTCGAGTACAGAAAACGCACGTTCTGCACACTGTAATGTTCTTGTATTGGATGAGTTTAGAATGATTGATATAAGAGTATATCAAAACACGCTAAGGCGTTTAATAGGCGCACAGAGGCAACCTGGCTATTTAACGATACCTGAATACTCTGGTAAGGAATGGGTTGACTTAGAGAAGAATAGACAGGTTTTGCTGTCTTCTGCTTATTACAAACATAACTGGGCGTATGATATGTTCAAAACATATTTCGGTAAGCAAAACAATGGTTCGTCCTATATGGTAATAGCATACCCATATCAAAAAGCAGTAGAACACAATTTACTATCTGCGGAAGACTTACAAGAGGAAATGCAAGAAGATACATTTAATTCCATTACATTCTCTATGGAAATGGGTTGTATGTTTTTTGGAGAAAGTGAACACGCCTTTTATACGTTAAAGGATATAGAAGAGAATAGACAAATATTAAAGGCAATATATCCAACTGCTATGTATGAAAAACATGCAGATAAAAAATCTAATTTATTCCGTCCTCGTGAGAAAGAAAAGGGAGAAATTAGGATAATCAGCGTTGACGTTGCGCGTGTTTCTGGTAAGGCAAATGACGCTTCTGCATATGCACTTATGTCTTTAAGAAAAGATACAAACAATAAGTATCGTATATACATAGAGTATATGGAGACTATGGTTGGTGGACACAGTTTCTCGCAAGCAACAAGAATAAGACAATTATACGCTGACTTTAATTGTGACTATATCGTAATAGACATAGCTGGTAATACTTCTGTTGCAGACGCATTACTACGTGATATACACGATAAAGAACGTGATGTTGTGTATCCTGCTTTTAGATTTATGAATAATGATAAGTTAAATGAAGACTCTCTTGATGGTGCAAAAGAGTGCATGTTTGGTGTTAGGGCAACCTCTGAAAGCAATATGTCTATGGCGAGAGCATTTAGAGACGCTATGAAACAAGCAAAGGTGAAGTATTTGACAAACACTTCGGACGCTATGGAATATTTAGTTACTGCTGTAAAAGATTATGCTAAACTAAGTAAAGAAGAACAGGCAGCACTAATACATCCATATATACAGATTGACAATTTGGTTAACGAAATAATAGGACTTGAACTACGAGTTAGTGATACTGGTGTTGAAAAGTTGGCAGAACCAAGGTCTGGTAGAAAAGATAGATATTCTTGTGTTTTATATGGTTCTTCGTTCTTACTTGATAAAGAGAAAGAGTTTACAAAACCAAGTAGCAGAAATAATCTTTCTGACTTCTTCTTTTGTACATAAATAACAGGGAGGTTTTAGTATAGTGAAAAAAAAGACAGAAAATATTGAAAATGCCTATTCCGATATGTCTAGTTATATAGGAGTTTACGCTAATACTTCGATTGTAGTAAATACTACAACCTCTGCTGAGAAGACTTCTGTTACTCCATACACGGCAGCAAGAGTTAAAAGTTTGTTGCTTGACCCCATAAAAAATCACGCAATGCTAAAAGAAGCATCTGCGTGGCTTCTTGAATATAGTTCGCTATATGGAAATATGTTGAGTTATTATTCGACTTTATTAACATATGATTATATAGTCGTACCTACAAGCAAACTTATAGGGTCAAAGACTAAATTGAAAAAGGGTTATTATGCAGCGGCAGAAAGAGTAAAGAAAATGTCTATACAACGTAAAATACCATTATTGATATTTAAGACGTTACAGCAAGGAGAAACATTTTGGTATGACGTTTCTGATGACGCAACAGTTATTTTTAAGGAAGTTAATTATAGACACTGTAAAATGTTTGCTGTTGATGATGATAATATATGGCGTTATGTAGTTGATTTAGCAACTGTAAATGACGCACAGGCAAAAGAAATGCCACTGGAAGTACAGGACGCTTATGAAAAGTATAAGAAGTCTGGTGGTGGTGGCACAGCGGAAGTAAATAATACAGAGTTTGGTGTTTCATTAAAACCTAACTTATATGTTGTTAGTAAGGCTGGTTTTGCATTATCTTGTTCTACTGTTCTTACAGATACTCACGAACCACCTGCGTTCTCAAACATGTTCATAGACTTAATAATGTATGAGGATGATAAGGAAACATACAATACATACTTAAAAGACAGTTATGCTAAATTGGTGCATATGAAAGTACCTATTGACCCAAAAGACGGAAAGCCAACAATGACTGCTGATGAGGTTAATTTATATTTCTCAAAAGTAAAACAAGGTATTCCTAGAAATGTAAAGGCACTTGCTACACCATTTGAGACAGACGATATAGCAACAGATAAAGCACAAACACAGGGTATCGCTCTTACTGACACGTCGAGAAAAAACGCACAATACGGTTCTGGTATAGCAGATTCTCTGTGGTCGCCTACTACTGCAAATGCACTTATGGTGACAATAGAAAGCAATGCGGCAAGAATTAAACCATTGTGTTCATTTATTGACGCGTATGTGACGTTCAAATTAAAGTCACTTAATGCAACTTTCTCAATAGATACTCAAATAACTCAATATAACAAAGAAGCTATATATAAAGCTCGTACAACTGGACTAGCCAGTGGCGAATCATATACAAGTTGGCTTGCTTCAAGTTCATTAGAGTTGTATGATGCCCTTATGATAGCAGAGGCAGAAGACGCGTTAGACTTGGCTACTTTATTTGCGCCTAAACAAAGTGCATATCAAACTCCGTCACAGAGTCCAGGGGCACCTGTAAAGGATACTGTTTCTGATTCAAGGGAGGTGGGTTCTGGATATGAATAAATATGTATATTGTGTAGACAAAGTATATATGGATATACTTGTTAAAAATAAGTTTAGGTTGTTAAATATAGAAGAGATAGACAATGTTACTGTTTATGTATTAGCCGCACCCGCTGAGAAAATGTTTGCTGCATTTGAAATAGATAAGACAAAATGTTTTTTAAGCACTAAACGAACATTTAAGGTAGG
>Ga0316608_1001150_pt1 | contig 10896 bp, 9 predicted proteins | sample MIS2016152B_MG_FD_207673 | JGI IMG/M metagenome (GOLD analysis project Ga0316608, IMG submission 207673) | Microbial mat bacterial communities from Middle Island sinkhole, Lake Huron, Michigan, United States - MIS.2016.152B | ecosystem: Environmental > Aquatic > Freshwater > Lake > Sediment... | reverse complement strand
TCTTATTGGATCTAATTGTAACAATGAGCCTCTTCTATTGTTTGTTGTATTATTATCTGCCATAATAGTTATGTCTAACCTTGCAGTTTGAATAATATCGTCAATGCTTTGTATTTTAACTTTTACAGGATTTTTCTCAACCTGAATTTTATAAACAGATGTTTTTTCTTTATCTGTTTCTCTATTAGATGAAAAATAAGCAATATCTTCATTTTTATCGGAAACATAGAAAATATCGTCGTATGGCGAATTGGTTGGAAAATCTAAGTTTGTTGGTTTCGACCAAGAGCTTGTTGTGCTATCGTAAATGCTTCTAAAAATATCATAGCCCCCCATGCTATTGTGCCCTTTTGAACAAAAATAAAGTGTTTTGCCATCGGGGTGTATATATGGATAATCTTCGTCAAAAGGGGTGTTAATTACTGCACCTAAATTAATTGGCTTGCTCCAAGTTCCATCTGGTTGCTTTTTTAAACTGTAAAGATCTTTTTTATTTGTTTTATTTTCACCATAGCTGGAAATATATACATCTCTTTCGGGCGAATAAATCATTATAGAACTTTGATCTAACTTCTTGTCTATTTTCGTTTTAAATTCAATTGGTTTTGATATAATATTTCCGCCAAAATCATTTATTTCATACGATTTAAAAAAGTTTTCTTTTTTAACTTGTTTATTTTCCAGTATAATCAATTGATTAGCATACTTAACCAACTCTGTTCCTGAATTACACATTTCTATTAAACGATTTACATCAGACTCTGCTAATTCTTTTTTCGAGGCTTTTTGTTTAAATTCTTCAAAAGAATTTATTGCTTCAAGAAAATTATAGTTAAAATGATATGCTTTCCCTATATAATAATAAATCTTTGAGTTATCAATACTTGTAAGTGCGTAATTAAGATATTTAAGTGCTTTTTTAGTCTCTCTATTTACTTCAACTAAACAAACACCATAGCCATAATTAAATTCAGGATCTTTTGGGTAAATACTTAGTAGCTGTGAGAAAAAAGGTAATGCTTCTTCAAAGTTTTTTGCAACAAATAAATTATATGCATTTTCTTTCATTTCAATTTCTGATGCTGTTAATTCTTGAGAAAAAACAGACGTAATTGAAATGTTAAATAAAAACAAAAAAGTGAAAATTAGTAATATATAATATTTAATATTTGCCATTAATGCCTTAAGCCCTGATTTACTATTGATTATAATTGATTTAGTTTTTCTTTAAAAAAATTTGATATCAGCAATGTGCTAATAATAGGTAAATTAATTAAATATTTCATATACTTTCAAATAATTTGCAAAAATAATTTGCAAATTATTGATATTAATTTTTCTCATAAAGCAAAAAAGCGAACATAGGTTCACTTTTTTACTTTAAATTTATGATTTATTTTTTTTGCAATCACTGATGTCTGATAAAAATTTAAGAGAAAAAAACCTAATAGCTTCTTACTCTTTTTTTAGTAGATTTAGTTTCACCAAAAACACTCTACTATGAACAAAACTACACATTTTTTTGAAAATTTTGTTTTCGGACAGCTAATTTCTTTAATTGACACAAAAACCATATCAGATTCTGTAAAACTGTGTAAATCCGACAAATATGTAAAAAACCACAACCAAATACTATCTTATTAAAATGTTATTTTATGCTTTAGCTAAGTGCTAATCAATAAAAAAAGTATCTGATACAATGCTTAAATTGTCAGATAAAACCAAACATTTTCAATTAAATAATAATTACAATATAGATTGTGCTAAATTAAAGCTTATCAAATACGCCAAGCCCAAATAATGCAAAATCATATTTTACAGGATCGCTAGAATCAAATTCTTTAAGTTTTTCGGTTAATTCAACAACAGCAAGCCAGTCATTTTGTTTTCTTTCAAGCAAATGTAGCTTTCGTGCAATATTGCCAACATGAACATCTAAAGGTATGTGCAATTGAGATGGTTTTATTGTTTTCCAAATTCCAAAATCAACACCCTGTTTATCATTGCGAACCATCCATCTAAGATACATGTTTATTTTTTTAGCCGCCGAACCTTTATATGGATCGGAAATATGTTTGGTCGTTCTTTCGGGATGTGGTATTTCAAAAAATATCTGCTTAAACCGATGTATAGCATCTTGTATTGTTTCTTGCTCTGCAATAGTGCCAAAAACCGTTTCTAATCCGCCATGATTCAAGTAAATATGTTTCAAAGCAATCATAAAATACTTTAAATCTACATCATTAAGAGTACGATGAACAAACCCATCAAATCTATCTAATTGTCTATTATTATGCGACATTATAAAATCAAATGGCGATTTGCCCATTAAATCCATCATCCGATGTCCATTTCTTACAATCATTTTCCTATTGCCCCAAGCTATTGTTGCAGAGAGCAATCCTACAATTTCAATGTCTTCTTTTAATGAATACCTATGAGGCACACTTATAGGATCTAATTCTATAAAAGCAACAGTGTTATACTGTTTAGCTTTGTCATCCAATAATATCTTAAGTTCTAATAAATTTAATTCCACACTTAATTATATTTCTTTATTGCATTTCAAATTTAATTAAAAATAGCAAACTTTAGTTGATTTTGTATTTTTAAATCTGATATTTGTAACTAATGCTTTTAGTGAAAAACAATTATGCCAAACCAATATTTTAATTTTAAACAATTTAGCATAAATCAAGATAAATGTGCCATGAAAGTTGGAACCGATGGCGTTTTAATTGGAGCTTGGGCAAATATAAACAATGCAAAAACAGCTTTAGATATTGGATCTGGCACTGGGCTTATTGCAATAATGCTCGCCCAACGTGGTTTAAATCTAATTGATGCAGTAGAAATTGATGTAAACGCATATAAACAAGCAGCAGAAAATATACAAGCATGCAAATGGAATAATAAAATAACACTATACAATTCATCTTTTCAAAATTATATTAAAAATTGCACTCAAAAATTTGATTTAATAGTATCAAATCCACCTTTTTTTATCGACTCTTTAGAACCACCCGAAAAAGAAAGAGCAATTGCTAGACACAATAGCACACTAACATTTAACGATTTAACAAATGGGGTAAAATTGCTTTTAGCCGACAATGGTATATTTTCAGTAATTTTACCTTATGTTGAAGGCTGCATATTTATTGCCGAAGCCGCAAAGTTTGATTTGTATTGCAATCGAAAAACAGAGGTAAAACCCTCTCCTAGCAAAAAAACAAAACGATTATTGCTTGAATTTACAACTAAAAAGCTCCCTCTTATTGAAAATACTTTAATTATTGATTCTGGCGATAGACATGATTATACAATAGATTATAAGGAGCTTACATCTGGTTTTTATTTGGCATTTTAATAGCACTTATCAAAAAAATAAAAATCACATTATTTAGTTTATTATAGGCTAAAATTTATTTATCGTATCAAATCCCTTTTATATCTTTGCATCATCATAAAAAAAAACACATGAAAAATTTAATATCTATATCTATTATTTTAATGTTTCTTTTATTAGTCTCATGCAATTCAAATAACGGAGCAAAAAAAATTAGCCGTATTGATAGTTTATCAACTATTTTAAATCAATTAAAAGCGAAAATGAAAAATGAAGAACTTAGCAATTACAAGTTACTTTATAATACAGTTAGAGCCAACAACCAATTCTTCAAGGAAAATTTAACAACCCTCCCAAATGATACATCTTTCACTAATGCTTTTACAATGTATGGCATGATTGATAAAACATTTAAAAGGTATTTTAAAAATCTAGAAAAATACGAAGAAGAAATAAAACTAAGCGAAAAACAATTAACCAATTTAAAAAACGATGTTAAAAACAAACTTTTAACAAAAGAAGAGTTTGAAAAATACTTTAAAGAAGAACTTGCTGCAATATTTAAACTAGAAAACGAAATAAAAACAAGCGAATCAACAACTGCTCAATACAAAAAAGAATACAATAAAATACATATTCGTATCGAAACATTTAAGGATAGTCTAGCAAATACAATCAAAAGTAAATAATAATAATTCATGATAAAAAAATGGCTTTTATTTTTTCTAATAACCTTATCTTTTGAAGTATATGTTGACGCTCAAGAAAACACATCTAACAGTCAATTAGCACTTCAATACTTTCAAAATAAAGAATTTGAAAAAGCTTCTGTATTGTATCAAAAACTATTTGAAACAACCCAGTCAAAAACTTACTTTACCTACTATATTAAATGCTTAACTGAGCTTAACAATATTGAATTAGCAGAAAAAGAAATAAAAAAACAGATAAAAAAAGATGCTACAGACTTATCGCTTTATGTAGAACTTGGGAATATGTACAAAACTCAAAACAAAACCGATGAAGCAATTGAACAATATGAAAAAGCTATAAAAAGACTACAATCAAATCAAATTCAAATAAATACACTCGCAAATGAATTTATTAATAAACGAGAATTTGATTTTGCCGAAAAAGTTTATTTACAAGCTCGGAAAATATTAAAAAATGAATATTCTTATGAATTTGAACTAGCAAACGTATATTTCTATCAAAGAAGTTACTCAAAAATGATTAATCAATATGTTGCTATTTTATTGCAAAACGAAGCATACGTACAAGAAATACAAAACAGATTGCAATACACCATTTACAACGATCAAGACGACAATTTACGAACACTATTAAAAACAACACTTCTAGAAAATGTTCAAAAATATCCTGATAAAACAATACTAAGCGAATTGCTTATTTGGCTTTACATTCAAGAAAAAGAATTTAGTAAAGCTCTTATTCAAGTGAAAGCAATAGATAAAAGAAATAAAGAAACAGGCGACAGAGTTATTGCTATAGGTCGTCTTGCAAAATCAAATGAGAACTACGATGTAGCCAATACTGCTTTTAAATACGTTATGGAAAAAGGAAAAGAAAATCCTAACTACATAATTGCACAAATTGAATATCTCAATTCTCTTTATTTGAAAATAACTAAAAATCCAAAACATACACAACAAGAAATTTTAGAATTAGAAAATAATTATGAAACATCTATTAATGAATTCAACAAACAAGATATTACTCAATTAATAAAAGATTTAGCTCATATAAAAGCATTCTATTTAAATAAAACAGAAGAAGCAATTGATTTACTTGAAAGTTTAATTGATTTCCCTAAACTAAAACAATCAGAAATTGCAGAAATCAAAATTGAACTAGGCGATATTTTACTTTTAAGTGGAGATCAATGGAGTGCAACACTTTATTTTGCACAAGCAGAAAAAGCTAACGAAAACAATCCTATTGGGCACGAAGCAAAATACAGAAAAGCACGTTTAGCTTACTATACCAATAATTTTAAATGGGCACAAGCTCAACTTGACGTACTTAAAGCAAGTACCTCAAAATTAATTGCTAACGATGCTTTTGCTCTTTCTCAATTAATAAAAGACAATACTAATGATTCTGCCGATACCGAATTACGTTTTTTTGCAAGAGCGGAACTACTCGAATATCAAAACAACGACTCATTGGCATTAGTTACACTCGATTCAATTACTTCGCTCTACCCTTCTCACTCGTTAAACGACGAAGTTTTATTTACAAAAGCAAAAATAATGATCAAACAAAAGAAATTTGAAGCAGCCGCCGAACTATATCAAAAAATAACAACAAATTATGCTTATGATATTTTAAGCGACGATGCTCTTTTTGCTTTAGCCGAATTAAACGAAAAAGTGCTAAACAACCCTGAAAAAGCAAAAGAACTTTATGAGGAGATGCTCACGAAATATCCTGGTAGTATTTTCACAATTGAAGCACGTAAACGTTTTAGAAAACTGCGAGGCGATAAAATAGACGAAGACAAGCCTAATTTTGAGGAAAAACCTATTTATGACTAATCAAAACAAATCATATATATTTGCTATTATTGCTATTTTATTGTGGTCAACTGTTGCAACAGCATTTAAAATTTCCTTGAAAAACGTTAATTACGTTCAACTACTATTTTATGCTTCTTTAATTTCATTTCTCACAATTGCAATAATATTAATTTATCAAAAATCAATTTTAAGGTCGTTTAAATGCTCTCTAAAAGAATATATAGCCTCAGCTCTACTTGGTTTTATTAATCCATTTTTATATTACTTAGTACTCTTAAAAGCATACTCACTACTTCCAGCTCAAATTGCATTGCCTCTAAATTACACTTGGCCAATTGTGCTCGTTGTTTTATCAATTCCAATTCTTGGTCAAAAAATGAAGTTGAGGAATTTTATTGCAATTATTATTAGCTTCCTTGGCGTTGTTGCTATTTCAATGCAAGGAAATATTTTCAATTTTCAATCAAGTAGCATATTTGGAATTATTCTCGCAGCAAGTAGTTCTATTATTTGGGCAACGTTCTGGCTATTAAACATGAAAGACTCTCGGCAAGAAGAAATAAAATTATTTTGGAATTTCTTTTTTGGCTTTTTATTTACGTTAATATATTCAATGCTTACTAATAACCTCATTATTCCTTCTATTGAAGGAATAATAGCTGTTTCTTATGTTGGGTTGTTTGAAATGGGAATTACCTTTACGTTGTGGTTAAAAGCATTGCAATTAACTAACACAACTGACAAGATTAGTAATTTAGTTTTCATATCTCCTTTTTTATCATTAATTTTCATTCACTTTATTTTAGGAGAAAGTATATACTTTACAACTATTATTGGACTAATTTTAATCGTTGCAGGAATTATTATTGAAAAAACAAGCAAACAAACATCACTTTGAAAAAAGACCGAATTATATTAGGAATCGACCCTGGAACCACCGTTATGGGATATGGTATTATTGAAATAATAAACAATAAACCAAATCTTATTACCCTTAATAGCATTAGCCTAAATAAACTTGAAGATCATTTTTTGAAACTTAAAAGTATATTTGAACAAACTATTTTGCTGATAGATAAATACAATCCCGACGAATTGGCAATTGAATCGCAGTTTTTTGGCAAGAATGTTCAATCAATGTTAAAGCTTGGAAGAGCACAGGGAGTTGCTATTTCAGCTGCACTATCTCGATCAATACCTATTTTTGAATATGCTCCACGTAAGATAAAAATGGCAATTACAGGCAATGGAGCTGCATCAAAAGAACAAGTTGCTGCTTTTCTAAAGGGCTATCTTCAAATTAAAGAAATACCCGAAAAATTAGATGCTACAGATGGACTAGCGGTTGCTGTTTGTCATTTTTTTCAGGACAATGCCCTTGTTAACGACAAACCTATTAAAAACTGGAGCGATTTTATTAAAAAAAATCCTGATAGAATAAAATAAAAAACCCTCTTTCGAGGGATTTTTCTATAATTTATTTTTAATTTTCTCTGTAATTAAAAGATATTCTTCAACTGTAAATTTTAATTTAGGGCGACTAAAGTCAATATCCGAAACATTATTAATTGGAATTAAGTGAATATGGGTATGAGGAACCTCCAATCCAATTACTGCAATACCAATTCGCTTACATTCTATTGATTGCTCAACAGCTTTTGCAACATATTTTGCAAAAACCATTAATTCAGCTAAATCATTATCTTCTAATTTAAAGATATAATCAACTTCCTTTTTAGGAATAACCAATGTATGCCCTTTAGCTAAAGGATTAATATCAAGAAAAGCAAAGTACTTGTCGTTTTCAGCTATTTTATAGCAAGGAATCTCTCCATTTATTATTTTTGAAAATATAGTTGACATAAATCTTTATTTTGAGATGTTTAATACTTCTAAACTCATAAGCCCTGATGGAACTTTCACCTCCACAATGTCTCCAAGTTTTTTCCCTAAAAGCCCTTTTGCTATTGGAGTTTCAACCGAAAGTTTTCCCTCTCTAATATTTGCCTCACTTTCAGGAACAATAACATATTCCATTTCTGCTTTAGTAACTATATTACGCAATTTAACCCTACTTAGAATTTGAACAGCAGATGTATCTATTCTTGATTCATCTATTAACCTAGAACTAGCAACAGTCTCTTGTAATTTTGCAATTCTCATTTCCAACATACCTTGAGCCTCTTTTGCTGCATCATACTCAGCATTCTCCGAAAGATCTCCTTTATCTCTAGCTTCTGCTATTTGTTTTGAAATAGAAGGACGTTCAATGCTTGTTAAACGATCTAATTCATCTTGCAGTTTTTTTAATCCTGCTGCAGTTAAATACGAAATTTGAGCCATTTAATAATCTCCTTTAAATTTATAAACATATATATAAAAACAATAAGAATCCCGATTAAAATCGGGACTCTTATTATTTTATAAAAAAATTATTATATTAAAATTATAAGCTAACTTTAACTCCTATATTATGAGTTCCTTCAAATGGATCTGTTGATCTATATGAATAATCAATTGAAAAAGAAGAACCATTCTCTTTATTTATTGGAACCTGAACTGACAAACCTGCTGTTGGTCCAGTATAAGCTGTTGTTCTTGTTTCATAGCTTCCAATTCCTTTTTCATAAATATATCCACCTCTTAAGAATAAAATATTTTTAAATGAATACTCTAAACCTGCATGTATTTGATCTTTTGTAAAAGAATTTGAAGTAAAAGTTCCTGCTATTGTTAAAGCATGAGATTCTTGCAATTTTAAATCATAAGCTCCTCCTATTTTAAGCATCATAGGTAATTCAAAATCTGCAGAACGAGAGTCAACAGTCATATTAACGCCATTAGTACCTTCACTTCTAAATGAAAGACCATCTCCTTTAAATTTCATTGTTGTTCCCATGTTTTTCAAAGAAATACCAAAATGAATTTGTTTTCTTTTTCCTGTAACATATTGAATACCTGCATCAAAACAAACACCTGTTGCTTTTAAATCAGAAATACTTTCATTAACAACCTTAACAACAATACCTCCATAAATACTATTAGAAAACTCTTTAGCATAAGCTAATGCAACATTAAAATAAGAAGGACTATATGTACCTAATCCTCCTTCTGGTAAGGCACAAGTTGTTACATCAATATCTCCAAAGCTCATAGACATAAGTGCAATACTTAATACTCCAGTCTCTCCTACTTTTTGCGAAAGACCACCAGAGTTTATAAATATACCTGTTCCTTTAAGGTAAATAGATCTTGAATAAACAAGATCTGTTTGTTTCGTAAAAGCTGTACCTGCAACATTTGAAAATATTGCTTCAAATCCTTTAACACAAGAAGAGTTAGCGTCGCCCCATCCGGTACTTCTAGCCCATGGATTAATCAATAATTCCGAAGCTCCTGCTTGTCCTGCCCTGTCTTCATTTCCAGCATATAAAAGATTAGATGTTATTAGCAATGCTAATAATACCAAGCTAGATATAGTTATTAATTTACTTTTCATAATCTTAAATTTATTTAAAATTTTTAATAAATCTCAATTTTAGTATTTATTTAAATCTATTGGTCTTAATGCACCAAACCATTTTAATATCTTTTCTCCAATTCCTGGTGCATCAATATGAATAATATAAACACCGCTTGCTATTGTGATATTAGCATTGTTTTTCAAATCCCAATCTTGAAATGTTTGTGGACTATCTTTTTTAAACCGTCTAATTAAAGTTCCAGCTACATTATAAATAGAAATTGTACATTTCTGAGGCAAATTAGTTATTTTCACATAATTATCAAATGGAGATTGCTCATAGTCTGAATAGCCATAATAAGGATTTGGAACAATGTTGATTAATTTTAAAGCATCTTTTGCTGTAGCATTATCATTTTTAGATGTAGCTATATTAGATGTATTAAAAGTGTACATTGGCCAGTTGTTATTAATCGGATTTGGATGTTTAAATGCACCTACTCCTGCGATATAAGGATTGGCTATTCTAATTCTAATTTTAACATCACAATCACCAACTTTAAATCCTGAAGCCAACAAAGGTATTCCTGTCCACATTACATTCGCCATTACATTTTTTATATTAGAGGAATTAGGACCTGTTTTTAGTAAATTATAAATACGTTGACCTTTATCGTAATAAGGCATCTCGATCAATCCTGCAGTATGACCAACAATATAGATATAATGCTTACCTCCAAAAAGAACATCTCCCGAAAAACCTCCTGTTTGATTATATAAATCTGAATAAAGAGTACTTGTTGGGTTCCATTTCATATCCTTACCATTTTCAGCACCCAACCAAGAGTCTTCTCCAAACATCATATTTAAACGTTCGCCTGTTTCTACATCAATTGCATATCCAGGAAACCAACCCATTCCTTTTGGTTGTGCTCCATCAAGAGTAGCTTCTGATGTTCCAGTATTTCCATCTTTATCAACTGATAAATGATCACGTAAATCAAATTTATAAGCAAGTCCTTCAGAACGAACAGGTTCTACAGGCGAACCTGTTGAAGTTGTATCATTCTCACACATTTCAAGCACAGGACAACGAGTCCACTTACTTTTATCGCTTGTAAAAACAATATCTACGCTAGACAATCTCACATAATTACTATTCATAAGACCTCTACTAGACTCATGAAGTGGTCCATTTTCTATTTTAGAGCATAAGTAATATGGGGCAATACCTCCGCCTATTACTTTCTCAAATACACCTGTTGAGTCTGTCATATCAGACCAGTCATCCCACTTTGTTTTAACATCTGGCACTTTTGTTCCAGAACGAATCCAATTAGTATAATCCTCTAAATCCGTATCATAAACAAACGATAACCACTGTTTATTTATATTAGAGAACTCCATAGTTGATTCTAGCAATCCTTGATTAGAATAAGGCTTTGCAAATCCATTTAAAAAGCTATATTCATAAATTGGAAATCCACACTGTCCTATTTCTATAGACAAGCCCCATTTGGTTATTAATTTTTCTTCGCCCTCTAAAG
>Ga0316608_1001148_pt1 | contig 10907 bp, 11 predicted proteins | sample MIS2016152B_MG_FD_207673 | JGI IMG/M metagenome (GOLD analysis project Ga0316608, IMG submission 207673) | Microbial mat bacterial communities from Middle Island sinkhole, Lake Huron, Michigan, United States - MIS.2016.152B | ecosystem: Environmental > Aquatic > Freshwater > Lake > Sediment... | reverse complement strand
AAAGCTGTACTTTTTTAAATCGGAACAAAAATAGATAAAAAATTCAGATAAAATTGCATTTTGTCATTCAATATGTATATTTTTGCATTTTAAATGTATATTTATACATGAAAAACAAAAATGAACGATTGCAAGCTATAAGGAGAATAATCAGTAAAAAGAATATCTCCAGTCAAGAAGAACTTTTAAAGATACTTATATCTGAAGGGTTTCAAATGACTCAGGCAACTTTATCCAGAGATCTTCATCAATTAAGGGTTTCAAAAATGCCTGGTGCTGGTGATAGTTATGTTTATGTACTTAAATCTCAGGAAACACCAACATTAACTGGATTTAAAGCTGGATTTCCTTTAAATGGCTTTTTAACTATGCAATTCGTGCAAGGAATGGCAATAATCAGAACATTACCTGGTTTTGCAAGTGGAATAGCTTCAGCCATTGACACGATGAAGATTAAAGAAATAGCAGGAACAATAGCAGGAGATGATACAATTCTATTAATTCCGGGTGATGGAACTGCAAGAGAGGAAATTATAAGAAAATTATCAAGGTTTATTCCCGGATTGAATTCAAAATTGATTTAAATGAAGGCGGAAAAAATAATAATAAAATTTGCAGATACGACAGATCTCAAATTTGTAGATGATGTAAAAGAAGCAATTCTTAAAGCATCTGAAGAAAAAGGAACCGGAATTGCAGTGCGCTCTGCGGAATATATAACTGGAAAAATTCTCGAAGGTAAAGCAATAATGGCAAAAACTGAAGCAGGTGCATGGGCTGGCTTTTGTTATATTGAATCATGGGGTCACAATCGCTTTGTGGCAAATAGCGGATTGATTGTTAATAGTGATTTTCGTGGTAAGGGTCTTGCCAAAGCTATAAAATCAAAGGCTTTTGATTTATCGCAAAAACTTTTTCCCGGAGCAAAACTCTTTGGTTTAACGACCAGTTTAGCCGTAATGAGAATAAATTCAGAATTAGGATACAAACCAGTAACAATTTCAGAGCTTACAAATGATGAAGAGTTCTGGAAAGGGTGTCAGACCTGTCCATACTATGACATTCTTGTTCGTACAAAAAGAACTCATTGCCTCTGTACGGCTATGCTTTTGGATCCTGAAGACAGCAAAAAGATTCTTAAAAAGTCAAATAAAAGCAATTCCATTCTTACCTAAAGTAGGAACAAAGAAAAATAAATACATTCATGAAGAAAAAACTTGTATTAGCATATAGCGGAGGATTAGATACTTCGTTTTGTACTCATTATTTAAGTAATCAGGAAAATTATGAAGTTCACACTGTGATTGTTAACACAGGTGGATTCTCGAATGAAGAATTAAAAGCTCTTGAAGAAAAAGCATACAAATTCGGAGCTGTTAAGCATCATGCAATTGATGCAACAAGTGATTATTATAATTTCTGTATTCGCTTCCTTATTTATGGTAATGTAATGCGAAATAGAAATTATCCCATTTCAGTAAGTTCAGAGAGAAGCTTTCAGGCACTAAAGGTTATTAATTACGCCCGAACAATGGGTATAAATACAATTGCTCATGGTTCAACCGGAGCAGGAAATGATCAGGTTCGATTTGAAGCAATTTTTCAGGTTATGGCACCTGAAATTGAAGTAATTGCACCTATACGTGATATGAGACTTAGCCGCGAACAGGAAATCGACTATTTGGTAAAGGCTGGAATAGAATTCAATTTCGAAAAATCGAAATATAGCATCAATCAGGGTTTATGGGGAACTAGTGTTGGAGGAAAAGAAACATTAACTTCTGAAAAAGAGTTACCTGATGAAGCATTTCCAGTAAAAAACAATAAAACAGATAGCGAGCTAATAGAAATTGAATTTCTGAATGGAGATCCCCATAAAATCAATGGAAAGGAATTTGAAAGTCAGGTAAAACTTATTCAATCACTTGAAGAACTGGCTTCTCAATATGCTATTGGAAGAGATGTTCATGTTGGAGAGACCATAATTGGCATAAAAGGAAGAGTCGGATTTCAGGCATCTGCAGCTTATGTTTTAATAAATGCACACTATTCACTTGAAAAACATGTTCTCTCAAAATGGCAACAACATTGGAAAGAACAGTTGGGTAACTGGTATGGTATGTTTATCCATGAAGGGCTATTTCTTGAGCCGGTTATGAGAGATATAGAAACCTTTCTCGTTAATACCCAAAGGAATGTTAGCGGAAAAGTCTTCGTAAGGTTAAAACCCTATAGCATGAGTGTAACCGGTGTTGAAAGCAAAAAAGATTTAATGAACTCAGGTTTTGCTCGTTATGGCGAGGAAATTGGAGCCTGGACGGGAGATGATGTTAAAGGATTCACCAAAATATTCTCCAATCCCATGAAAATTTACTATACTGTAAATTCACAGGAAAAACCTGAAATATAAAATTAAAACCATGGATCTTCAAAACGCAAAAATAGCAATTCTTGGTGGTGGAAATATAGGCACAGCGATAGCAAGGGGCTTAGTTAGAAATGGATTGATTTCATCGAAAAATATAACTGTCACCCGAAGAAATGTTTCGAAAATTTCAGAACTATCTGAACTTGGAATAAATATTTCTGATAATAATATACAGGCTGTTAAAGAATCAAGCATAATTATACTCGCAGTTTTACCTTCTCAGCTCCTTACATTAATTGAATCTCTAAATGGAGTCGTTAGTAAGGAGAAACATATATTGGTATCGGTAGTTTCAGCATTTAGTTTGACAGATATGCGTCAAAAGCTTAATTCTGAAGTTCCTTTAATTAGGGCGATGCCAAATATTGCTGCTTCGGTAGGCGAATCAATGACATGTATTTGCGCAGATGCAAAAGACACAGATTCCATGGAAAAAGTGCAGTTATTGTTCAATGAGGTAGGTAGCACCTTAATTATTCAGGAGAATTTAATGTCTTCAGCAACTATATTGGGAGCTTGTGGCATAGCCTTTTTTATGCGTTACATTCGTGCAGCATCACAGGGAGGTATTCAAGTTGGATTTCATGCTGCTGACGCTCAATTTATTGCAGCACAAACCGCCAGAGGGGCAACAAGTCTACTACTTGAATCGGGTAATCATCCAGAACGTGAAATTGATAAAGTAACAACCCCAATGGGCTGCACAATTGCCGGTTTAAACGAGATGGAGCACAATGGTTTAAGCTCTGCCCTTATAAAAGGAATAGTGCTTTCTTTTAATGAAATAAATAAATTAAAGTGAAACCTGAAACAATAATACAAGCCACAAGCCTTCTAAAACAAGTGCTTTCAATCCCCTCAATCAGCAGAGAGGAAACACAAGTTTGTAGTTTTTTACAGGAATGGTTAAGAGAAAAAGGCTTTCAGGTCTTTCGAAAACATAATAACATATGGGTAAAGTCAATCATAAGTGAAACTCTCCCAACTATCTTAATGAACTCTCATTTAGATACTGTTAAACCTAGCAGTGACTGGACCTTGGATCCATATTTACCAGAAATCCATGGAAATAAAATCTATGGACTTGGCAGCAATGATGCCGGTGGTTCTGTAATCGCTATGATCTTTGCCTTTCTGGAATTAAATGAACTTAAAAACAGGGATTATAATCTTATTTTAGTTTTAAGCTCTGAAGAAGAAGTTTCAGGTTTAAAAGGTATTTCATCGGTTATTGAAGATTTAGACAAATTTGACCTGGCAATTATTGGAGAACCCACCAATATGAAAATGGCGGTAAGTGAAAGAGGTTTGATTGTACTGGATTGCATCGCATACGGAAAAGCAGGACATGCAGCGCATAAAAATGGTGAAAATGCAATCATGAAAGCTTTATCCGATATAGAAATATTGGACAGCATGAAATTTGAAAAAGTATCCGAATTCTTAGGCGAGGTAGGGATATGCGTTACACAGATTGAAGCAGGGACTCAACATAATGTAATTCCGGATTTGTGCAAGTTTGTTGTAGATGTTAGAACTAATGAGCATTATACCAATGAAGAAATTCTTAAAATAATTAGCTCCAAACTTAAGTCTGAAGTAACACCAAGAAGTATGAGACTTGCCTCATCTTCTCTCCAAATGTCACATCCATTAGTACAAAAAGCCATTTCAATGGGTATCGAAACATTTGGATCAAAAACACTCTCTGATCAGGCAGTAATTCCAGGTCCTTCAGTAAAAATTGGACCAGGAGTCTCAGAAAGATCACATCAGGCAGACGAATTCATTTACACAGAAGAAATTGAAGCTGGTATAGATCTATATACTAAGCTTTTAACTGGTTTTAAACTTTAATATGAAACTTTGGGAAAAAGGTAAAAAAACAGATATAAATATTCTGAAGTTTACCATAGGAAAAGATCGGGATTTTGATATTCAATTAGCTGAATTTGATGTAATTGCATCTCTGGCTCACATTGAAATGCTAGAGTCTGTGAATTTACTGAAAAGCGAGGAAAAAACACTACTTGTTAAGGGTTTACTGGAAATATATAATAACATTAAAGGAGGAACATTTAGCATCGAGGAAGGTATGGAAGACGTACATTCTCAGGTGGAAAAACTATTGACTGAGAAGCTTGGTGAAGCTGGAAAAATGATTCATTCTGCCCGTTCAAGAAACGATCAGATTATGGTAGACTTAAAACTTTTCTACCGGGATCAAATGGTGAATCTTGCACTTCTTACATCGGAACTTATAAAATCACTCCTGGAAAAAAGCGAACAATATAAATCAGTTATCATACCAGGTTACACTCATTTACAGGCAGCAATGCCTTCTTCAATGGGCCTCTGGTTTTCAGCTTATGCCGAAAGTCTTGCAGAAGATTTAATGTTTCATGAAGGGATAATGGATTATATAAACCAAAATCCATTAGGTTCTGCGGCAGGATATGGTTCCTCATTCCCAATTGATCGTGACTTGACAAGTAAACTATTGGAATTTAACGACCTCCATATAAATTCAATAAACGCTCAATTAAGTCGTGGTAAAACTGAGAAATTTATTGCAGCTGGTTTCGGCGCAATAGCTGGTAGTTTGGGGAAAATGTCTATGGATTTGACCCTTTTTATGAGTCAGAATTTTGGATTTTTAAAACTTAAAGAAGAGTTAACTACGGGTTCGAGTATAATGCCGCATAAGAAAAATCCAGATGTTTTGGAATTGATCAGAGCCAAATCTTCCATTATTTCAGGAAAATATCAGGAAGTGACAATGTTAACACAGAATCTTCCTTCAGGTTATCACAGAGATTTCCAACTACTTAAAGAAATCATTTTTCCAAGTTACGAAGAGCTGTTTTCCTGTCTGAATATTATGATGTATGCCATCAATAATATTGAAGTAAATCAGAATATCATTGAAGACGAAAAATACTTATATATATTTAGCGTTGAGAATGTTAATGAAAAAGTAAAAGAAGGAGTCCCGTTCAGAGAGGCTTATGCTCAGGTTGCTGGTGAGATCGATAAAGGTCGATTCAGGCGACTTAAAGATGTCAAGTATTCTCATGTTGGAAGTATTGGAAATTTATCCAACGACCGCATAAGAGAAAAACTTGAAACAGTAATGCATAAACTCGAAATAGAAAAATATTCCGGGTTTTCTAAGAGATTCATTAACCGGCTAATTTAAATGAAAATGGATAGCAGAAAACAACTTCAAAATAAAAAGAAAATAGTCATAAAAGTTGGCTCAAGTTCTTTAACACATTCAAATGGCAAATTAAATTTGATGCGGATTGAAAAATTAGTGAGAGTAATTGTAGATATACATAATTCTGGCAAGGAGATCTTGCTTGTATCATCAGGTGCTATTGCTACTGGCGCTGCAAAGATGGGCTTAGATAAAAAGCCTGAGGATAAAATAAAAAAACAAGCTCTAGCCGCAATTGGTCAAGCAGAGCTTATTAAAATCTATGATAAGTTTTTCCAGGAATACAACAAAACCGTCGGACAAATTCTCATTACTAAAGATGGAATTGAAAACTCTATCCGTAGAAAAAATGCAAAAAACACTATTAATGAGTTGCTTAAAATGGGAATCATTCCAATTATAAATGAGAACGACACCATTTCTACTCATGAAATAGAGTTTGGAGACAACGATACACTTTCAGCGGTAGTATCCTCCTTAATAAATGCTGACCTTTTAATACTTCTTTCAGACATTGATGGCATGTTTACAGGAGATCCAAAGAAAAGCGAATCGGCTAAACTAATATCAAAGGTTGTTGACTTATCTGAAGATATTGAATCCTACATTTTCGATAATAACTCAGCCTTTGGTACCGGAGGAATGGCTTCAAAAATAATTGCTGCCCGTCATTGCATGGAACATGATATTGACATGGTAATTACCAATGGATCAGACCCATCCATTATTTTTGAAGTTTTAGAGGGAAAGGATGTAGGAACACATTTTGTGTCGCAAACCCTAATGAACTGCGAATAACCTTTTTTTAATTATGTTATGAAAAGTTTAGAAGAAATAGGGCAAAAAGCCAAAGAAGCATCGTTTGTTCTTTCTCAGGTTTCAAGTACTCAGAAAAATATAGTTCTATCAAACTCTGCCAATAATTTGAGAATTAATTCAGCAGAAATATTAAAAGCTAATAATCTGGATATTGAAAATGCTGAGAAAAACGGATTAAAAGGTTCGATACTTGATCGCTTGAAGCTCACGGCAGAGAGGATAAATGTAATGGCTGACGGGCTTTTGCAAATTGTAAATCTTGATGATCCAATTGGTGAAATGATTTCAATGAATATCAGACCAAATGGATTGCAAATTGGACAAAGAAGAGTTCCTCTGGGGGTTGTTGGAATGATTTACGAAGCTAGACCAAATGTAACAGTAGATGTTTTTGGATTATGCATTAAAACTGGTAATGCTTGCATTTTAAGGGGAGGAAAAGAGGCTTTTTACTCAAATAAAGCAATTGTTGAAATTCTTAGAAAATCAGTTATTCAGTCTGGATTACCAGAAGATTCTGTTCAGTTGGTTGAAGACACTTCTCGTGAAAGTGCAGTGGCAATGATGAAACTTAATAAATATTTGGACATTCTAATTCCCAGAGGTGGAGCAGGCTTAATAAAAACAGTGGTAGAAAATAGTACTGTCCCAGTAATTGAAACCGGAGTTGGAAATTGCCACATATTTATCGATTGCTTTGCGGATTATGAAAAAGCTGTATCCATAACTTTTAACGCAAAGACACATCGGCCAGGTGTTTGCAATGCTGCTGAGAGTTTATTGGTACATAGTTCGGTGGCAAAGGAAATTCTTCCACTAATTGGAAAAAAACTTCAGGAAAAAAATGTAGAAATACGTGGAGATGAAATTACTTGTGAAATTTTAGAGTATGCACTTAAGGCAAATGAAGAAGACTGGGGCACAGAATATCTGGATTATATAATTTCAGTTAAAGTTGTTGATTCGATTAATGAAGCCATTTCGCACATAAATAAATACGGTACAAAACATTCAGAGGCTATAGTTACCGAGAATTATTCTAATGCACAACAATTTCTAAATCAGATAGATGCATCGGCTGTTTATGTAAATGCCTCTACCCGATTTACAGATGGCTTTGAATTCGGATTTGGAGCTGAAGTTGGCATCAGTACACAAAAATTACATGCCAGAGGACCAATGGGGTTAAAAGCTCTTACCTCTACTAAATATATTATTTACGGTAATGGGCAGATTCGTGAGTAAAATAAAAAGTACAAATAATTGAGAAAAGGTTTTTACCAACTACCTTTTCTATGCTTTCCCCCTAAATAATAAATAGCTCCAACATTTATTACAAACTGATCCAATTCGCTTACTATATATTTTAGAGAAATATAGGCATCGAAGTTATCGTCAACATACAATTGGAAAGCTCCTCCAAGATTAAGCCCAGGCTTAATGTAAGATTTATTCTCAAGATCACTACCTGGATTTGGCTCAAGAATTTTCCATTTTGAGATAATCATAGTAGTATTCAAACCAGCAAAGCCCATAAATCTTAATGACTTATCTTTGTACAAACCATAAACGGCATCAACATCTCCAAGAAACATGTAAGTTCGTAATTCATTTGAAAAACCTGCAGTTTTAAACTTATAAGGGCTAAAAGCAACAATCGAAGGAACTACATGAAGTTTTTTATCCAATTCAACATATACTTTTGCAAATACACCAGGATTTCCTGTTGTTAAATTATCGTAGTTAACACCAGATGAGAATGCCAGTCCTGCGGATAATCCATCTATTTGAGCATTTATCTTTAAAGCAAATAATACAAAGCACATTAAAAAAACCAATCTTCGAGTAGTAATCATAATTAAAAAATTTCAGCAGTTCAAAAATATTTAAGCTAAATGTTTAAAGATATAATCAATAGAAAATGAGCAATTTCTCGGTTTAAACAATTAAAAATAATAAAAGGTTGTTAAAAATAATACATTTTGATAAACGCACAAATACAGCATTTCAATTTATTATTTTTTTTTATGCAAAAAATACTAAATTTGTAATCCAGAACCCTATTTTATAAACTCATAATTTTAAATCCAATGGTAGTAAATACCGGAGAAGTTATCCAAGTTATCGGACCAGTTGTTGACGTAAGTTTCGAAAGAGCAGGAAGTGAACTTCCAAACATTCATGATGCCCTTGAAATTGATCGTCCTGATGGAACGACCCTTATTATTGAAATTCAGCAGCATATCGGTGAAAACACAGTTAGAACAATTGCAATGGATTCTACCGATGGTTTACAAAGAGGTATGCCGGTTAGAATCACCGGATCACCTATTAAAATGCCTGTTGGAGAAGTTGTAAGAGGCAGGTTGCTTAATGTTGTTGGACAAGCAATTGATGGGATTGGTGAAATTAGTGCTGAAGGAGCTTACTCAATTCACAATACACCTCCTAAACTTGAGGCTTTATCAACCAACTCCGAAGTTCTTTTTACAGGGATAAAAGTAATTGATCTGCTTGAACCTTATGCTAAGGGTGGTAAAATTGGATTATTTGGAGGTGCCGGCGTTGGTAAGACTGTAATTATTATGGAGCTTATCAATAATATCGCTAAAAGATACTCAGGATTATCTGTTTTTGCTGGTGTTGGAGAAAGAACCAGAGAAGGTAATGACCTTTTACGTGAAATGATCGAATCCGGCGTTATTAAATATGGTGAAGAATTCACAAAAAGTATGGAAGCTGGTGGTTGGGATCTCGATAAAATTGATAAAGAATTATTAAAAACTTCTCAGGCTACACTTGTGTTTGGTCAGATGAATGAACCCCCCGGATCACGTGCTACAGTAGCTTTAAGCGGATTAACTGTTGCTGAAGCTTTCCGTGATGGTGATGAGAAATCCGGTGGAAGAGATATTCTTTTCTTTGTTGACAATATTTTCCGTTTCACTCAGGCAGGTTCAGAGGTATCCGCTTTATTAGGACGTATGCCTTCTGCAGTAGGATATCAGCCTACTCTGGCAACAGAAATGGGTATGATGCAGGAACGTATCACTTCTACAAAAAGAGGTTCAATTACTTCAGTTCAGGCAATTTATGTTCCTGCTGATGACTTAACTGACCCTGCTCCTGCTACAACTTTTGCTCACCTTGATGCAACAACCGTATTAGATAGAAAAATATCTGCATTGGGCATTTACCCTGCAGTTAACCCACTCGATTCAACTTCAAGAATTTTATCTCCTGAAATTGTTGGTTCCGAACATTATAATACAGCTCAAAGGGTAAAAGAATTACTCCAGAGATATAATGAATTACAGGATATTATCGCAATTTTAGGTATGGATGAACTTTCTGAGGAAGATAAATTAGTTGTTCACAGGGCTAGAAGGGTTCAAAGGTTCCTATCCCAACCTTTCCATGTTGCTGAGCAATTTACAGGTATTCCAGGAGTTTTAGTATCTATTGAAGACACTATTAAAGGTTTCAATATGATTATGGATGGTGAAGTTGATAAATATCCAGAAGCAGCATTCAACCTTGTTGGAACAATTGAAGAAGCAATTGAACGCGGAGAAAAAATAATCAAAGATTCTAAGTAAACTGGGCTTTTGAATTTTTTATGTTGATATTTTGGAAATGTTTCTTGGCAATCACTTATGTTTGCTGATGATTCTTTTATAATACTTTAAAAAATGTATCTGGAAATAATTACACCTGAAAAGAAATTGTTTGAAGGAGAGATCAAACTTATTAAAGTTCCCGGTACTAATGGCTCCTTTGAGATTCTGAAGAATCATGCACCTATTATTTCCACCTTAGAAAGTGGAACTGTAAAAATTATCAGCCCTGAGGGCAGTGAAACCCATTTTCAAATTGGCGGAGGTGTTATTGAAGCAAAAGAAAATAAAATTATTTTACTTGCTGAAAGCGTCCTTGCTTAAATTTTCAGCTCTTAGCTTAAGAATTACATTGATCTTATGCTTTGCTGTGATACTTATGCCTGAACCGCTGATTGCTCAGGTAATCAGGAAGTCCACTTTAACTTTTGCAGCATCCGACGGTCTGTTGGTTACTGCAGATTTATACCAGTCCAAAAAATCAAATCCATATATTTTACTTTTTCATGAAGATCAGTCTTGTAAAGCTGAATATGATTCTATTGTATCCCGCTTTATAAAAATGAACTATAACTGCATGGCTGTTGATCTTAGATCAGGAAGTGATGTGGGTTTCAATAAGAATGAAACGGCAAATAGAGCTAAGGAAGAAGGCTTTTCCACATCTATTTTCAATGGAATTTTGGATATGGAGGCTGCTATTAATTATGCTTATGATTTAAGTGGAAAGGATGTGAGTTTAATAGGAAGCGGAAGTTCAGCAAGTTTAGCTTTAATCGTTGGTGCAAGACATGATAAGGTTACAGCTGTTGTAAACTTTAGT
>Ga0316608_1001147_pt1 | contig 10910 bp, 9 predicted proteins | sample MIS2016152B_MG_FD_207673 | JGI IMG/M metagenome (GOLD analysis project Ga0316608, IMG submission 207673) | Microbial mat bacterial communities from Middle Island sinkhole, Lake Huron, Michigan, United States - MIS.2016.152B | ecosystem: Environmental > Aquatic > Freshwater > Lake > Sediment... | reverse complement strand
GGGCAGGAGCGTACCAAAAACTATATGATGCTACAAGATGATAAACTCAAGCCTTTGTTTAATAGAGCATTAATGGCTCGCTATCCGCCTGGTTCTACCTTTAAGCTTATTAATGGATTGATTGGTTTGCAAGAAGGAATAATTACTACAAATAGTGCTTTTTCGTGCAATGGGGGCTACCATGTGGGCAGTTTTACGGTGGGGTGCCACCATGGAGGTTCTATCGACTTTTTACATTCTATTTCAGGCTCTTGCAATTCGTATTATTGCAATGTATTTCAGCGAATTCTCGACGATAAAAAATATGGCAAAGTGTCGGTTGCTTACAATAATTGGCGCAAACATTTAGCTTCATTTGGGATTGGTCGCAAGCTCGAAATTGATTTGAGTTCGGAGCTCAGTAGTTTTGTGCCTACCAGCGAATATTACGACAAAATTTATGGCAAGGATAAATGGAAATCGCTTTGGATTATTTCTATGGCAATAGGGCAGGGCGAGCTTGGAGTTACACCCATTCACATGGCAAATTTAACAGCAACCATTGCAAACAGAGGTTATTATGTAATTCCGCATATTATAAAAAGCATAGAAGGCAAAAAGAGTATTGATCCTAAATATTTGGAAAAACATTATACTACCGTTGATAGAAAATATTTTGAACCTGTGGTAGATGGAATGGAACTGGTAATTACCTCAGGAACAGCAACAAGAGCACGGCTAAACGGCGTAGCTATTTGCGGAAAAACCGGAACAGCCGAAAATCCGCACGGCACCGACCACTCTATTTTTGTGGCATTTGCACCAAAGCACAATCCCAAAATTGCGATTGCTGTTTACATCGAAAATGGAGGATTTGGCTCTACTTGGGCAGCTCCTATCGCTAGTTTGATGATAGAAAAATATCTAAATGGTACTATTTCTCGCCCTTCGGTGGAAGAAGGTATGATAAATGCAAATCTCATTAATGTTAAAAAATGACAACACGCAAAGTAAATATACTAAAAAGTGCTGATTGGGTTACAATATTATTGTATTTGATGCTGATATTTATGGGCTGGTTCAACATTTATGCCGCCGTTTATAATGATGAGTACAATAGTATTTTTGATACCACTCAACGTTATGGAGCTCAATTACTTTGGATTGGTTTGGCTATTATCATTGCTTTTATTTTGTTTGTGGTAGATAATAAGGCATACCATTTTTTTGCCTACATTATTTACGGAATAGTGATGCTTATATTATTGGGCGTTTTGTTTTTTGGAAAAGAAGTGAACGGTGCTCGCGCTTGGTTTGAGGTCGGACCTATCAGTTTGCAGCCTGCTGAATTTGGCAAATTTGCTACAAGCCTTGCCATTGCTAGGTTTTTAAGTTCTTTTAATTTAAAAATACATAAGCTTGAAAATCTTTTTATAATACTTTTGGTTATTTTAACTCCCGCTTTTTTAATTATCTTGCAAAACGACATGGGGTCTGCTTTGGTTTATTTGGCTTTTGTGTTTGTATTGTTTCGAGAAGGTTTAACCCCTTGGGTATTAATAATTGGCGTGGTTATTTTATTGCTATTTTTTGCATCTTTGCTGCTTGATCCTATCACAGTTTTAATCGCTCTTTACTTTTTTACAATTATTCTATTTCGATTAAACAACAATAAGGCACTTAGAGAGATACTAATTGCTACTAGCGTTATTACTGTCCTTTCGGCAGTAATTTGGTTGGTTGTTTATTTCTTAAAATTGCCAATAAATTTTTATTTTGTTCTAATTAGTGCTATTTTTTTTGCAGGTATTTACTTTCTATATTATGCCTACAAAAAGAACATAAAAGTTATTTTGTTATTGATTGCATTTTTTGCTGGTAGCTTGCTTTTTGCTTTTTCGGTAAATTATGTTTTCGATAATGTTTTGCAAGAGCACCAACAAAAACGGATTAATGTGCTCTTAAACAGAGATGTAGATGTAAAAAGCGCAGGCTATAATGTGCATCAATCGAAAATAGCCATTGGGTCTGGTGGTTTTTATGGAAAAGGTTATTTGAAAGGAACTCAAACTAAATTTAATTTTGTGCCTGAACAAAGTACCGATTTTATTTTTTGCACGGTAGGCGAGGAGTGGGGCTTCTTGGGGAGTGTAACAGTTGTATTACTATTTGTTTTTCTGATACTTAGAATTATTTATATGGCAGAAAGGCAACGTTCTGTTTTTGGACGCGTATATGGGTATAGTGTTGCCTCTATTTTATTTGTTCACTTTGCTGTAAATATAGGAATGACTATTGGTTTAGCACCAGTAATAGGAATTCCCTTGCCTTTTTTTAGTTATGGCGGCTCTTCTCTTTGGGCATTTACCATTTTACTTTTTATTTTTGTGCGGCTCGATGCCTCTCGTATGGAATTGTTTTAGTGGGAAGGAAGAAAACCAAGTAAACATAGTACAGATGCACCATAGCACATCTGTACACAATACCGGAATATTTATTGGTAATTATTAAAAAGGCATATCGTCATCGGGAGGTGGCGGCATATCGAAGTCTTCATTTTCGGGAGGCATTGGTGGCTCATAATTGTCATTAGATTTGCCAGTTGCACCTTTTTTACTGATGCGCCATGCATCGAGGTTCACAAAATAGCTATCTTTCCATTTGCTTCCTTTCAAATTGAAGTGAACGGTTACCGTCTCACCTACTTTGTAAGGATTAATTAAGTCTGTTTTGTCTTGAACTAATTGAAATTTAAGTAGTTGTACAAAGTTATTGTCGGGTACTTCTAAAATAAACTCGCGTTTTGTAAAACGTTCGCTTACTTTTTGCTCTTTGAATATTTCAATTAATTTACCGCTGATTTCAAAATTCATTGTCGCGAATTATTAAAAAGTAAAAACTAAAGAAGATTACTAAAAATAAAATTTTAGAGGATATTTTTATTTAAAAACGACTAATTATTGACTATTTTAAACTAAAATAGAACAAAAAGTTATTTTTAGAAACCTTGCAAAAATAGATAATTATACCGAAAAACTATTCTTCAAAAATAGTAATTTTTTCAATTTCATCGCCAGCTCTAATCGCATCAACTACTTCTAAACCTTCGTAAACTTTTCCAAAAGCAGTGTGTACACCATCTAAATGCGCAGTATTTTGGCGATTGTGGCAAACAAAAAATTGCGAACCTCCAGTATCTTTTCCGGCATGTGCCATTGACAATACTCCACGGTCGTGGAATTGTTTTTCCGCGTTGGTTTCGCATTTAATTGTGTAGCCTGGTCCGCCAGAACCTGTTCCTTTGGGGCAACCGCCTTGAATTACAAAACTTGGAATAACTCTGTGGAAAGTCAAACCATCGTAAAAACCCTGTTTTGATAATTTTACGAAATTTTGAACAGTTCCGGGTGTTTCTTTTGCGTACAAATCTACTTTCATTGTACCTTTTGAAGTAACTATTTCTGCTTTCATATTTATAGAAAAATGATTGTAATGCCTTTATTATAAATGTTTTATATGTTTTAGAATTTAATTTACCGATTTGATATTTCTCGTGAAATTAAATTTTATAAAAAAACAATTCAATAAGAGGAGTAAATAAATGTATTTAATTCATTGCAAATTAGTTACATTATTTATTTCTTATTGAATTGCATTGCAAAACTACTAAAATACAAGAAAATAATTTTTTTTTCTAATTTTTTCTTGTATTTTGAGGTCTTATTATTGGCTTATTTTTTATCAGTAGTTTCTTCTTTTGCGTCAGCAGGAACTATTTGAAGTAATTCTACTTCAAAAACAAGAACTGAGTTTGGTTTGATTATACCACCTGCACCACGCTCACCGTAAGCAAGTTGCGAAGGAATGTACAATTCCCATTTTGAGCCAACAGGCATTAAAAGTAATGCTTCTGTCCAACCTGGGATAACTCCACCAACTTCAAAAGAAGCGGGTTCGCCACGTTGTATTGAGCTATCAAAAACAGTTCCATCAGTAAGTTTTCCGGTATAATGAACCGATACTTTGTCGGTAGCAACAGGTTTTACACCTGTACCTTCTTTAATTACTTTATATTGTAAACCGCTTTGAGTTACTACTACTCCTTCTTTTTTAGCATTTTCTTTCAACCATTTTTCGCCTACTTCTAAATCTTTTTTAGAGGCTTCCATTTGCAATTCTTGAAAGAATGATTGTAATAAAATGTTTGCGTTTTCGTTGTTGATAAGCAAATTAGAGTCTTTGGCAAGGGCTTTTTTCATAGCCGCCATCATAATTTCGTAATTGAGTTCTTTTAAACCTGATTGCGAAAGGTTGCTACCCAAACTAACTCCAAGAGCATAGCTTGCCGAGTCCAATTTGTTTTCCAATTTTACTGAATCACCTGAATTACAAGAAGTAAAAGTGATAATAAATAAACTTAAAGCAATTAAAAATACTTTATTCATTTTTGTTTTAATTATTAAATTAGTTGTTTGTGATATTTGAATATAAATTGACCAACATCTAAAATCATAAGGCAGATAAAAAAAAAGAAAATTCTTGTTATTTTTGAAAACCTTTACTATAATTTAATATTGGTTTGTTTTTATTTGAAGTTATTTTTTGATAACTTTAATCAGTTCAACATCAAAAATTAAGGTTGCATTAGGACCTATACTACCGCCTGCGCCTCTTTCGCCATAAGCAAGGTTCGAAGGTATGAACAAACGCCATTTTGAGCCTTCAGTCATGAGTTGTAGAGCTTCTGTCCAGCCTGGAATTACTTGACTTACACCAAAAGTAGCCGGCTGACCACGTTCAACGGAGCTGTCAAAAACTGTTCCGTCGATAAGCATTCCGTGGTAATGCGTTGTAACTTCGTCGTTTGCCGTTGGTTTAATGCCTTTTCCTTCTTTCAATACCATGTATTGCAAGCCACTAGGAAGAGTTATAACTCCTTCTTTTTTAGCATTTTCAGCTAAGAATTTTTTTCCTGCTTCGCTATTTGCTTGCAGTTTTTTATTGGCTAAGCCTTGAAAGTATTCTTGCAAAAGAGCATTGGATTGCTCCATGGTCATTTTCAAATTGGCTTTTGAATAAGCATCTTTTAGTGCCGATGCAAAAATGTCTGCATTAATTTCGGTTAAACCTTGTTGTTGCAGCGAACTTGCAATATTTATTCCTAAAGCATAGCTTACACTATCTAACTGGGTTTTCATATTGTTTTGAGCCGTTAGTTCTATGGTTGAAAATAAAATGAATGTAATAATTAAATATCTCATGTTTTCTTAAAAAATAAATTAGATAAGAAATTTATGTCTTACGCACGCTTTTTTTAAAATTAAGAATTAAAAATTAAGAATTAAAAACTCCTAATTCTTAATTCCAAATTAAAATTAGCGTCTGTTTCTGTTGTCTCTGTTGTCTCTACCTCTGTCGTCGCGTCCTCCTCTGTCGTTTCTAAAATCGCCTCTTCCGCCACGATCGCCACCTCGGTCTCCACGGTCGTTTCTATCTCCACGGTCGTTTCTGTCAAAACTTCTTCTTTCTTTTTCTTCGGGCATTCCTTCAGGGCGAGGTAAAAGAGCTTTGCGCGATAAACGAAGTTTTCCGCTTCTTTGGTCTATTTCAATGAGTTTAACCTCAAATACATCTCCTTCTTTTAAGGCTTCTTCAACGGTAGCAAGTCTGCGCCATTCTATTTCCGAAATGTGCAATAAGCCACTTTTGCCTGGCATAATTTCAACAAATGCGCCAAATGAAGTGATTTCAACCACTTTACCTTCATATACTTCGCCAACTTCGGGTACCGAAATAATTCCTTTAACCCATTTTACAGCTTTTTCTATGCTTGTAGCGTTTGGAGCTAGAATAGAAACAATTCCGTAGCCGTTTTCTTCGTCTATTGAGATTTCTGTTCCGGTTTGTTCTTGAATTTGTTGAATTATTTTTCCGCCCGGACCTATAATTGCTCCAATCATATCTTTTGGAACTTTAAACTGCTCTATTCTAGGAGCATGTTCTTTGTAGTTAGGTCTTGGTTCGGCAATCGTTTCAAGTATTTTACCTAAAATATGGAGTCTTCCAACTCTTGCTTGTTCAAGGGCTTGCTCAAGAATCTCATACGACAAGCCATCAACTTTAATGTCCATTTGGCAAGCGGTAATACCGTCTTTGGTACCAGTAACTTTAAAGTCCATGTCGCCAAGGTGATCCTCGTCGCCAAGAATATCAGAAAGTACTACGAAATTTTTGTTGTCGGTAATCAATCCCATTGCAATACCCGAAACCGGCTTTTTCATAGGAATTCCAGTATCCATAAGGGCTAGAGTACCAGCGCAAACAGTTGCCATTGAAGATGAACCGTTTGATTCTAAAATTTCAGAAACTACACGAATTGTGTATGGATTTTCGTCCGGAATCATACCTTTTAGTGCTCTGAAGGCTAGGTTTCCGTGTCCAATTTCTCTACGACCTACGCCGCGGCTTGCACGAGCATCGCCAGTTGAAAATGGTGGGAAATTGTAGTGAAGTACAAACTTTTCGCGGCTTTGAAGCATCGCGTCGTCCACTACTTTTTCTTCTCTTTTCGAGCCTAATGTAACGGCTGTAAGTGATTGGGTTTCACCTCTTGTGAAGATTGCTGAACCGTGAGCAGCAGGCAAATAATCTATTTCGCACCAAATAGGACGAATTTCGTTTGTTTTTCTGCCGTCGAGTCTTTGTCTATCTTCGATAATCATTTTTCTAACTGCTTCTTTATTAACATCGTGGTAATATTTGTCAATAAGCATTTTAGTTGTGTCATCGATATTTTCTGCTCCGTAAGCTTCTTTAAAATCGTCTTTTATTTTTGAGAAAGCGTCAGAACGTTCTTGTTTAGGCAAAGCCGATTTTGCAACTTTGTAGATTTTGTCGTAAGAAAAATCTTTTACTTTTTGCAATAATTCTTCGTTATTAACTTCGTGGCAATAAGTTCTTTTGGTAGTTTTTCCCATTTCTTGGGCAAGTTCTACTTGGGCTTTGCACAAAATTTTGATAGCATCGTGAGCTACTTTCAAGGCTTCAATCATTTCAGCTTCCGAAACTTCGCTCATTTCGCCTTCTACCATCATAATGTTTTCGGCAGTTGCGCCTACCATTATGTCCATATCAGCGTGTGGAATTTGAGCATAAGTAGGGTTAATTACAAATTCGCCATTGATGCGTGCTACACGCACTTCTCCAATAGGTCCGTGGAATGGAATATCGGAAACAGCAATAGCTGCCGAGGCTGCTAAACCTGCTAAAGCATCGGGCATATCTACGCCATCGGCTGAAATCAAGTAAATATTTACAAAGGTTTCGGCATGAAAATCGCTTGGGAAAAGTGGACGTAAAACACGGTCAACAAGGCGGGAAATTAAAATTTCGTTATCGCCCGGACGACCTTCTCTTTTTACAAAACCACCGGGGAAACGACCTACGGCATAGTATTTTTCTTGATAATCTACTGAAAGAGGCATAAAATCAACATTGTCTTTAGCATCTTTTGCTGAAGTTACAGCTGCTAAAATCATTGTTTTGCCCATTCTAACTATCACTGAGCCATCGGCTTGCTTGGCTAATTTTCCTGTTTCAATAGTAATGGTTCTACCATCGGCTAATTGAATTTCTTTAATGAATTCTTTATACATGTTTTTGTTATTAGTATTCAGGCTGTTAGTGGCTGAATCTTCCTGTATTCAAACTACCACCGGCAGCTACTAGTGTATTATATTTATTTTGTGTAAAAATTGTTTGTTGTTTTTATTTGAAAATAAAAAGGAAAAGGCGTTTCCCTGATTTAATAAGAGCTACTTTATAAAAATAAAAGGCAATTGATTCAATTGCCTTTTATTATTTAATTGATAATCTTTTTTTTAATAATTTAATTTACTTAACTGTAAAAATAATTAATTTATTGTTAGAAAAAAATTATCGTGTAAAAAGTCTTTCGACAAAAAACGGTTTCTTAAAAATCAAAAGCCTTAAATAATTGGCAATGTCTATTATTTTTGTTTTGAACCAAGAAAACCAGAGTTTTAAAATACTATTTACGAATATTAAGACTTTTAATGATTTCTCTGTAACGATTAATGTCTTTGTTCATAAGGTAGTTAAGAAGTTTTCTTCTTTTACCAACTAATTTAAGCAAAGCTCTTTGAGTTCCGAAATCTTTTTTATTTCGTTGCAAATGCTCTGTTAAATGCGAAATACGGAACGTGAACATAGCAATTTGTGCTTCTGCCGAACCAGTATCTTCTTTTGATTTTCCGTAAGTACTAAAAAATTCTTGTTTTTTTTCTGATGTTAAATACATGTCTTTTAACTTTTTAAACCAAACCGCATTTGGCTAAATAACGGTTTCGTATTAATGAATATATTTTATAAATTGTGGGCAAAAGTAAACATTCCTTTTTATAATACAAAGGGCGTTGTTTCATTTCGTATTACTATTTAATATGTTTTTGTTTTAATTTATTTATTATCAGAGGTTTTTGTCTTTATTTTATTTTAAAATTCAATGTTAAATTTCTTTAAATCTTCAAAATGAGTTAATTTGTAGTCGAAAACAGAAAGTTTTCGTCGGAGAGGGTAGTTGTTGCGCAAATTTTCAAAATCCTTTATTTGATTTCTCAGGGCTGCATCATCGAAGTGAATATTATATGAAATATTTATAATTTCTGTTTTAATTTGTTCTATATTTTTATTGATGCAATTTATCTCGAAATTTATTTTCTCGGGTAGCGGAATATTTATTGTTTTGTTGCTATTTACTTCTAAATTAAAAAAATCACAAATTGCAAGGAAACTATTCCATGTGCAATTGGCTTTTCCGTCGGCGGAATAGCCCGCAATATGTGGCGTAGCGAAGCTTACTCGTTTAAGCAAACTTTGGTTTATTTCGGGTTCATTTTCCCATACATCGAGCACTGCGCCTGCTATTTGTTTTTGTGCAAGAGCTACTTCAAGTGCTTTGTTGTCAATCACTTCACCTCGCGAAGTGTTTATTAGGTAGGTGGTTTGTTTTAGTTTGCTAAGAAATTCTTTATCAACAAGATGAATTGTTTTATCAGTTCCGTTTTTAATCAAAGGAGTGTGAAGGGTAATGATATCTGCTTGTTGTTGAATTGTTTCTAATTCAGTAAATTGGTTGCTTTTTTCGAGCCTTTGGCGTGGGGGGTCGTTTAGTAAACTATTCATTTGTAATTTTTTTGCTATTTTTTGTACTTTTTTTCCCACATTTCCTACTCCAATTATTCCTAAAGTTTTTCCAGCAAGTTGAAAATTATATTTTTGTGCCAGATTAAGTAATGCCGAATACATATATTGCTCTACAGACTCAGCATTACAACCAGCTGCGTTTTTCCACTGAATATTGTTTTTTTTGCAATAATCGGTGTCGATATGGTCAAATCCAATAGTTGCTGTTGCTATAAATTGCACATTTGTGTTCTTGAGCAAGCTTTCGTTGCATTTTGTTCGTGTACGAACAATGAGTGCATCTGCCTGCCTAATTTGTTGATTTGTAATTTCTTTAGCCGAAAGAAATTTAATCGATGCGATTCCGTCAAAAAGGTTTTCAAGAAATGGTATTTTGCTGTCGGCTATAATTTTAATCATAACTATTTATAATTTTTCAATTTTATCGGCAGAAATTTGTGTAATTTCTACAATTTTTTCAACCGAATAGTTTAATTTTTTTAATTCTTTAGCCATTTGTATTTGAATTTCTTCTTTTTGTTTTTCGGCTTGTTCTTTTTGTTTTTCGGCTTGTTCTTTTTGTTTTTCAGCTTGTTTTTTTTGTTTTTCGGCTTCTTTAATTTTTGGAATAAAATCGGCTTCCGCTTCCAAGTAGCCATCTTTTTTTGCTGTGTCGAGCGAGTTTTTCAAATCTCTGTAATAAGTCAAACTGTCTTCGTAAGCTTGTCGTTCGGTTTCATTAAGGTTATGATATTCAGCTATTTTAAATACTTTTTGAAATATTTTGTCTTTTATTTCATTTGGAATCCGTTCAAATTTATCTAAATGCTTCAACACAAAAAGCCACTTGTCGAGATGCGTTTCAAGTTCGTCTATTTCTTTATTGAAATTTGGAATTTGAATAAAAATATAAGTAAGCTTGTCGTAAAATACTTTTTTCGTTTGAATGTCAAGTAGTTGAACTCTATTAATAATAGTTTTGTCTTTGTCGGCATCGTCGAAACTAAAATCGAGCATGGCAATAGCAAAAACGGCTTTGAGTTCAAAATCCCAATCTCCGCCTTTTTTAGCTTGCTCTTGAATAGGAAACGTGGAGTAAAACAGGGTTCTGTCTTTGAAAAACGTTTGCTTTGCTTTTTGCATTTCCACAATAAATTTTTCGGCTTTTTCATTTTCGCAGTAAAGGTCAAAAACTACGTTTCTGTCTAACTTTGTTAAGCCCAACTTGTCTGTTTTTTTGTATGTAAGGTCTTTGATAACAATATTTTGTTCTAAGAGAAGCGCATTTAAAAAATCAATTAAAAGATCTTTGTTTGGCTCTTCACCAAATATTTTTTTAAATCCAAAATCCGTGAATGGATTAATGAATTTTACGGGTTTTGTTATTTTTGTTTGCTTTGGCATAAGTTTAATAAATTGCTAAATTATAATTTTTCAATTTTATCGGCAGAAATCTGTGTTATTTCTATAATTTTTTCAACCGAATAGTTTAATTTTTTTAATTCTTTAGCCATTTGTATTTGAATTTCTTCTTTTTGTTTTTCAGCTTGTTCTTTTTGTTTTTCGGCTTGTTCTTTTTGTTTTTCGGCTTGTTTTTTTTGTTTTTCGGCTTGTTCTTTTTGTTTTTCGGCTTGTTCTTTTTGTTTTTCGGCTTGTTTTTTTTGTTTTTCGGCTTCTTTAATTTTTGGAATAAAATCGGCTTCCGCTTCCAAGTAGCCATCTTTTTT
>Ga0316608_1001146_pt1 | contig 10914 bp, 10 predicted proteins | sample MIS2016152B_MG_FD_207673 | JGI IMG/M metagenome (GOLD analysis project Ga0316608, IMG submission 207673) | Microbial mat bacterial communities from Middle Island sinkhole, Lake Huron, Michigan, United States - MIS.2016.152B | ecosystem: Environmental > Aquatic > Freshwater > Lake > Sediment... | reverse complement strand
ATAGTTGTTAATCTTCTAGAATTATAATCCGTGTTAGCAGTTCCACGTAAACCTACTTGCGGAATATATGTCGTTGAAGCTACAGTTGATGTAAAATCATTGTAAACAAAAACAATTGCACCAGTTGAAGTATTCAATCTAATTTGAAAATCAAATGTTTCGTTTGTTGCACTAGCGGTATATCGTGCCATGTCATTCCATTGGAAAATTATTTCGTTTCCAATTTGTTCCCAACGAATTTCAGGAACACTTCCTACTACAGTTGCATCCATTAAATCACAAGCTAAAGCTGCAATAATTCCTGAAGCAGCAGTTGTACTTGATATGGGTTGTGCAGAAGTAATCGATGAAGTTCCTAATGACAAATAACCATCGTCACGAACATCAACACTTGTAATTGAACCTCCATTAAATGTAAAAGGAGTTGGCAGCGTTACAGTGGCTTCTCCTGCATCAAGAGCGGTTCCACTTCTCACTACGTTTCCTCCAGTTATTGGAGTATAAGTTCCTGAACCTTCAGAGAAGGTATAAAGACTTACCTGAGATTGAACTTGCCAGACACTAAAGATGACAAGTAGCCATAAATAAATTTGTTTCATAATAAATAAATTATTGTTATTAATTTATAAAAGTATAATAAATAAAAAAAACTCACAAATAAAATGTGAGTTTTTTTAAAATTCTTTAAATTTATTCTACAAAAAAAATATTTTAAAGTTACGATTTAATAGTGATTAGCCTATAATATACTCGAAACCTTAACCATTTCATTAGTATCTTTTAAATAATCAACTCCTTCAAATCCAAATCCAAATAAATTTAAAAAATCTTGTTTATATCCATTTAAGTCTCCAATTTCAGGTAAGGTTTCTGTAGTAGCTTTAGTCCATAATTCTGAAACTTTTTCTTGAATATCATTTCTCATCTCCCAATCGTCTATTCTAATTCTACCTTTTTCGTCGGTAGCAATATTGTTTCCTGTATATACTCTTTCGCTAAATAATCTTTGGATTTGCTCAATACAACCTTCGTGAATTCCTTCTTCCTTCATAATTTTATATAATAAGGATATATATAAAGGTATCACTGGAATAGCGGAACTTGCTTGTGTAACCAAGGCTTTATTGACTGAAACAAAGGCTTTTCCACTAATGTCTTTTAAGCTATCTGAAATGGTAAATGCTGTGGCTTCAAGATGATCTTTTGCACGACCAATGGTTCCTTTTCTATAAACTGCTTCTGTAAGTGAGGGTCCAATATACGAATAAGCTATGGTGGTAGCTCCATTAGCTAATAAATTTTCACTTTTTAAAGCATCGATCCACATTGCCCAATCTTCGCCTCCCATAACTGCCACTGTGTTATCAATATCTTCTTGAACCGCAGGTTCGATGGATACTTGTGTTACATTACCCGTATGAAAATCAACCGTTTTATTGGTATATGTTGCCCCAATAGGTTTTAAAGAGGAACGATGTAAAACACCCGTTTCTGGATGCATTCGAACTGGAGATGCCAAACTATAAATAACTAAATCAATTTGACTTAAATCTTTCTTAATCATTTCAATGGTTTGTTGTTTTATTTCTTTAGAAAATGCATCGCCATTAATACTTTTTGCATACAAACCTGCTTTATGAGCTTCATTTTCAAAAGCAGCAGAATTATACCAACCTGGCGAAGCGGTTTTTCCTTCTGTTGGTGGTTTTTCAAAGAAAATACCTATAGTAGCGGCATCGCATCCAAAAGCACTTGTAATTCTTGATGCTAACCCAAAACCTGTAGATGCTCCAATAATTAAAACTCTTTTCGGTCCATCAATTTTTTCTTTCGATTTTACATATTCTATTTGATTTTTTACATTTTGTTCGCATCCTTTTGGATGAGCAGTCAAGCAAATAAATCCTCGCATTCTTGGTTCTATAATCATAACTTATGGTTTATTATTCTTAGTTAGTATTTTTTATAAAAACAAATATAATTCTATATTTTTAGTTTAGCAATTCCTTTGCATGATTTAAAGCGGAATCAGAAATGGTCGAACCTGATAGCATTTGCGCTATTTCTGTAACCCTTTCATTATCAGATAATAATTTCAACTCCGAATGCGTTTGATTTTCTTTAATTATTTTAAAAACTTTAAAATGATCTTTTCCTTTTCCTGCAATTTGTGGTAGATGTGTAATAGCGAAAACTTGCATATTTTGGCTCATTATCTTCATAATAGCTCCCATTTTATGGGCTATTTCACCAGAAACTCCTGTATCAATTTCGTCAAAAATTATGGTTGGAAGATTTGAATATTCTGATAAAACCGCTTTTACAGCCAACATAATTCGTGACATTTCTCCACCAGAAGCCACTTTTTTCAACAATCCTAAATCAGCACCTTTATTGGCTGAAAATAAAAATTGAATTTCGTCTTTACCATTAAAAAAATAATCCTCTTTTGCTTTCAATTGAATATCAAACTTAGCATTTGGCATTCCAATTTGCTCTAAAATTTGGATTAATTTATTTGTTAAAATTGGAATTGTGTTTACCCTATTTTCATGTATTTCACTGGCGATGGTATCTAAATTTTTTTTAATTAGTTCACTATCTTTTTTCAATAAATTTATTTCCGTTTCTAAATTAGAAATGGATACTACTTTATTTTCCAAATCATTTTGGATTGCTAATAATTCTTCAACTGAATTTACTTGATGCTTTTTTTGAAGCATATAAATAAATTGTAGCTTTTGATTTATCAATTCAAGTTCTTCGGGATTTGAATAAATATTTTCTACTAATTTAGAGAGTTCTTTTTCAACGTCATCAAATTCGAGTAATATGCTTGAAATTCGATTATATAGTTCATTATATTCCGTTGAAAAAGTTGCAATTTTTTGAAATGATAGTTTTATTTCTTTCAAATTATTAACTACTCCAATTTGATCATCATTAGCAATTGCATGAGATTTTGCAATATGCTCTTTGATAAACTCAACATTATTAAGTTTATCAAATTGAGTTTCTAAAACTTCTTGTTCCCCAGATTTTAAATTAGCGGTCAATAATTCTTCCAAAAGAAACGTATTGTAGTCTTGCTCTTTTAAAACAGAATGAAGAAATTCTGTTTTAGTTATTAAATTAGCATTGTTTTTTTTAAATTCTTGTAATTTTAAATTATATTCCGAGAGTAAAACAGCATTCAATCCAACAGCATCAATTATTTGAAACTGAACTTTATCATCGGAAAGTTCTTGAGTTTGGTGTTGAGAATGAATGTCTATTAAAAAGCTACTAAGTTCTTGTAACTCGCTCAAATTGACTGGTGTATCATTTATAAAAGCTCTTGATTTTCCTGATGGAAGTATTTCTCTTCTAATAATTGTATGGTCTTCGTAGTCCAAATCGTTTGAAAGAAAAAAAGACTTTAAATTATAGTTTTTTATATCAAAATTGGCTTCAATAATACATTTTTCATCTTTGAATTTTAAAGAAGATAGGTCGGCTCTTTTACCTAAAACTAAACTTAATGCACCTAATAAAATTGATTTACCGGCACCTGTTTCGCCAGTAATCACAGAAAATCCATCAGAAAAATTGACTGATAATTTTTCAATCAAAGCAAAATTTTCGATGGATAAAGAAGTAATCATAATTAAAAATTAATATCTAATTTTCGACCATTTTGTAGCATTGGTTGGCGATACATTATTCAATTTATCAACTAAATCGTCAATTTGAATATTAGGTCCACCCGAAAAAATGGAGACAATTTCATCAGATTTTGCATCAAAAAATGTACGTATAACATAGGCACTGGGTCGAACATTGAACAAACTGCTTATTTTTAAAATGGATTGTTTGATGTTTTCTTTAGATGCTTTTAAATCTGTAGTCATGGTGTCCAATCCTTCAAAATGATACGAATATAAAGTTTCTCTATAGGCACTAAAATTAGGTGCTATTATGTCATTTATTAAAAAATATCGGTTTTGATTTTTATCTGATTGCGTCCAGCCTTTATTTCCGCTTGAAGCGGCTAAGTTTACTATATCTTGAGCGGTTTTAAAATAGGGGCTTCCACCGTTTTTGGAAAATGAATCTGCATCGGTTCCAATTATTAGATAGCTATAAAATGCTAAAACTGAAATCAAATTAGAATCGTAACTATTTGGACTATAGATCAAGTTTTCAAATTCTATATATCGGAATAAAAAATCTTTATCGTTTATATTTATTATTGGAGAAGAATAGGTTGAATTATAAATTGGTCTTGATGATTGAACTTGAATAGTCGCTCCAAAATTATTGCTGTTATCATAGCTGTCAATAATTATATAAATTGAACAATTAATTCTTTCTTTTTGATTATAGGTTTGATCGGTCCAAACGGTTTTATTCATAAAATCATTCAAAGCCGTTTGAAGTGTTTTGAAAACTTGAGTGTTGGCATTGTTTACTTTATCATAATTAACTGTAACTGTACAATTTAACTCTTGTGCGTTTGAAAAACAAATCATTGACAAGGATAAAAATAAAATTAGTTTACGCATAAAAATGTTGTATTATTTTATTAATTATATCGGTTGCAACTTCTTCTTTAGGTTTTAAATCCATAGGTTGGATATTAAAATTTTTATCGATAAAAGTTATTTTATTTGTTGGCTGACCAAATCCTGCTCCTTCATCTTGAAGTGAATTTAGAATTATCAAATCTAAGTTTTTTTTCTGAATTTTCAACATTGCATTTTCGATTTCATTTTCAGTTTCAAGAGCAAATCCAATTAGGAACTGATTTTTTTTAATTTTACCTAAAGAAGATAGAATATCTTTTGTTTTTTCAAGTTCAATTGTAAAACTATCTTCTGTTTTTTTAATTTTATGTTTTGCTACTTTTTTCGGTTTATAATCAGCAACGGCAGCGGCAGCAATAACTACATCTGTATTTTCAAAGCACTCATGACAAGCATTATACATTTGTTCTGCTGAAACAATTTTTATCAAATTTATCGAACTATTTATAGTTTTCAAATGTGTTGGTCCAGAAATCAATGTAACTTCGGCTCCTAAACTTGCAGCACAGTTGGCAATATCAAAACCCATTTTTCCAGATGAATGATTTCCTATAAAACGTATAGGATCTATGGCTTCAAAAGTTGGACCTGCGGTAATAAGTATTTTTTTTCCTTTCAAAGGCAGTTTACTTTCTAAATCAGCTTCAAGAAAAGCAACAATATTTTCTGGTTCAGCCATTCTACCTTGACCCGACAATCCGCTTGCTAATTCACCCGATTCGGCAGGAATGATTGTGTTTCCAAATTGCTTTAAAGCTAAAAATGAAGCAACAGTTGATGGATGTTTATACATATCTAAATCCATTGCAGGGGCAACATATACAGGACATTTTGCTGATAAATAAGTTGCAATTAGTAGATTATCGCAATTACCATTTACCATTTTAGATAGCGTGTTGGCTGTGGCAGGGGCAATAAGCATAAAATCTGCCCAAAGAGCTAATTCTACATGATTGTTCCATTGAGCCTCTGTATTTTCTTCATTAAAAAACGTAGAATAAACAGGGTTTTTAGAAAGTGTCGATAAGGTTAATGGGGTTACAAAATCCTTAGAAGCAGGTGTCATGATTACTTGAACATGAGCACCTGCCTTTATTAAAAGTCTTACTAAAGTGGCTGTTTTATATGCGGCAATTCCGCCAGAGATACCCAGCACTATTTTTTTTCCGCTTAAAACTGACATTTTAGTTTTTATTTATTTGAATTTCTATGATAGATTTTGTCATCCAACCATTCTTGAACAGCAAGAGCGTGTGGCTTTGGCAATTTTTCATAGAATTTTGAAACCTCAATTTGTTCTTTGTTTTCAAAAACTTCTTCTAAACTATCATTATAGGTGGCAAATTCTTCCAATTTATCTATCAATTCTTTTTTTATTTCGGCATTGATTTGATTGGCTCTTTTGGCAATAATAGTTATAGCTTCATAAACATTTCCTGTGGGTTCTTCGATAACTGATTTATTGTAAGTTATGGTATTTACAGGGGCATTTGTTTTTTTTAAATCCATTATTTTTTATTTATTATATTTTTTTAATTCTGAATCTATTATTGCTAACATGTTGTTAGCTTTATCTTTATATTTTGAATCTTCTTTATACTTAATTAAATTCCCATAGGATGTTTTGGCATTATTTAAACGTGTTTCTATTTTTTCAGGAACACTATTTATCGCTAATTGATAGGCTGAATCAAATTTATAAAAAAGAGCTTCTTCTTTATATGGAGTTCCAGGAAAATCAGCAATGAAATTATCTAATGCAATTATAGCAGCTTTATAATCGGCTATATAATTATATTGTCGTGCGTTTTCAAAAGCTTTCTTTTCGAGTTTAATTTTTAAATCTCTAACTATAGTATTTGCTTCTGCAAAATATTCGGAATCTGGATATCTATCAATAAACTCTTGCAGTTTTTCAATGGCTTTATCGGTGTCCACTTGGTCTAAACTATAAGATGGCGACATTTTTGAATAGCTTTTTGCAGAAAGAAAAAATGCTTCTTGAGCTTTTTCACTTTTAGGATAGCTGGAGGAAAAACTTCCAAAATGATATCCCGACAAACCATATTGTTTAGTTTTGTAATAGGATTGACATTGCATATAAAATAATTTTTCGGCTTGAGGTTTTCCTTTATAGCTTGATGCAATTTGTTCAAACAGAGTCAATGCTTTGTAATATTTTCCTTTTTCGTATAATTTAGTTGCAGTTTCTAATTTTACTGCTGAATCTTCAGATTTTAATGCTTTTTGATATTCATTACATGAGGTAACAAAAATAGCTAAGATGAAGATGTATAATATTTTTTTCATTTTAAATTGTGTGAATTCGAATTAGAAATTCCATTCTAAAAATAGAATTGCAAAATTAGTTAATTAATTGGAAACAATAAAATATATTTTTGGTGTAATTTTAATTCAATTTTTTAGTAAAATTAGAAATTCTATTGGCTAAATTCTCATCAACATTTACAAGTGGCAAACGAACTGTATTTTCTGAAAGCCCTAGTGTTTTAAACACTTCTTTAATTCCAGCTGGATTTCCTTGTTCAAATATCATGTCGATTGCTTCTGACAAAAGATAGTGTAATTGATAGGCTTGATCAACATTTCTATTCAATCCAGCGCATACCATATCTGAAAATTGTTTAGGAAAACCTTCGCCAATTACAGAAATAACTCCGCTTCCACCAGCAAGAATCATAGGCAAAGTAATCATATCATCTCCAGAAATAACGAGAAAACGATTTGGTTTATTTTGAATAATCTTCATGGCTTGAACAATATCTCCAGCGGCTTCTTTTATGGCAACAATATTTTTAAAATCATTAGCTAATCTTATAACCGTTGAAGGCAAGATGTTGCTAGCGGTTCGGCCTGGAACGTTATATAAAATTACAGGAATTGGCGATGCCTCTGCAATGGCTTTGAAATGTTGATAAATTCCTTCTTGAGTAGGTTTGTTATAATAGGGTGATACAGAAAGAATAGCAGCAAAATCGGAAAAATCTCTTGAATTTAATTCGTCAATAACTTTTTGAGTATTATTTCCTCCAAGACCCAGAACTAATGGTAGTCTTTTGGCATTGGCTTGGACAACGGTTTGAATTACTAAATCTGCTTCTTCAAGAGATAAAGTAGCATTTTCAGCAGTTGTTCCTAAAATTACTAAATAATTAATACCATTTTCGATTTGAAAATTTACAATTCGAGTTAAAGCTTCAACATCAACAGAAAAATCTTTTTTGAATGGGGTTATCAAAGCAACGCCCGTTCCAATTAATGATTGCATATTATAATTTGTTTAATATATTTAAATATTTGAATAATTCAGTTACAAAAATTTTATAATTTTCGATATTTGTTGCAATCATAAATTGATTTAAACGCAAATCAACACTAGAAAATCCAACTTTAAAATGGGCTTTTGAATTTAAAGTTGTTATCAATAATGGAGCTTTTTCCACATCATAATAACTAATCAATAAATCAAAATTTGAATTGATAAAATGGTTAACTTCTTCTTTGTCAAATGTTTCATTCCAATTTAAGTCATTTGCACAAAATTCTGAAAAATTTATCGTTTCCTTAGTATTGATTTTATCCTTAAAAATTAAAAGTTCAATATCATTCTTTTGAAATCCATATTTTTGAAATTCAGCAACTAATTTATTTTCGTCATTAAACCGACTTTGATCTACTAAAAGTCCTATTTTTTTTATTGAATTATCTGAATTTGTATGTTTTATATTGGATAACCTTTTCTTAACACTTTTTTTTATCCAATATTCCTTTATTTTATTTAAAAACATACTACTTTTACTAGATTACAAATTTAATTAATTTTAGTTTCAATTCAGATGGTAAATTTAAAAAACAATAGCGTTTTATTAAAACATTTTGGTTTATTATTAACATTTTTAATTATTATTTCGTGCGGTCATCAAAAATTTGCAGTTTCAAAAATTGAAGGTAAAAAAATTGGAATTAACAATGACCCGACCGAAACTGCCGACCCAATCGGTATCGAAAAGACGAAACAAATAGAAAATTTTATAAAACCCTATAGAGAACATATCAATAATGATTTGAGTGCTGTTTTGGCCTATTGTCCAGAAACTTTAGATAAATCGAAAGGTGAATGGCAAACCAATATAGGTAACTATTTATCTGATATTACTTATGAAAGATGCAATTTAATTTTTAAAAATCGAACTCAACAAACTATTGATTTTTGCATATTAAATAATGGAGGAATTCGCTCTGTCATTCCAAAAGGAAATGTATCAACAAAAGATGCTTTTGAAGTGATGCCTTTTGAAAATAGTGCATCAGTAGTAGAATTAAAAGGAGAACAAGTTTTGGAAATGATTAATTATTTAATTTCTGAAAAAAAACCACATCCTTTGTCAAGAATTCAATTTACAATTACAAAAGAAAATCAAGCAAAAGATATTCTTATTCAAGGAAAACCATTAGAAATTTCTAAAAGTTATTTTATTGTTACCAACGATTATTTAGCAAATGGTGGTGATAACATGATCTTTTTTAAAAAAGCGCTTTCAAGAATTGATTTAGATTATAAATTGAGAAACATTATAATTGACAATTTTAAAGAGGTTGATACCTTAAAAATCAATAGCAACCCACGAATTATCAAAGAATAAAAAACCTTTTATCAGGATTATAAAAATATCATAACAAATTTAGAATAAAATGAAAAGAAGAGAATTTATAAAAAACACTGCTGCAAGTTCGGCTTTATTGGGTTTAGGTGGATTATCTTTAAGCAGTTTTCAAAGTGCCGATTTTAAACATATCACAATTCTTCATACTAATGATGTCCATAGTTACATAGACCCATTTCCAGCTGACCATCCAAGAAATCCAAATATGGGAGGCGTTTCTCGAAGAGCAGCCCTGATTGAAACTATTAGAAAAGAAAACCCGAATACATTATTACTTGATGCTGGCGATATATTTCAAGGAACTCCCTATTTTAATTATTATGGAGGCGAATTGGAATTCAAATTAATGAGCATGATGAGCTATGACGTGGCAACTCTAGGTAATCATGATTTTGATAATGGAGTTGATGGTTTTTTTGCACAGTTGCCTCATGCAAAATTTGATTTTGTTTCTGCCAATTATGATTTTAAAAATACAGTTTTAAATGGTTCTATAAAACCTTATGTTATTAAAACTGTAAATGGAATTAAAATTGGAATTTTTGGATTAGGAATTGAATTAGATGGTTTGGTTGACCCAAAAAACTATAAAGAAACAGTATATAATAATCCAATTGAAACTTCAAAAGACATTACAAAAATTCTCAAAAAAGAAGAAAACTGCGACATCATTATTTGTCTTTCGCATTTAGGATTTAAATATAAAAACGAACCCGATAAAATTTCGGATATTGTTTTAGCTCAAAAAACAAAAGACATTGACTTGATAATTGGTGGACATACACACACTTTTTTAGACAAACCTGTAATAGAAAAAAATCTTGACAATAAAGATGTAATTATCAATCAAGTAGGTTGTTATGGAATAAATTTAGGGCGAATTGATTTTTATTTAACAAACGACAAACAGCTTTTAGCTAAAGGAAAGTCAATTGTTGTATAAAAAATGGAAAATTTTTTTTAAATTCTATATATTGATAACTCCTTCAAAAACAAATTCAGCCTTTCCTTCTAAAAAAACTTTTTCATAACCTTTAGCCGTTTTTTCAAAAGAAACTTTCAGTTTTCCGCCTTCTACATCAATATCAATGTTGTTCGAATTGGATTTCCCAATGGCGTTCATGGCTATTGCTGTTGCAGTTGCACCCGTTCCACAAGATAATGTTTCGTCTTCCACCCCTCGTTCATAAGTTCTTATTTGAAAATGATTTTCAGATAATTGAAAAACAAAATTAACATTGCTTCCAGTCTTTCCATATAAATCGGAATATCTAATTTCGGCACCCTTCTTTTTTACATTAAATTTCTCTAAATCAGCAACCAAAGTTACATGATGAGGCGAACCCGTATTTAAAAAAACATATTCTTGTTCAATTTTTATTTCAAAAACATCTTTCATTTGAAGTGAAACAATTGAGTCTTCACCAATTTTAGCATGATGCAAACCATCAACTGCTATAAAAGTTGCATCGATATTTATTAGGTTCAAACTTTTAGCGAAAGCCACCAAACATCGTCCTCCATTGCCACACATAGTACTTTCGTTTCCGTCAGAATTATAATAAACCATTCTGAAATCTAACTTATCGGTATTCAAATCTGTCGAAAGGTCATTTTCTAACAAAATTAAACCATCAGCACCAATACCAAAACGTCTGTCGCAG
>Ga0316608_1001145_pt1 | contig 10938 bp, 7 predicted proteins | sample MIS2016152B_MG_FD_207673 | JGI IMG/M metagenome (GOLD analysis project Ga0316608, IMG submission 207673) | Microbial mat bacterial communities from Middle Island sinkhole, Lake Huron, Michigan, United States - MIS.2016.152B | ecosystem: Environmental > Aquatic > Freshwater > Lake > Sediment... | reverse complement strand
ATTTAGCGTAAGTTTTCAGGATTGTGTTTTGGATTATTCGTCTTTTGCCAACAAGAAAATGCCGAAAACAGTATTCAATACTTGCTCAATGAAAGAGGTTTCCTTTATTGGAACGAATCTCACGAATTCTAGTTTTGAAAATTGTAATTTGGATAACGCTATTTTCAATGACACCCAATTGGCAGGAGCCGATTTTAGAACAGCTTTTAATTATAAAATTGACCCCGAATTTAATCCAATGAAAAAAGCGAAATTTTCGACCCACGGCATTGTGGGACTTTTGGATAAATATGATATTAAAATTGAGTAAATCCTTATCCCCAGCCCAGTCATTGCGAAGAATGAAGCAATCTATAGGAGAAGGGAGCAGAAAAAAAATAAGTATGAAAAAAATAATCTATCTATTCCCACTACTGCTACTAATGTCCTGCTACAATGTGGAACGCAACTGCAAAGATTTTAAAACCGGGAAATTCAAATTTGAATATGAAGTCGATGGTGTCAAAAAAACTACGGTTTTTGAACGCAAAGACAGCATCGAAATTGAAACTTTTGAAGGCAAAACCGACACTTCGAGAATTCGATGGGTCAGCGATTGTGAATACATTTTGAAAAAAATTCACCCTAAGAATATGGCGGAAGAAAAAGCAATTTCGATGAAAATTTTGAGTACCTCAAAAAATTCCTATACTTTTGAATTCGGAATTGTGGGCAGCGACCAAAAACAACGGGGAACCGTTGAGAGGATTTCAGTTAGCAGGTAGCAGATGGCAGATTTCAGATAGAAGATTTCAGATAGCAGATTTCAGATAGCAGATTTCAGATAGCAGATTTCAGATAGTAGATTTCAGAAGCAGATTTCAGATGGCAGATTTCAGATGGCAGATTTCAGATGGCAGATTTCAGGAGTAAGATTCCCTCATACAGTTTAAACAACTTTAAACAACTTTAAACAATTTTAAACAACTTTAAACTTCAACCCCATAACCCATAACTTATAACTTACAAAAAATGGAAGTTTTTTTAAACCCAGACGCTTGGATTGCTTTATTAACATTGACATTTCTCGAAATTATTTTGGGAATAGACAACATCATTTTTATATCAATTGTTACAGGAAAATTGCCTCCAGAAAAAAGAAAAAAAGCCACAAAAATTGGAATGTTTTTGGCCATGTTTATGCGAATTATGCTTTTGTTTGGTATCAGTTTTTTAATCCAAATGAAAAAGCCATGGTTTTATATTGATTTTAGTTGGTTTTCGGCTGGAGTAACTGGGCAAAGTCTTATTCTCTTATTGGGAGGATTGTTTCTCATTTATAAAAGCACGAAGGAAATTCACGAAAAAGTGGATGAAAAAGGGGAAGAAGAAAAACAAATTGGTAAGGCGGCTTCCAAATCATTTCAAGGGGTGCTTTTGCAAATTATTATGATTGATTTGGTTTTCTCATTCGATAGTATTCTAACGGCAGTTGGGATGACAAACGGAGTCGAAGGAGCACTATATATTATGGTTACCGCTGTTATTATTTCGGTATTGATTATGATGCAATTTGCAGTTCCAGTTGGGAATTTTGTCAACAAACATCCGTCCATTCAAATTCTTGGATTATCGTTTTTAATCTTAATTGGATTTATGTTAATTACCGAAAGTGCTCATTTATCGAATGCATTAATCTTTGGCGGACACGTTACGCCAGTGCAAAAAGGCTATTTGTATTTTGCCATTTCTTTCTCGTTGTTTGTTGAGTTTTTGAATATGAAAGTCGATAAGAAAAAGAAGTGAAATTTAAAATCATAGAGTTGTCATTTAAACAATATTCCAATAATATTTTGAAATATTAAAGCGTTTTAAACATACTCCAGGATATAAAGGAAGAAACAAAATATAATCAGATTTATTGCTTAGGAAATTATACCAATAATATTTATAAAATAGTCCAAAAGTTTATGGTATAATGCCGATTACTTGTCCCGAAAATTCGGGATAGTATGAAAATAGTCCAATTTTATTGGACTTTATTGAAATACATAATCAGTATTACATATCATTAAACTCTCAATATAGAAAAATACTAAAAAAGCCACTTTTCAGTGGCTTTTTAGTTTTTAAAACAAAGTAATCTGTCCATCATCGTCAAGTTGAATGTCCTCATCATTCATTTCAATTTCGGTTTCGCCTGCCACTTCCAACTCCTCTGGAACAACTTCCTCTGGCTCTTCATAAGGCAAGGGTTCTAGCAAATTAACTTGTTTTAACTTGTCTGTAGTCAATTGATTACCAAGAGCTTTTAAACCTTTTATGGTGATAAAATTCTCGATATCTACCTTTTGATTTTCTTTTTGGACTCCTTTCACTTTCGTGAAAACCAATTCCGCCATCGGACGATAATCGGTGGAAACAATTTCTAACTGTGATTTGGGATGTTCCGTAATAAAGGTTTCTTCTTTTCCTTCGTTTTCTACTAAGAATCGTTTGATGTAATATCGTTCTTTTTCGCCATCATAATAAATAGCAGAAATGGGTTTCTTAGGATGCCATTTCTCCAAAATAACCATATCTTGGTCGAAATGTGTCGATAATTCTGGTGTAATCACTTTTAGTTTTCCTGTTTGAGAAATGACCAAAATCTTGTCATTGGGTCTGAATTCGCCCAACAATTCCCCTCTAGCATCTACATTCAATCGCTGAACCGTATCGTCAAACCAAATTTTTCTTGGTTTCAATGTCGAAATTCCTTTTTCCTTTATTTCAATTTTCTTGATGGGATATTTGGTTACCAAATTTCCCTTTGAAGCACGACCTTTTATCGCCATTTCGGCAAAATCTAAATCCCATTTCAGTTTTTTGATGGTGCCTATTTGACGTAATAAAATGGTAATTACTTCGGCTTCGCCATTGGGATTATGCGTGAAATATAACACTTGTGACCCTTTGGTTTCATTGGTCAAATCATAAAATTTATCTCTTGTAACTCCCGAAACATTAAATCTTTTGATATATGAAGGGCCTGATTTTCCGTCACGGTAAATCATATTATAAATGGTTCGTTTGTCGCTTTTGTCAAAAATTGCCACGTGAATAATGTCTTTACCCACGAATTTTTTTTCATCGACTTTGCAAATCATCATATTTCCATCGCGAAGAAAAACAATTACATCATCAATATCGGAACAATCGGTAACGTATTCGTCTTTCTTTAATCCTGTTCCAATGAAACCTTCTTCCCTATTGACATACAATTTCGTGTTTCGCAATGCTACTTTTGTGGCCTCAATATTGTCAAAACTACGCAACTCGGTTTGGCGTTCTCTGCCTTTTCCGTATTTCTCTTTTAGTTTGGTAAAATAGGCAATGGCAAAATCTGTTAGATTTTCTAAATGATGTTGCACTTCTTTCATTTCGTCCTCCAATTTTGCTATAAAATCATCCGCTTTGTCCGAATCGAAACGCGTGATGCGAATCATTGGGATTTGAGTCAAACGTTGCAAATCATCGTCATTAATTTCTCTGACAAATGATTTTTTGAAAGGCTCAAATCGGTCGTACATATAGACATACAGAGATTCTCTATCAGAATACAATTTGAAATCGATGTACATTTCTTCGCGAATGAATATTTTTTCCAAGGTCGAAAAATGCCATTTATTTTTGAGTTCTTCTAGCTGAATTTCGAGTTCTTGTCGCAATAAATCGACCGTTCTATTGGTCGAAATTTTCAACATTTCGGAAACACCTACAAACAAAGGCTTATTATCTTCAATCACGCAACCCAACGGAGCTACTGAAGTTTCGCAAGCCGTGAACGCAAATAAGGCATCAATGGTTTTATCAGGAGAAACGCCTGGAAATAAATGAATTAATATTTCAACCTCAGCTGCGGTATTGTCCTCGATTTTCTTGATTTTGATTTTCCCTTTTTCGTTGGCTTTCAAAATACTGTCAATCAACGTTGTCGTATTGGTCGAAAACGGAATCTGGGTAATTACCAAAGTGTTTTTATCCAGTTGGGCAATCTTGGCACGAACACGAACACGTCCGCCTCTCATTCCGTCATTATAATTGGAAACATCCGCAATTCCGGCTGTCATAAAATCTGGGAAAAGTTGGAATGGTTTTCCTTTCAAAATTTTTATGGAGGCATCAATCAGCTCATTGAAATTGTGCGGCAAAACTTTTGTCGAAAGACCAACTGCAATCCCTTCGGCTCCTTGTGCCAAAAGCAACGGAAATTTTACAGGCAAGTTATTCGGTTCGGCACGGCGACCATCGTAGGAAACGCCCCAATCGGTAATTTTTGGAGAATACAAAACCTCTAAAGCGAATTTCGACAAACGTGCTTCGATGTAACGAGAAGCCGCGGCACTATCCCCAGTGAGGATATTTCCCCAGTTTCCTTGGCAATCTATCAACAATTCTTTTTGTCCAATTTGCACCATCGCATCTCCAATACTCTGATCTCCGTGCGGATGATATTGCATCGTGTGCCCAACAACATTCGCCACTTTGTTGTAACGACCATCGTCCAACTCTTTCAGCGAGTGCATAATTCGGCGTTGCACAGGCTTGAAACCGTCCTCGATGGCGGGAACAGCGCGCTCCAGAATCACATACGAAGCATAATCCAAAAACCAGTCTTTGTACATTCCTGTAACTTTGGTAATGGTATCTTCGCTGTTTTCGTCGTTTTCGTAGAAATGTCCGCCTTCGAAATGCTTGGCTTCTACTTCGATAATTGCATCTGAATCGTTCTCTTCTTGATTTTCATCAATAGAATTATCTTCTGAATTGTCATCGTCTTGACCTTCTGGGATGATGTTGTCTTCGTCTTCTTCGTCTTTCATTTATGCTGAATTATTTTCAGTAATAATTTATCAAAAGTTATATTTTTCTTTGCAAATATGCTCTTCCTTATTAATTTTATTGCCATTTTTATCCACCTCTTTTTTTACAATTGTACCACATTCTATATGATCATTCGAAAAACGAATAAAAGTTAAAACTGACAATGTTAGGATTAAAATAGAGACCAATATTAAAATACTTCTTTTCATAATTTAAATTTTTAATTAATTTTATCAAATCTTCCTTAATTGGAAGAACAGTTTTGTATTTACTGGCAAAAATTTGCTAGTTGATTTTCTATCAAGGTGCAATTGGTGACCAAATCACTTTTGTTTTGATTGAGCATAATTAACTTTCTTATTGGCGTAATCGCAAAAATAAGAATGAATATTCTCAATTTGAACCGATATGTTTTCGAGGTTGTCCAATAAAAATAATATCTAAGTTTTCTAACTCACTTCTATAGTATCCAATTCCACCTTCAAATTTTTGATGATAAATTCTTGTCGGTCTGGCGTATTTTTTCCCATATAAAAAGACAACAATTGCTCAACCGAAGTGTTTTTGTCCATCATAATCGGATCCAATCGAATGGTTTCGCCAATAAAATTCTTGAATTCGTCTGGCGAAATTTCTCCCAATCCTTTGAATCGGGTAATTTCTGGCTTGGGTTTCAGTTTTTCTATGGCCTCTTTACGCTCTTCTTCGGAATAGCAGTAAATCGTTTCTTTCTTATTTCGAACCCTAAAAAGTGGTGTTTGCAAGATATACAAATGACCTTCTTTGATTAATTCTGGGAAAAATTGCAAGAAAAATGTAATCAATAACAATCGAATGTGCATACCATCGACATCGGCATCGGTCGCAATTACAATGTTGTTGTAACGCAGGTTTTCCATATCGTCTTCGATGTCTAAAGCCGCTTGCAACAAGTTGAATTCTTCGTTTTCATACACAATTTTCTTGCTCATTCCGTAAGAATTCAATGGCTTTCCACGCAAACTGAAAACCGCTTGGGTATTCACGTCACGCGATTTTGTGATGGAACCCGAAGCCGAATCTCCCTCGGTAATAAAAAGGGTGCTTTCGAGATTTCTTGGATTTTTGGTATCGGTAAGATGTGCCCGACAATCTCGTAATTTCTTGTTGTGCAAATTGGCTTTTTTAGCTCTGTCTTTTGCCAATTTTCGAATGCCAGAAAGTTCTTTTCGTTCCCTTTCGGCTTGCATAATTTTACGCAAAAGCGCATCGGCAGTTGCTGGATTTTTATGCAAATAACTATCTAATTTATTTTTTACAAAATCATTGACGAAAGTACGAACAGAAGGCATTCCGGGTTCTGAACCCATTTCAGTAGAACCTAATTTGGTTTTGGTTTGCGACTCAAAAACAGGTTCCATTACCTTGATACTAATGGCGGTAACAATGGATTTTCGAACATCCGAAGCCTCAAATGGTTTGTTGTAATATTCTCGAATAGTTTTCACGATGGCTTCACGATAGGCAGCCAAATGTGTCCCTCCTTGTGTGGTGTTTTGTCCGTTGACAAAAGAGTGATATTCCTCGCTGTATTGCGTTTTACTATGCGTCAAGGCAATTTCGATGTCGCCTTCTTTCAAATGAATGATTGGATATTCTAAATCTTCGACATTGATGGTTTCTTCTAATAAATCTTTCAATCCATTTTCAGAAAAATATTTTTCGCCGTTGAATAAAATCGTTAAGCCATTGTTGAGATAACAATAGTTTTTGAGCATTTTGATGATATACTCATAGCGGTATTTGTAATTTTTGAAAATTGCTTCATCAGGAATAAAAGTAACTTTGGTCCCTTTTCGTTTGGTAGTTTCTATAATTTCCTCTTCCAAAACCAAGTTTCCTCCTGAGAATTCGGCGGCTTTTTGCTTGTCCTCACGAACCGATTCTACGCGAAAAAAATGAGACAAAGCATTGACTGCTTTTGTTCCAACACCATTCAAACCAACTGATTTCTTGAAAGCCAACGAATCGTATTTTCCACCCGTATTCATTTTGGAAACCACATCAATCACTTTCCCGAGTGGAATTCCACGACCATAATCGCGAACTGTAACAGTTTTATCTTTGATGGTTACTTCGATGGTTTTCCCAGCTCCCATCACGAATTCGTCGATGCAATTGTCTAGGACTTCTTTGAGCAAAATATAAATACCATCATCGGGCGAGGAGCCGTCGCCTAATTTTCCGATGTACATTCCAGGACGCATTCGGATGTGTTCTTTCCAGTCGAGTGAGCGGATATTGTCTTCGTTATATTGGGCTTGATCTGACATTTTGAGTTTTATCGAATTTAACTGTGTTCTGTTAGGTCAAAGCTTTTCTCATTGACCTCGAGTTTGCTAATGTAGTGTAATTTGATAAAAATTGAAAGTGAGAAATATCAAAGTTATTAAGAATCTTTTTGACAAAGGATTTTGGATTTTAGAATAAAGAAAATAGAACAAAGATTTATTGAATTGCCATTATATTGAACTCTAAAATCCATCAATAATTTTGATCAGCTTTCTTTTGAATAAAAGTAATAAAAAATAGTACACAAAATTTCAAAAAAAACCACCCCGAAATATCGAGATGGAATTGATTCGTTTCAAAAAAAATTACACTTTTTTTGGATTCTTAACCTGTTGGTCTGTAATGGCAATTTTCAATACTTCGCTCATCTCCTTGACGTAATGAAAAGTCAAGCCTTCGATGTATTTTGGTTTAATTTCATCAATATCGCTTTTGTTTTCGCTACACAAAATAATTTCTTTGATATTGGCTCTTTTGGCAGCTAAAATCTTTTCTTTTATGCCGCCAACTGGTAAAACTTTTCCTCTCAAAGTAATTTCTCCCGTCATTGCCAATCCTTTTTTTATCTTTTTCTGTGTCAGAACTGAAACTAATGAGGTAAGCATTGCAATTCCAGCACTTGGTCCGTCTTTTGGCGTAGCTCCTTCTGGAACGTGCAAATGAATGTTGTGTTTGGTCAACATCTCTGGATTTAAACCTAAAAATTCAGCATTGGCTTTGATGTATTCTAAAGCAATTGTTGCCGATTCTTTCATTACATTTCCTAAATTTCCTGTAATGGTCATCGTTCCTTTTCCCGGAGAAATCAAGGATTCTATGAAGAGAATGTCGCCACCGACACTCGTCCAAGCCAGTCCAGTGACTACTCCAGCAACATCGTTACTTTCATATTTATCTCTTTCTAATCTGGGAATTCCAAGCACTTGCACAATATCTTCGTTGGTTACTTTCTTGTTGTATTCTTCTTCCATTGCAATGGATTTGGCTGCATTCCGAATGACTTGTGCAATTTTGGCTTCCAATCCTCGAACGCCAGATTCACGGGTGTAACCTTCGACAATTTTCTCTAATTGTTTTGGTCCAATTGACAAATCCTTAATTGTTAGTCCGTGTTCTTTCAGTTGTCGTGGAAACAAATGCTGACGGGCAATTTCAATTTTTTCTTCAATAGTGTAACCCGACATTTTTATGATTTCCATTCGGTCTCGCAACGCAGGTTGAATTTCCGCCATATTGTTGGAAGTGGCAATAAACATCACTTTCGATAAATCGTAACCCATTTCGACGAAATTATCATAAAACGAATTATTTTGTTCAGGGTCTAAAACTTCCAACAAAGCCGATGAGGGATCTCCTTGATGACTGTTTGATAATTTGTCTATTTCGTCTAAAACAAAAACTGGATTTGAAGTTCCTGCTTTTTTCAAACTTTGAATTATTCGTCCCGGCATTGCGCCAATATAGGTTTTTCTGTGTCCGCGAATCTCTGCTTCATCTCGCAATCCTCCCAATGATATTCTCACATATTCTCTTCCTAAAGCTTCGGCAACCGATTTTCCAATGGATGTTTTTCCCACTCCCGGAGGTCCTGTGAGGCAAATAATTGGCGACTTCATATCATTTCTCAATTTCAATACTGCCAAATGTTCGATCATTCTTTTCTTGACCTCTTCTAATCCAAAGTGGTCTCTGTCCAGAATTTTTTGAGCCCGTTTCAAATCGAAATTATCTTTAGAATATTCGCCCCAAGGTAAGTCTAAAAACAATTCCAAATAATTTCTTTGCATACCAAAATCAGGTGCTTGCGGATTCATTCGACGCATTTTTGACAATTCTTTTTCGAAATGTTTTTGCGTTTTTTCGTCCCAATTTTTGGTCTTGGCTTTGACACTCATTTCGTCCATTTCCTGCTCTTGCGAAACGCCACCCAATTCTTCTTGAATGGTTTTCATTTGTTGATGAAGGAAATATTCGCGTTGCTGTTGGTCTAAATCAAAACGAACTCTGGATTGAATGTTGTTTTTCAATTCCAATTTTTGCAACTCGGTATTCATATAACGAAGCGTCTCCAATGCTCTGTCTTTCAAAGAATTAATGGACAAAAGATTTTGTTTTTCCTCAACAGACAAACTCATATTGGAAGTCACAAAATTGATTAGAAAAGATTGGCTTTCAATGTTTTGAATAGCAAATGTGGCTTCGCTTGGAATGTTCGGATTCTCTCTAATAATTTGGATTGCTAATTCACGCACTGAATCGAGAATTGCTAAAAATTCGGTGTCTTTTTTGGTTGGTCTTTTCTCTCCAACATCTTTAATATTGGCAGTAAAATAGGGTTTTTCAGAAACAACTGATTCTATTTGGAAACGCTTTTTCCCTTGAAGAATAACGGTTACATTGCCATCTGGCATTTTGAGAACACGCAAAATACGTGCAACAGTTCCTATTTGGTGTATATCGTTTTTGGTGGGATCTTCAATTTCTTCGTTCTTTTGGGCAACTACCCCGATAATTTTTCCTGCCGCATAAGCGTCATTGATTAAATTTATCGATTTGTCGCGACCCGCCGTGATTGGGATTACAACTCCAGGAAATAAAACCATATTTCGCAATGGTAAAATAGACAAATTATCTGGTAAATCTTCGTTATCCATTTCCTCCTCGTCTTCGGGAGTCAATAAAGGAATTAATTCAGTTTCGGTATCAAATTCTTGGAGTGACAGATTGTCAAGTGTGTGTATTTTATGGTTTGACATATAATAATTTAAGTCTTTTTGTCATTAAATGATTCATTCGGGCAACAAATATAAGGCAACTGTAGATTATAATTTAATAAAAAGCTGCAAAAAGTCCTAAACTTGAATAGTACTAAAAAACGACAATCATTATGCCAAAAAAAAATCGCTCGATTTAGAACTGATGTTCAAACTTTAGCAATCTAAACTTATGGACAACTATTAAATACATCAGTAAAATATTTTATTTATATTCCCAAATACAAATTTGAAATTCTTTATAATCAATTGATATTTAAGTTTTATTGCATTAAAACAAGGTAAAAACACAGGAATATTAACACGTTACAATAACTAAAAAACTATATTAAATAGACTCAAGGATAAAATAAATAATAATAATCATATACAATACTTAAAAGGTTTATAGAGGTCATCATTTAGTTACATACTATTTCCCTGTGAAAAATTTTGTCAGCTTTAACCATTCTCACTATTAATTTATGAAAAATAGTTTCTTTATTTTGTGATCGATTTATTCTAAAACAAAACTCATCAAAATACCTATCAATGTTCTTCTCATCAACCCACGAGTAGGTTGTTCGTATCCAAGATTTGACCTGATGAATCATTGTATGTAGTGCTTTAAAATTAGCCCCCTTATTACTTAAAACCTGTGTTATGTTGTACTCTTTAGCTATAGGATTATATCCTTTCCATTTATCTGTTGTCACTTTCGCTTGCTTGTCGATATGTCTTACAAACATTCTCTTCAAAGATTTTGCGAAATAGTCCTCTATTTTGAAAGCATAAAAACGTTTAACTTTTCCTTCGGGTGTCAGTTCTACTGCACAAATTGCTTTTTTCTTTTTACTATCGTAACTCCTACCTGGCTTACTCTCTTCGTAACCACCTACTACAAATTCGTCAACGTGAACTATTCCTGTCATCGGATATTTTTCACTAGACTTCATACCCTCCCTGACTTTTTGCATAAACATTCTTGCGGTGTTTTCTCAAATTCCAA
>Ga0316608_1001143_pt1 | contig 10961 bp, 6 predicted proteins | sample MIS2016152B_MG_FD_207673 | JGI IMG/M metagenome (GOLD analysis project Ga0316608, IMG submission 207673) | Microbial mat bacterial communities from Middle Island sinkhole, Lake Huron, Michigan, United States - MIS.2016.152B | ecosystem: Environmental > Aquatic > Freshwater > Lake > Sediment... | reverse complement strand
ATTGAAGAAACTCCAAGTCCAATCATCAATTGTGTTTTGGAAGAAGTGTATCCCATAAAATTACGATGTAAATTTCCTTTTTGAAAAGAATCATACATACTATCCGTTTCTAAAGCAAAATGATCCATCCCAATTTCATGATAATTATTCTGAGATAATCTGTTTTTTCCTACTTCATACAATTGACGTTTTTCATCATCTTTAGGTAAATCTTCATCTTTAAATCCACGCTGTCCGTTACCTTTTATCCAGGGCACATGAGCATAACTATAAAATGCCAATCTATCTGGCGAAAGTGATTTAGTTTTATCAATAGTATCAATAACATCGTTCAAAGTTTGAAATGGTAAACCAAAAATTAAATCATGACTGATAGAGGTATAGCCAATTTCTCTTGCCCAAAAAGTTACTTTTGCTACATTTTGAAATGATTGTATTCTATGAATGGCTGTTTGAACTTTGACAGAATAATCTTGTACACCGAAACTAACTCTTCTAAACCCTAATTCATATAGCGATTGCAAATGTCGCCTTGTTGTGTTGTTTGGATGTCCTTCAAAACTAAATTCGTGTTGATTAGCTTTGATAGCACGAGCAACAATTTTGCTTATTAAAGTTTCTAAATTTTCGGGCGAGAAGAATGTAGGAGTTCCGCCACCAAGGTGAATTTCTTTGATAATGGGCTTACTGGGCAATAAATCGCAATATAAATTCCATTCTTTTAAAACCGCCAAAATATATGTATTTTCAACTTCGTGATTTTTTGTTATTCGTTTGTTGCAGCCACAAAAGGTGCACATACTTTCGCAAAAAGGCAAGTGAATATACAAACTGATACCTTCTGTAGTATTAGATCCGTTGAATGATTTTATAAAAGTACTTTTCCATTGTTCTAAAGAAAATAAATTTTCTTCCCAATATGGAACCGTCGGATAACTGGTATATCTGGGTCCAGGAACATTGTATTTTTGAATTAATGAAATTGGCATTAAGGTTTACTTTTAAGCTTCAAAAGTAACCTGTGGAGGGTTGATAAAAAATGATAATTGTCATAAAAAAACTCACCGATTAAAGTGAGCTTTCATTTTATTTATTCAAATTTTTAATTTGTTTCAATTTGTCTTTCCAGGATGCTAAATCTTCTTTGTGTCTTTCAATTGTTTTTCTAACTTCAGTAACTATTGAGTTTTCTTTCTTCGCATTTTTAGTATTTTGGAAAAACTGAATGTTGTTTTCCAATTGGAAAATTTCATTTTGAACTTCATCAATTTTTCTCATGATGAATATTTTTTCATTATCTAATTTTCTACCATCTTCAGAACTGTTGATATTATCCAATCGATTGGCAAAACGCAATTGTTCGCTTTCTTTTTTACTGGAACTTAATTTTTCAAACAAGGCATCAAGAATTTTATTGAATTTTCCTTCAACATGTCTTCTGTTAAAAGGAACTTTTCCAATTGATTTCCATGCTTCAATATGAGCTTTTATAGCGTCTAAATCGGTTTTATGTATGCCTACTAATTCAAACGAACGTAAGTTTTCTAAATATTTCTTTTTCTTTTCAAAAGCATCAATTTCTTCAGTATTTTCCTCTTTTTTGCTGTCTTTTAAGCGTTCAAAATAATGGTTACATGCTGCTTTAAATTCATCCCAAAGAGTATCTGAAAATTTTCTTGGCACATGACCAATCATTTTCCAATCTTCTTGGATTTGTTTCATCAAAGGAGTTACTACAACAAAATCTTCGCTGTCTTTTAGTTCATTAGCTTTTTCAACAAGTGCTTGTTTTTTATTTAAATTATCATTTTGATCTTTTTTTATGTCTTTGTAAAAAGAATTTTTTAATACATTAAAATCACGAACAACATTTTTAAATTTTGTCCAAGTTGCTTCATTTACATCACTAGGAACTTTTCCTGTTGCAAAAAATTGGTTTCTTAAATTATCAACTTTTATAATTTGATTTAACCAATCTTTATGTGAATCTACTTTTTCTATCGAAATAGCTTCTAATTGAGCAATAATTTCATTTTTCTTTTCAAGATTTTCTGATTCTTTGGCTCTAAAACTTTCATAAAATTCTTCACGTTTATCGTGCATTTGTTTAGTCAATTCGCTAAATTTATTCCACAAATCTTCACGATGTTCTCTTGAAACAGGACCAATATCTTCTTTCCAAATTCGGTGTAAATCTTGCAATTCACGGAATGATTTGTTAATGTCGTCCTCCACAATTAACTCACTTACGCGTGCAATAATTTTTTGTTTTAATTCTAAATTATTTTTAAATTCTTGATCACGGGCATCTCTATCTAAGTGTAAAAAATCATAAAAATTTTCAATGTGAAAATGATAATTATTCCAAACATGATTGTATTTGTCTTTTGGAATTGGTCCTGCGTTTTTCCATCGTTCTCTAATATCATTTAATTGTTTTAAAGAATTAGATATATTTCCACCCGAATTGTTGACTAAGCTTTTTAACTCTTCAACAATTTCCATTCTGTTTTCTAAATTTGCTTTTAAATTATTTTGTAATGATTTAAAGTGAGCATTTTTCTTGTCTCTATATTGATTGTAAACCGAATCAAATTTTGATTTTAGTGGAAAATTATATTGAAAATCTTCTGTTGACTCAGGATTTTTGGTATGAAATTCGTCTTTTTTTTCATCTATAAAGTGATGGAATTTCGATAAAAATGCTTTTTTAATTTCTTCAACATGTTCACGAACTGACATTACTTTTTCTGTTGATACAAGCGTTTCCAACTCATCAAATAATTTTTCCATTGGCATTGATTCATAGTCTTGCAACGGAATATCATAGCGTCCTTTTATGGTTTCATCTTCGCTTTCTTCGGCATTGACATTAGCAATGGCGTTCATTGCAAAATGATTTTCATCTTCTAAAACATTAGTTTCATCGGCTACTTGTTTGTCGGATAATTCAATTATATTTTCAATTGCTGGAACCACTTCAGGAGTTTCAGTAATTTGTTCACCAATTAAGTCTTCAGTTTCTGTAGCCGCTTTTTGTTCTGCTTCTGCTTCTAATGGTGCTTCAACTTCGGTATCAGAAATTAATTCAACGTTTGTTTCTTCAAAGGCATCTTTAGATTCAACTATTTGATTTTCAGTTTGAACAGACTCTTTAAGTTCGTTGTTTACGTTTCCATCTGTCATGTTTTCGTTGTCTGACAGGTTATCATTCTTTTCTTCTAACATTTTTATAAATGTGTAAGGTTATACAATATTTTCCATTTTGGAGGGCGAAAGATAGTAAAGAAGCATCAAATTTCAAAGAAATTCTTGTTTTCTATTATTTTTATTTATAATCTTCTATTAATTATTAATTCTATTGATTTTTTTTTCATTTTTAATGAAGGTCGAAAAATGAAAAATTTCCATTTTTGACAATTGACATGAATTATTTATTCCAAATTTCCCATGCTTTTTCAGCTTGAAAAACTAACATGTCATAACCATTTTTAGTTATTGCTCCATTTTTTTTAGCTTTTTTCAAAAACTGAGTTTCTGATGGGTTGTAAATCAAGTCAACTGCTATGTGTTTTTCTGTAAAAAACTTATACGGAATTGGTGGGAACTCATTTGTATTTGGGCTGGTTCCGATTGGAGTACAATTAATAATTATTTGATAACTATCAAAGGTAGTTGCGTTAATATTATTGTAGTCAATTGTTTTTTCAGTGGCTTCTCTTGATACAAAAGTATAAAAGATACCGAGTTTTTCTAAGGCAAAAGCAACTGCCTTTGCAGCACCTCCTGTTCCAAGAATTAATGCATTTTTATGATGAGGGAGCAAAAGAGGTTTTAGAGTCTTTTTAAAACCATGCCAATCAGAATTATAACCCTTTAGATTTCCGTTTTTGGTAAATTTTATGACATTTACAGCACCTATTTTTTTTGCTTTTTCAGAAATCGAATCAAGAAATGGAATTACAGATTCTTTATAAGGAATAGTAACGTTAAGTCCTTTAAGATTATGATTTTCTTTAATGAGCGATGGAAATTTTTCTATGGATTGAATATCAAAATTTTTATAGATACAATTTTTAAAAAGTTCTTTGTCAAATTTTTCGGTAAAATATTTTTTTGAAAAGGAATAGGAAATATTTTTGCCTACTAATCCGAATTTTTTTTGGTTATTCAATATAATTTTTAATTTTAAACTATTAAATTGTATTATAATTCTATGTGTTTTTTTATCAAATTTTGAACTTTTTTCCTTTTCCATACTATTGGAAATAATTCCTCAAGTAATGTTTGATTATAATAATTTAGATGTAAACCATTGGTTAAATGAAATGTTGCCTTTTCATTTTCTCCTAACATAAAATAATGTCCAGCTAATCTATATTCAAATTTGTAATTATTTGGGAACAATTCTGTTGCTTGAAACAATGTAATTATTGCGTTTTCTATTTCGCCTAAAACTTGAAGGGTGTCCACCCAATTTAGCCAAGTATCTATAGTTACATCGCCATATTCAACAGCTTTTCTAAAGCCAAACTCGGCTTCTTCAAGGAAATTTAAGGATTTGTTTATCGTTGCAAATCGCTTCCAATAAGCTCGATTTTGATTGTCAATTGCTAATGCTTTATTGATAAAAAACAAGGCTTTTTGAAAATTTTTATTGTGTATGTAAAAATCTGTTATTGCTATCCAACCTTTATCTAACAATGGATCTTCATGAACTGTTTGGTTGTAATAATTTAATGCTTTTGGTTTATTACCTAATTTTTCATAACATTTTCCAATTCTCAACAAGGCATAGGATGTTGGATCATCTAAATCAAGAGTTTTTTGATAGTTATCTATAGCGTCTTGATAGCGTTTTAGTCGTTCTAATGCTTTTCCGTTTTCCATAAATGCACCGATAAATTGTTCATCAATGTAGGTAGCATATTCAAAGGAACGAACAGCATTTTTATAGTCTTTCAATCCATAATATAAACGCCCTTTTTGGTGCCATGCTATTTCAGAATAGGGATTTTTATCTATGTATGTTTTTAAATATTTGATAGCTTCTATATTTTGATCTAAAAATTCAAAGCAATATACCACATTATATAGTGCCGATTGATCATCAATATCGACTTCTAAACAACTAATAAAATTTTCTTTTGCCTTTTCAAGATTGTCCATAAACAAATATTCCATCCCAATTAGGTTATAAACATCTGCAAAATCTTCTGTATATTTCAACGCTTCTTGAAGTAATTCAACAGCTTTTTCGTGGTTGTCTCTTTTAGAATAAATTGTTGCTTTTTGTATAAAAATTTCTTCGTTGGTTGGTTCTAAGGCATACAATTCGTTTAACAATTTTTCGGCTATCTCTAATTTGTCTTCAAAGATTAATATTTCTACTTGCACGAGCTTTAAATCAATAGATTTAGGGTGTTGTTCTAAACCTAATTTTAGTGCTTTTTTAGCTAAATTAGATTTCCCCATATCCAAATAGTGTATGATTATTTCTTCAAATTCTTCTGAATCAAAAAAGAGAACTTTATTAGTTTTCAACATCGATTCAAATTTTGATAAGGACAAACTATAATCTTCGTCGTCGTAATCTAAATGCATAGCTTTTTTGTTTATTATTAAACAAAATAAAAGTAATAAATTCTTTGTAAGAATTTCTAAAAAAAGATTTTTGTTTTGAACAATTTAATTAACAGGAATAAGTTTCGTTTTTTTGCATTAGGGTTATCATCTATTTTTTGGAGCTAAATAGTTTTAGTTCATTTTTTTACCTACGTAAAATACTTTCTTTGAACTCGAGTCTTAATAACCTAACAACTCTTAATAATTTCATCTAATACTTCCAAAATTATTTTGCAACCTTCTCTAATTTCTTCTTCTGAAATCGTTAAAGGAGGTGTTATTCTTATGGCTTTTCCTTCAAACAAGAGCCAAAATAAAATCAATCCTTTGTCTTGACATTTCAAAATTATTTGATTTGTCAACTCTTCGTTGGAAGTCATTATCGCTAACATCAATCCCTTGCCTCTAACTTCTTGAATTAAAGGATGAACCAATAATTTTCTAAAGATTTTTTCTTTTTCTAAACATTGTTTGGCATAGTCTTTTTCTAAAATTTCTTGTAGCGTTGCCAAACATGCAGCTGCAATAACAGGGTGACCTCCAAATGTGGTGATGTGTCCTAATTTTGGGTTATGACTTAATAAATCTAAATGTTTTTCGTTGGCTATAAACCCACCTACGGGCATTCCGCCTGCCATTCCTTTTCCAATGATGATAACATCTGGAATAACATTATAGTTTTCAAATCCAAACAATTTTCCTGTTCTTCCAAAGCCTGGTTGAATTTCGTCAACAATCATTAGAGCTCCAACTTCTTGGCAACGTTTTTTTACTTTTGCTAAAAAATCATTTTGAGGTTCAATAAAACCTGCTCCACCTTGAATACTTTCAAGAATTATCCCTGCAGTTTTGGTGGTTATTTTTTGAATATCATCTTCATTATTAAACGTAATAAAATCAACATCTGGAATTAGTGGTCTAAATATTTGTTTTCGTTCTTCAAATCCCATGACACTCATTGAACCCATTGTATTTCCATGATAGGCATTATGACAAGAAATCAATTGACTTCTTCCTGTAACACGTCGAACTAGTTTTAGTGCACCTTCGCAAGCTTCTGTGCCTGAATTAACTAAATAGACTTTGTTCAAAGTTGAAGGTAAATTTTCAACCAATAATTTACAATATTGCACTGCTGGACTTTGAGAATATTCGCCATAAACCATTACGTGCGAATATTTATCTAATTGTTCTTTGATTGCTTGATTTACTCTCGAATGTTGATGTCCAAGTGAACATGATGAAACTCCTGCAACAAAATCTAAATATTTTTTATGGTTTGTATCATATATATAAGAACCAACCGCATAAGAAACCTCCATTCCTAATGGATAGGGTGAAGTTTGTGCTTGATATTTTAAAAAATCGTTCAATATAATTGCTTTTTTTGAATTTTGAATTTTTAAGCAAATTTATAAAAATAGTACCATCACAAATGTATATTAAGAATTTTTTTATAAGTTGAAAAAATTGTGTAGGTTTGTTGTATATAATTAATTATTCCTTATTATGAAGAAATTTATTTTGTTTGCAATCATTGGTTTTTCAATAATTACAAATGCTCAGATAAAGAAAGTTGTTTCAAATTCAAAACCAATTAATAAAAATGTTATTACAGTGAAAAAAAAGATTGTTGTTTATCAAGTTTTTACAAGATTATTTGGAAATAAAAACACCACTAACAAACCTTGGGGAACCATCGAAGATAATGGAGTAGGAAAATTTAATGATTTTACGGATAAAGCATTGCAAGAAATTAAAAATCTTGGGGTTACACACATTTGGTACACTGGGGTTCCGCATCATGCGTTGGTTAGAGATTATACCAATATTGGAATTTCAAATGATGATCCAGATGTAGTTAAGGGTCGTGCTGGGTCGCCCTATGCAGTGAAAGATTATTATAATGTAAATCCAGATTTGGCCGTAAATCCTGCTAATCGTTTACAAGAGTTTGAAGCATTAATTGAACGAACACATAAAAATGGATTGCAACTATTGATAGATATTGTACCTAATCATGTTGCCCGAAAATATGAAGGAAAAAATAATCCAAAAGGAGTAAAAGATTTTGGTGCCGAGGATTCAACACATGTAGATTACACGCGTCATAATAATTTTTATTACATTCCAAATGAACCATTTCAAGTGCCATCATCGGATAATTATAAACCTCTAAATGGCGAAGAATATCCAATGAATGATGGAAAATTTGAAGAAAATCCTGCAAAATGGACAGGAAATGGTTCTCGAATGGCAAAACCAGATATAAATGATTGGTATGAAACTGTGAAAGTAAATTATGGAATTACTCCAGATGGTGGAAAAGATTTTCCGTTGCTTCCAGAAGGATTTGAATCAAAATCCTATCAAGAGCATTTTGACTATTGGAAAGGAAAGGATGTTCCAAATTCTTGGATAAAATTTCGTGATATTGCTCTCTATTGGACAGCTAAAGGTGTAGATGGTTTTAGATATGACATGGCAGAAATGGTTCCTTATGAATTTTGGAGTTATATGAATTCGGCTATAAAAATGAAAAATCCAAATGCTTTTTTATTAGCAGAAGTTTATAATCCTGAGCAATACAGAAATTATATTCATTTGGGAAAAATGGATTATTTATATGACAAAGTTGAAATGTATGATTTTTTAAAAGGAATTATTCAAGAAAGAGAAATTACAGATGGAATTTCAGATATTCAAAATCGTTTGAGCGATATAGAACATAATATGCTTCATTTTCTTGATAATCATGATGAACAACGATTGGCAAGTCCAGAATTTGCTGGAAGTGGAGAATATGGAAAACCATTAATGGTTGTTTCTACAACTATTGGAACCTCACCAACGATGATTTATTTTGGTCAAGAAGTTGGCGAAGCTGGAGATATTGACGGAGGTTTTGGAAAACGTTCAAGAACTTCAATTTTTGATTATGTTGGAGTTCCAAGCCACCAAAGATGGATGAATGATGGAAAATTTGACGGTGGACAACTGTCAGATAACGAAAAATCTTTACGAGATTTTTATTCAAGATTATTGAATTTTACTGTAAAAAGTAATGCTTTGATGGGAAAATTCAAAGAAATTCAATCGGCAAATAGAAATATTACTAACCATTATGAAACTACAATATACTCTTTCGTGCGTTGGTCAGACAACGAAAAGTTAATTATCACTTCAAATTTTTCAAAAAACAGAACCTTTAATTTTGATTTAAGAATTCCATCTGAAATAATTATGGAATGGAAATTAAAAGACGGAACTTATGAAGTGACCGACCAATTGTATGGAGATAAAAAAAATTTGGTAATAGAAAATAGTATAGGAACTATAAAATTAGTTTTAGGAGCAAGTGAGAGTTTTATTTTGAAACTATGATTAAATTGAACATCATATTAGAAAACCCAATCAATGAGTGTTGATTGGGTTTTTTTTATAAAAATTAATTTATGAACTGTTTTAAGCCAGCATCGTAACCGGATTTTCTATAAACAGTTTTAAGGTTTGCAAAAATTGTGCACCAGTTGCTCCATCAATAGTTCTATGATCGCACGCCAAAGATAACATCATGGTGTTTCCTACTACAATTTGACCATTTCTAACTACTGGTTTTTCTACAATCGCTCCTACTGAAAGGATGGCAGAATTGGGTTGATTGATGATGGAGTTAAATTCTGTAATGCCAAACATTCCAAGGTTTGAAATAGTAAAAGTACTTCCTTCCATTTCGGTAGGCAATAGTTTTTTGGATTTTGCTCTACCCGCTAAATCTCTAACACCTGCACCAATTTGAGATAAACTCATACCGTCAGTAAATGGTAAAACAGGAACCACTAATCCGTCTTCAACAGCTACAGCCACACCAATATTGACATGATGGTTGATGATGATTGATTCAGCTGTCCATTGTGAGTTGATTTTTGGATGTTTTTTCAAAGCCATTGCACAAGCTTTTATCACCATATCGTTGAAGGATATTTTGGTATCAGGCACCGAATTAATTATAGCTCTTGATTGCATGGCATGATCCATACTGACTTCAATTACCAAATTATAGTGTGGTGCAGTAAACAAAGATTCGGCTAAGCGTTTAGCAATAATTTTTCGCATTTGCGAATTTTTGATTTCTTCTGTAACTACTTCTCCAGCGGTAGTAGGTTGTAGGTTTTGGGTTGTAGGTTTTAGGTTGTCAGCACCTAATTTACTTTCGGGTGTAAAGTTTTCAATATCACCTTTTACAATTCTTCCGTTTTCTCCTGAACCTTTTACTTGAGAGAGATTAATTCCTTTTTCTTTGGCAATTTGTTTTGCTAAAGGAGAAGCAAATATTCTTGAGTTGTCGGTTGTTGGTTGGTTGGTGTTAGTGGTTGTCGATTCTTCTGGATTAGCAGCAGTTACAGTTTTTTCAATTACGGGTGCTTCAACACCTTTTGAATAGTTTTCTGCTATTCCTGTAATATCTGTTCCCGTGGGTCCAATAATGGCTAAAATGCTATCCACTGGAGCCGATTCGCCTTCTTGTATTCCAATGAATAATAAAGTTCCCGCATTGAAAGATTCAAATTCCATAGTTGCTTTGTCGGTTTCAATTTCAGCAAGAATATCACCTTCTTTAATGGTATCGCCCACTTTTTTTAACCAAGTGGCTACTGTTCCAGTTGTCATGGTGTCACTTAAACGTGGCATTGAGATAACTTTTACGTTAGCTGGAAGCTGAAAATTGGGAGTTGGAAGTTTTTCAACAGAAACAATTTCTTTTACTTCAACTTTATCTTCTTGGGTTTTAGAATTTGATGTATTGGAAAGTAATGATGTTATATCTTCACCTTCTTTTCCGATGATGGCTAATAATGAATCAACAGGAGCTGTTTGCCCTACTTCAATTCCGATGTGTAATAACACACCTGAGTTGAAAGATTCGAATTCCATTGTAGCTTTGTCCGTTTCTATTTCGGCTAAAATATCACCTTCTTTAATGGTATCACCTACTTTTTTAAGCCAAGTTGCAACAGTTCCTTCTGTCATGGTATCGCTCAAACGAGGCATTGTTATTATTGTTGCCATAATTATAATCTATGAGGAATAAAAGGATAATTTTCTTGTTCGTACACCACATCATACAGCTGTTGCACTTCAGGAAATGGCGATTCTTCTGCAAATTTTTCGCACTCATCCACCAAGTTTTTTACTTTTTGATTGATGGCTTCAATTTCTTCATCAGTTGCATATCCATTTTCTTTTATACAATCTAAAACTTGTGTAATAGGGTCAATTTTTCTGTATTCTTCGACTTCTTCTTTGCTTCTATATAATTGAGCATCAGACATTGA
>Ga0316608_1001141_pt1 | contig 10972 bp, 7 predicted proteins | sample MIS2016152B_MG_FD_207673 | JGI IMG/M metagenome (GOLD analysis project Ga0316608, IMG submission 207673) | Microbial mat bacterial communities from Middle Island sinkhole, Lake Huron, Michigan, United States - MIS.2016.152B | ecosystem: Environmental > Aquatic > Freshwater > Lake > Sediment... | reverse complement strand
CTGTATTAGGTGTCAATCCAGTTAGTGTAATAGTACCGTTTGCACCTGCACAAGTTGTTGGATTGGTTGAACCTATTATATAGGTTGGAGTTGTAGTAATGTTTACCAAAACACTTGTTCTTGCACTTTCACATCCTGATATAGTTTGTGAAACATAATAAGTAGTATTATTTACAAGGGGTGTTGCGGGAGCTAAAGCTGCTCCGCCTGTTGCGGCTGCATACCACTGAATAGCAGTTCCTGTTGCAGTTAAATTTGCAATGGTAGCATTGGCACTAGCACAAAAATCTTGTGGACTGGTTGCGGTTGGTGCTGCAACATCATTTATTGTAAAATTAGCAATGAAATTAACATATGTTAACGTTAATGGGTCATATAACTTAATAGTTTTAGTTTCTGCACAACCATTTGTAGTACAACTTGAACCAGTATATTCATAATAAACTTCTAATTTATAATTACCCGAACAACGTTGGGTTAAATCAATAGCTAAATTATAATCTTTCCATTTTTGATATTTATCTCTACAAGGACCAAATCCATCACCAAAAAGGTTATTATAACCAGCACTTATACCATCAATAGTACAATCAGTCACAACAGGTAAAACAATTGGCAAAAATCCACCTGGAGTATCTCCAACTTTATATACTCGATAGTGCATAGTTCCAGAACAAATATTCCCTGTGGTTTTTATTGCTTTAATTTCACCCGCTGTAATTTCAAGTAGTCCAGAATTAGCATTATAAGAACCTAAATTTTGACCATTAAAATATGCTCCACTTGGCATAATTTCGTTTTCAGTAGCTGTAAAGACACCAGAGCCTGCTACATTAACATAATGATTGGTTTGTTGAGAAGTATTATTATATAAAGTGTTATTAATTCTAATTGCCGATGCATAAGCAAAAAATTCTTCTCCTGTTAGACCAGGAATACCATTTACGGTCAAGGGTGTTGGTAAAGAGGTACAATTAGAATTAGTAGCTATTACCTCATAATTGCCTGGATCCAAACCAGAAAAAACTCCTGTACTATTGGTTACTGGAGCAACAACTGGATTGGTTCCTGTTAAAGTATAGGTAATGCCAGTGGCTGGTGCAGGAGCGGTAACGGTTATTGTTCCTGTGGGCGTTCCGCAAGTTGGTGATGTTGAAACTGAAGCAGTTATAACAGGAACGTTACTCACATTTATTGTGGTTGATATTGTTAATCCTGAAAGATGACAACCAGTAGGGTCTTGAGCAATATCTGTAATGGTGATTGTGGTTAAACCAACATTTGATAAATTTGCAGAAGGAATAGTAAAAACACCTACTCCTGCAGTAATAGTAATTGCTGTCGTTTGTAAACCAACGGCAGCATTGGGTGCAGATAAATTATAGGTTATTATGTAGTTTCCATCGGATAAACCTGAGGCACCAGAAATTATAACAGAACCACTACTTCCAAGACAAATTGAAGAAGTTGAAATAGAGGTTCCTGCTGCATCGCATATATCGGTAACGGCACTACAATCGTTTGGATCAAAAATTGGAGTTGATGGATTTGCTGCTGAACTTGGTGGTAAGGTATTTGTTGCTGTAAAACCTATTCCATTATTAGTTACAGTTCCTGAATTAGAAACGGTACAATTGCTTCCTGCTAATGCTATATTTACAGAGTTAGCAACATTTGTAGTAAAAGTACAATTGTTTACGTTAAAAGTTCCAGTTTTTCCAAAGTTAGTTCTAGCGTATAAATGTTTCCCAGCAGATGAGGCTTGGTTTCCATCAAAAGTACACGTGTTAATATTCACGATTGAGCTGGCACCAGCAGAAAAGCAGTTTATTGCAATTGCACCTCCTAGTGGTGCATTGTTGTCTTTAAAAATACTGTTATTAATGGTCAATAAAGAACTAGAATCAACTAAAATTGCACCTCCATAGATTGTTGATGAGGCTCCTTGAGCAGCTACATTATTTAAAAATTTACAATTATCTATAAACACAGTAGCATTTAAGACATATAAAGCGCCACCGCCATTTCCGGTTCCATTTATATTAGAATCAAAAGTAGAGTCATTTATTTTTACTATAGATGTTCCACCGCCTGAAATGTGTAATCCAGAGCCATAAACCAAATCTTCTTCATTTCCAGAGAAAGAATAATTATTAAAAGTAATATTGTTATTTCCACCTGAAATAGTGACTCCACCACCACCTAAAGATGCAGCAGGAGGATTACAATTGGCACCCCCACCATTAAAAACACCTGTTGATCCACCCGTTATCACCATGGATGATTGGCAGCCACCTGGGTTTAAGTTTCTATTGATTATTACATCAGTAAACAAAAAATCGGAAGCACCATTGATAGAAATTGCAGAGGCTCCACTAGCAACACCATTATTATAACCCGTAATGCTAATTCCTTCTACATGAATATTGTCGCCAGTAATGATAAACAAAAGGTTAGAATCTATACTTGCTCCAGCATTATCAAATATTGTTAAATTAGGGCCAGCCCCAATGATAGATATAAAATTGAGTGAAAGTGTTAAATTAACATCATTATAAGTTCCAGTGTCTATATATATAGTATCACCTGCCCCAGCTAAAGCCAATGCCGCCGATAATGTTAATTTAGGCAGTGCTGGTGTCAAACCAGAGTTACCATCGTTTCCAATTGCACTGCAATACACATCGCCAGAAGTAGAGCCGTTGTTGACATAAATGTTATTGGCATTTGCAATTTGTATAGAGAACATACAAATGAGCAACATCAAATAATAAAGGTACTTCTTTTTCATTGTTATAAATTTAGTTTTAATAGTTTTTTAATAGTTTCTTTTAGCTTATATTAATTATACTTATTTTTAAAAAGATTCAATATATTTATAGATAAAATATTTTTTTTCCTAAATATTTATAATAATTAAAATATTGCTGTTAAACCAACATGACAAAAATATATTTTTATTTTAGTAAAAATTAATTAATTATTCAATTTTAATCATCAAAAAATGTAGAATTTTTATTATAGTTGTTTAGAAGTATTTAATTTTTATTTATATCAAAAAAATCAAATTATCCTTCATGTAATTATTTTTTTAAATCAAATTCCACTATAAACATTGAGCTTGGTGGAATAATTCAATAAAAAATATTTTATATACAAAACGAAAAAATATTAGTTTCTTTAAAAATTTATTTCTTAAATAATTGATAAAAATATAAAAAAAGTTATTGCAGAAATAAATAAAATTTCTATTTTTGACAAATCAGAATTTGTATGAAAACAGAAAAATTACTTTTTAATGTCATTAAATCAATGACAATGAACGAGAAAAGATACTTTAAAGTATTTTGTAACCGTCATAAATTAGGAAATCAGAATAAATATGTCTTGATTTTTACGATTCTTCAAAATTTTTCAAAATTTGATGAAAATGAATTGGTACTAATATTAGAGAAAAATAATTATTCTTCTAATTTTATATCCTCAGACATGAATTATTTAAAAAAAATTCTGCTCAAATCATTAAATGAATTTCATACTGAAAAAACACACAGTTTAAAGATTAAACAACAACTTTTATCTATAGAAATTTTATTTTATAAAGGATTATATCAAGAATGTTTAGAATTGATTCATAAAGCAAAAAATATTAAGTTGATCCATGAAAACACCTATTTATATCTGGAACTTTTAGATTGGGAAAAAAAATGTCTAGGATATTCGCAAGGGTTGATTAAAGCTATGTCAATTAATAATACCATTGAAAAATATTTTAATGAATTAAAATTAAACAAAGAGATTACTGATGTTTATTATAAAAGCTATCATTTAAGAAATAATATTGGAAGAATAAATATTGAAAAGATATTTTCTGAATTTAATGAATTGCTAAAAAGCACAATATTTGACCAATTTAAAGAGATAAAATCAATACGAATTCGAATTTTTTTTAATTTAATTTATTCTAATTATTATCATACTTTAAAAAATTTAAGTGCAGAACTCGACTATTTAACTCGTGCATTGATTTTGTTTGACGAAAATGAAGATTATAAACACGAAAATCCTTTAGATTACATTTCGATACATATTCGAATTATTGAAATAAAAAAATTCGGTCCAAGTGAAGATTTTTATGCGGAACATAGCAAACTTAGCAGTTTCGATAAAATTATAAAAATTCAAAAAAACGTTATAAAAGAGCGAATTTTTTTGTTTACCAATCAAACAGAATTGGAGCATCTTCTTTATATAAATAAATTCAACAATGCTATAGAGGTTATGAATAAAATTCTTTTAGCATTAGAAAAAACCACCTATAACATTGAACCATATTACTATATGAAAATTTACTATTTGATTGCTAGTATCTATAGCATGAAAGGTGAGTTTTCGGCATCTTTGAAATTTATAAATAAAATAATCAATTTTTATAAATTTTCAATTCGTCCGACTGTATTTATGAGAGCAGAATTTCTAAACATTATCATTCACTATGAATTGAAAAACTATGATTTAGTCCAACACTTAATTGAAAATGCAACAAAAAAATATAAATCAACCTATAAATTTGATTTTATAGAAGAAAAAATTATAGAACTTATTTATAAAATATCTATCAATCCAAATATATTAAATGAGAAAATTGAATTTAAAAAACTTTTTGACAAACTCAATGAAACGAATTCTGTTGAAAATAATTTGCTGAAAAACAATTATTTCAGATATATACAATCTAAGGTAACTCCTCAACTATAGCGAAGCCTCGAATGCCAAACATTCAAGAATGATAAACTCTTGAGGCAATAATTTTATTCTCCTTTATATCTAAAACTTCAGCTATTTGCATTTCATTTTCTCCTTCAACCGATCGAACATATTCCATAAAGACTCGATCAGAATTTGCGGTTAAAGAGGTAACCTTGTACCGTAACGTTGGCAATCTTTCAAAGGCATCATGCCACCATAAACGCAAAGCATCTTTACCAGAAATAAATCCATTAGATTCGGGATTTTTGATTTTTAGTTTTGGCGAAAAATGGAGCGCATCATCATCATAAAGCGATAAAAGTTTTTCTAAATTATGATGATTGAATGCTTCAAACCAAGCATGAGCTATGGATAAATTATTTTGACTTTTCATATTTTTATATCAATTTCATTGAGATCATTCTGTTGATGCTTGTACTTGTTTTTTTTTTGGAAGCAATAATTTGAAAAACGTATTAATTTCAATCTAAAGATTGATGTGCCGATTTCAATAAATCGTTTACTGTTTTTACAGGGTTGAAAGTAATCAATGGAATTTCAACAAAAATAGTAAGCCATTTAGCCATAGCACCATTCCATAAACCTGGAAGTTCAAAAGCTCTTAAGGATTTTCCTTTATTGTTTTTTTCAACTATAAAACCAGAATTTTTATCGATAAATTGGGTTAAATCAAATTTTTGACCCTTGTAATCTTTCATTCCGCACACCAAATCAACTGGGTTGAAATGAGTTGCACTTTCAAAGATTTTTATTTGATTTTTGTCTTTTATATCAATTTGAGACGATTCAATTATTTGTAAAAACGTTTTTCCTTTTTTGTCAATTACCCAAAATGGCCCTCCACCAGGTTCGCCTTCATTTTTTACCATTCCACAAACTCGAATGGGTCGATTTAAAATAGTTTTTAAATGATCTATTTTACTTTCTTTTGTATATTTTTCAAAATCATATTTTAGGGTAATGTTCAATTTTGATTTGATATAATTTACAATTTCATTCAAATCCTCATAAGAAATATTTTCGCTATTCAGTAGTTTCATGAACCTAAAAATAGTTTCTTGATATTGAATTAAAATTCCTGCCAATGCTTTTTTATATAAAGAAATTATTTCAACATGATTTTGAATTACATTGTCAATATTTTTTATAAAAACAATATCCGCATTTAGATTATTCAAATTTTCAATCAAAGCACCGTGTCCACCGGGTCTAAAAACAATAGTGCCTTCTTCGTCTCTAAATGGTTTTCCTTCCAAATCAAAAGCAATTACATCGGTTGATTTATTTTGAAAAGAATATTTTACTTCAATATTTATGTTTGAACTGATTTCGAGTTTCGGCTTAATTTTATTTATAATTTCTTCAAAACTATTTTGGTGTTCTTCTGATATTGTAAAATGAAGATGGGTCTTATGGTTTGAGGTTGCATAAAAAACACATTCCTTTAAATGCTCTTCAATAGCAGTTGCGGTGTGGTCAACATATTGGTGAAATGGCAAAATTCCTTTTGGTTTATTAGCAAAATCAAAATGTTTTGGTGAAAGCATGGTTTTGATAAATTCAAAATCTTTATTATCTTTTTCCAATAAATTATAATTAGGATATATTGATTTTGTAACTTCTAAAACTTCTTTATAGAATGGAAGTTTTTCTTTTGCAACTAAAAAAACAGAGAGGTTTTTGTCTTTTTTTCTGTTTATGTAGGCATTTATACTTTCGTTTTCCTGATTATATTCATTCAAAAATTCGTTCAAAAACTTAAACATTCTGCTTGCAGCACCAGAGGCTGGAACAAACTTTTTTAGTTTTAAATTAGTTTTTTTTTCGTCGAAAAAATTTGAAAAATATTTTGCTTCGTCTTCAGAAATAGAAATAATTCCATCGTTCTTTATTGCGGCTCTATCAAGGTTTAATTTTGGTACGCCACTTCTTAACATACTAAGCTGAAATTCAACATTATCTATGTTTATTTTTCGGTTATAAATTTCATAAAAATCATTAGAATTAAAACCTAAGTTCTTGGCTTTCAATAAATCATTAATTATTTTTGTTGCTTCTATAATTCGTTTTTCTTGGTTTCCTGAAATTTTAATATAGGGTTTTTTATAATCATTCAGGGCTTTTTCAAAAACCGCTAAAGTAGTTTCTCTTTCGGTTGGTTTATCTCTTAAATCATCGGGTTGCCAAGGCACATCTACATCGGTAAGGAAAATTAAATCGTAGTCATGTTTTTGTGCGGACCTTTCAATAATTGGATGGCATGTTCCATAATAAATATCAGAAAACACTTTGGTTACTAACACATTAGTATCGCAAAACAACAACTTATTGGCTGAAGAAAGTGATTCGTTTTCAAGGTTGATTTGTCCAATAGCAATTGGAATTAAATCGTCTTGAGAGCAAATTTCTTGTTTTGAGTCCCATTTTTCTTGCAAATAATCACGAGCAAATTCAGGAATCCAAGTGGTATTGAATGTTGCTGCTAATTGACTTGCCAAAGTTGTTTTTCCAGTAGATTCTGGACCAACCAAAGCAATCTTGATTATTTCTGTAGGTTTTTGTTTAAAATTTTCTTCCATTCTAAATAGCCAAAAACGGCAATAATTGTAAATAATAAATATTGAAAGCTAGTAAAGGTATAACCTTTTGAAAAATATAGCGGAATTGAGATTAGGTTTCCTAAAATCCAAAAAAACCAATTTTCTATTTTCCTTTTGGCCATTAGCCACATTCCAACAAAGAAAACTCCTGTTATGAATGTATCTACATAAGACATCCAAGTGGTAAATTTATTAAAAAAAAGATAAACTTCAATAACAAAAATTACAGCTCCAATGAATAATAATGTTGCCACTTTAATTTCTAATTTTGATATTTTTGCAATTGGAAAAGCTTCTTCCGTTCCTTTTTTTCTTGTCCAATGATACCAACCGTAAATACTCATTATAAAATAGTAGGCATTAATCATCATATCACCTAATAGTGACCATTTCCAAAGCAGAAAAACATAAATTGATGTATTGATAAGTCCTGTTGGGAAAACCAAAATGTTGTCCTTTTTAGCATACCAAACGCTCAATAATCCAAAAATTACAGCTGTAATTTCTAAGACAATTTCATAAGTTGGATAGTTATTATATTGTGCAAAAAGATAGTCGAACATTTGATTAGAGATTTTTGAATTTTGATTTAGGGATTGAAAAAGTTTATGTCATTTTCAAATGCGGTTCCAATTACAACTATATCTGCTCCAGATTTATAGGCATTTTCAATTTCTTTTTTAGAACGAATACCGCCACCAACAATTAAAGGAATTTTTATATTTTTTGAAACTAAAGCAATCATTTCTGTTGGAACAGATAATTTGGCACCACTTCCGGCTTCAAGATAAATTAGTTTATTTCCAATGAATTCGCCAGCTTGTGCGGTTTGTAATGCATATTGATGATTGTTTCTATCTAATGGTTTGGTCTGGCTTATTCTTTCTACAGCAGTTTCGCTACCGCTTTCTATCAAAATATAACCTGTTGAAATGACTTCTAAACTAGTTTTTTTTATGATTGGAACTGCATTTACTTGATGTTCGATTAAATAATCGGGATTTCTGCCCGATAGTAATGTTAAAAACAAAATTCCATCGGCTTTATCAGAAATTTGGGATGGATTTCCTGGAAATAAAAGAATTGGCAAATTTATTTTTGCTTTTAATTCGATTATTAATTCATCTATATGCGTTCCATCAAAAGAACTTCCTCCAACAAAAATATGTGTTGCCGGCGATTGGTTTATTTTTTGAATCAAAATAGGAAGGTCCTCTACTGCCATCTTATCTGGATCGAGAAGAATGGCCAATAGTTTTTCAGCTTTGGTTTTTGTATTTAGTATTTGTTGATATATTGACATTTTTTTTAGTTTCAGAATTGATAAATCTTTTAGAAATTTACACAGTATCTTCAAAAGCACAAACAAAGATATACTCTTCAACGGAATCAAATTGAATATTGAATTTTTCTTCTTTGTTGTTGAATTTTAATGTGGCAAATGCTTTTTTGTCTTCAAATGAAAACGGCATTTCAAAAATATGATCTGGAAAACTAATTCCGGCTTCATTTTTAATTTTAAAAATACTTTCTTTAATTCCCCAAACTACCGTTGCTTTTTTAATTTTTTCTACTGTTGAAAGGCTTTCTAAATGAGAAACATCCATATATCTTGGGGCAATTTTTAGTGCTTTTTCTTTCAGAATTTCAATATCTATACCAATTGATTCATCACTAATTGCAATAGCTGAAAACTCGTGTGAATGCGATATTGAAATATGTATTGGGTGGTAGCTGGTAGGTGGTAGGTGGTAAGTTGCTTTAAGAGTTCTATCTCTTCTATCTTCCAACTTCAAATGAGGTTTTCCAAATTCATCATAAAACAAGTCAAAATCAGAACAACCAATATGTTGTAATATCATTCTAACTGCTAAAAATCCTTTTTGATGACTTTCAGATTTCATAGACTTTAATCGCTCTATAGAGGAATCATTCAACTGTACTTGGCTAAAAAGCTCTTCAAAACTTTCATTGATTTTCCATAAATACAGTTTTGATTTATCGGATAAATGGATCATTTTATGTAACGGCATATAGTATTTTATTGTTTTTCAAAAGATTAAATAATAATACAAAATACAAACTTTAAAATAAATTATTAAATTAGAAACCTATGTTGTAACTTTGCACCGAATTTTAAAAACACAAATATACATAATAGATGAGTACACAAACATTACCTTATGTAGCTTTTAAAGTGAAAGATATTTCACTTGCAGCTTGGGGAAGAAAAGAAATTGAATTGGCAGAAGCTGAAATGCCAGGTTTAATGGCATTGAGAGCGGAATATGGAGCTACTCAACCTTTGAAAGGAGCTAGAATTGCTGGATGTCTTCACATGACTATTCAAACTGCGGTTTTGATTGAGACGTTAATTGCTTTGGGAGCTGAGGTTACTTGGAGTTCATGCAACATTTTTTCAACACAAGATCAAGCTGCTGCTGCTATTGCTGCTGCTGGAATTCAGGTTTATGCTTGGAAAGGTTTGAATGAAGAAGATTTTGATTGGTGTATTGAACAAACTTTATTTTTTGGTGAAGACAGAAAACCATTGAACATGATTCTTGATGATGGTGGCGATTTGACCAATATGGTTATTGACCGTTTTCCTGAATTAGTTGCTGGAATCAAAGGATTGTCTGAAGAAACCACAACTGGAGTTCACCGTTTGTATGAAAGAGTAAAAGCAGGAACATTGCCAATGCCAGCAATCAACGTTAATGATTCGGTTACAAAATCTAAATTTGACAACAAATATGGCTGTAAAGAAAGTGCTGTGGATGCGGTTCGTCGTGCAACAGATATTATGTTAGCTGGAAAAAGAGTAATTGTTTGTGGTTATGGCGATGTTGGAAAAGGAACGGCTGCTTCTTTTAGAGGTGCGGGTTCTATTGTTACAGTAACTGAAATTGACCCAATTTGTGCTTTGCAAGCTGCAATGGACGGATTTGAAGTTAAAAAATTAAACACGGTTATTTCAACAGCCGATATTATCATTACTACAACTGGAAATAAAGATATTGTTCTTGGTTCGCACTTTGAGCAAATGAAAGACAAAACTATTGTTTGTAATATTGGTCACTTTGATAACGAAATTGATATGGCTTGGTTAAACAGAAACCACGGTGCCTCTAAAGTTGAAATTAAACCACAAGTTGATAAATATACTATTGCTGGAAAAGATATTCTTATTCTTGCAGAAGGTCGTTTAGTAAACTTAGGTTGTGCAACAGGTCATCCAAGTTTTGTGATGAGTAATTCCTTTACAAACCAAACGTTAGCTCAAATTGAGTTGTGGAACAACAGCGCTGCTTATAATAATGATGTATATATGTTGCCAAAACATTTAGACGAAAAAGTAGCCATGTTGCACCTTGCTAAACTTGGAGTTGAATTAGAAACATTACGCCCAGACCAAGCAGAATATATTGGTGTTGGTGTTGATGGTCCATTTAAACCTGAGTATTACAGATACTAGTATTAAGACTGAAGTAAATTAAATTTAAAGAGGCTGTCTAAAAAGTTTTAGACAGCCCTTTTTGTTTGTTATTTTACTCTAAAATTTGTATTTTAGAGGCGTAAAAAAGTAACAATGGCAAAAG